>Ga0116158_10000648_pt1 | contig 32989 bp, 30 predicted proteins | sample AD_UKC052_MetaG_FD_89883 | JGI IMG/M metagenome (GOLD analysis project Ga0116158, IMG submission 89883) | Active sludge microbial communities of municipal wastewater-treating anaerobic digesters from USA - AD_UKC052_MetaG | ecosystem: Engineered > Bioreactor > Anaerobic > Digestate | place: USA... | reverse complement strand
GTCCATCTGGCACCTATGGCTTTTGCATTAGTAGAAAATCTAATCGCCAGACCTGCCGAATTCAGGCCAAGATCCCATACTGCCTTACGGATGGCATCTTTCATATCTAACGGAAGCCGCGAATAATAAAGCTCCGTATTATCAAATCCCTGATTAATGAGCATCAGCTCTCGTGCATCGGTATAAACAAGGTCGGAAGCCTTTTGGCCCCAAACCAAAACCGGAATGAGAGCCAGAAACATCGCAATAAACACTCTTCTCATAATCTTCTCTAAATTTTTATCCACTCTATCTCGATTCCTTTTCGCTCCATACCACGGAACCAGGTCATCTGACGCTTTGCAAATTGGTGGATGGCAATTCTGAGTCTGGAGACCATTTCGTCATACTCCATTTGACCTGTAAGGTACATAGTCAGAAATTTATATTCGAGACCATACCAGATCAGATCCTCCGGCGGAATGCCGCTCTCCAGCAGCTGTCGTACCTCCTCCACCATTCCCTCCGCAAGACGGGCATCAAGGCGGGCATCAATGCGGGCGTTGCGCACTTCGCGTGAAACACTTATGCCGATGAATTTGGTTTTTTTCGGCAAAAATGAGCTTCTTTTGACGGGGTGTTTCTCCTCCCATATTGCAATCTCCAAAGCACGGATAAGACGTTTGCGTGTATCATAGTCGGTGGTATTGTGGGGCTTGCGCAATGACTCATATGTGGCGATAAGCTCCTCTGTAGGAAGTTTCTCCAATTCAGCCCGAAGGGCCAAATCAGGGGGAACTTCAGGGAGATAATAGCCGCAGGTGGCCGCTTCGATGTAGAGTCCGGAACCGCCGCATAATATAGGCGTTTTACCCCGTTGCTTTATATCGCGGTATACCCGTTCAAAATCCTTTTGATACTCAAAAATGTTATATTTGGAGCCGGCATCGGCGATATCTATCAGATGGTAGGGAATCTCACCATATTCCTCCAGATCCTTGCCCGTGCCTATATCCATCCCCCTAAATATTTGCCGAGAATCGGCGGAAATGATCTCTCCGTCCAACTCTCGGGCAAGTTTTAGCGCAAAACGAGTCTTACCGGAGGCCGTCGGGCCCAGAACACATATCAGATCATATTCCTCAAATGGAGACTTTAGCATATAGGGAGCTCCTTTGGTTTATTCCACAAAAATAAACTAATTTTGCAACGTTTCGCACCATTTCTGCATCTGTTGATGCAAGCAAATGAGAAAAACTGGTCATATATATGGCAAAGAGGAAGGAAAATAGAATCGACATAAGGAACAAGAAGGCTACTTTCGACTACGAACTGATAGAGCATTTCACAGCCGGCATCGTGCTCAGCGGTAGCGAGATCAAGTCTATCCGTGCGGGCAAGGCCTCGCTGGTGGACAGCTACTGTTATTTTGTCGAAAATGAACTCTTTGTAAAGAATATGCACATCGCCGAGTACTGGTGGGGCTCCGCATTCAGCCGCCAGGACCCGAAACGAGACCGCAAACTGCTGCTGACTAAGAAAGAGCTGCGCAAATTACGACGTGCAACACGCGAAAAGGGTATGACCATCATTGCCACACGGCTTTTCATCTCGGACAACGGCTACGCAAAACTTAACATCGCACTTGCCCGCGGTAAACGCGAATATGATAAACGCCACTCCATAAAAGAGAAGGATATGCGCCGCGAAATGGAACGCGTGTGATAGGCTCTACTTCTTCTTTTTCTCCTTGGGAGAGGGATGATAGTGTTTCTTAGGCTGCTGTACAACAGCCATAGCAGGTTTTTTTGCAACAAGACTCCATATAAGTATCACCAATCCCGCAACGATGAACGGGATGCTCAGCAATTGTCCCATGTTCAGCACCATTCCCTCCTCAAAGGAAACCTGAGGCTCCTTAACATATTCAATAAGGAATCTCATACCGAAAAGCACTGTAAGGAAAACTCCGAAAAGAGTACCTTTTTTAAGACTCTTAAGACGATAACGGTAGGCTGCAAGCAGTGTAAAACCCAGCAACAGATAGCTCAAAGCCTCATATAGTTGTGTAGGATGTTTAGCTACGGTCTCTCCGCGCTGCACGAAAATAAATCCCCATGGCAGGTCGGTCGGATTGCCGTAAATTTCCGAATTCATAAGATTGCCCAGACGTATAAAACATCCTGCAAAGGCCACCGCTATGGCAATTCTATCTAAGATCCACATCATATCGAAACCATTCTTGCGACCATATTTGTGACAATACCACCAGATGGCCAGCAATACGCCTATGGCTCCGCCATGACTTGCAAGACCTCCTTTCCATGGCATGAATATCTCAAACCAGTGAGATCTGCTCAGATAATAATCGGGTTGATAGAAGAGACAGTGGCCTAAACGGGCACCTACGATGGTACCAATAAGCAGCGCATAGAGCAGTGGCTCCAGCAGTTTTACATCAACCCCTTCTCGTTTGTAAAATTTGGTAAAAAGCCAATATCCGAGAGGGAAACCTGCAATAAAGAGCAGTCCGTAATATCTGACAGACAAAGGACCGAGTTCAAAGATCACCGGATCCACATTCCATACTACTGATAAAAAATCCATAATCTGTTGGTATTTATTTTAAACTAAAAATCAACGTTTTAATCTAGCAAAAACACTCATTGGCAATATCTTGCCGAAGCTATCCTTGAGCACCAACTCACCACATTCCAACGAACGATACTTTTTCCCAAATGCACAACTCACCAGAGTCTCAGCCATAGCGGGCGAATAGCCGTTGGAATAGAGGTTGAGCACAATAAAACTTCTCTCCTGAGCCAGTATTGAGGCTACATGGAGGAGCATATCATAGATAGACTCATTGAGTTTCCATCTCTCGCCATCGGGACCATAGCCATATGCCGGAGGATCAAGAATGATGCCATGGTAGAGGTTGCCTCTTCGTGCTTCGCGTTTAACAAAAAGCAGCGCATCCTCGATTATCCAGCGTATATTGTCAAAACCGCTACTCTCCATATTGCCACGCGCCCAGGTCACAACCTGACGCACGGAATCGAGATGAGTTACCTCAGCTCCGGCCTTGCGGGCTGCAAGCGAGGCGGCTCCCGTATATGCAAAAAGATTGAGCACCCTGGGCGGAGTCCCATCCGAATAAGAGACTGCAATCTCCTTAACGCTGCTATAGATATAGTCCCAATTGGGAGCCTGCTCCGGGAAGAGGCCAATATGCTTGAAAGAGGTGAGTTTAAGACGGAGGTCAAATCCAATCTTCGGATAGGAGATCATCCACTCCTTATCCATCTTGTTAAGCATGCTCCACGAGCCGCTATCTTCCTTGCCGGCCTTTCCCAAGCCTGCACCTGGGGCAAACTTAGTATGTGCACATCTAAGCCACTCCTCTTCGGGGAGAGTGCGCTCCCAAAGGGCTCTTTGCTCGGGTCGAATCATCACATACCTACCGAAGCGCTCCAGCTTTTCGAAGTTGCCGGAGTCTATAAGTTCATAGTCGCGCCAGGATGGGGATGGATATTCGATAGTCATACAATAGAATTATTCGCGTATAGCCTTGATACCGGGGAGTTCTTTGCCCTCAAGATACTCGAGCATTGCACCACCGCCGGTGGAAACATAGCTTACCTTGTCGGCATAGCCCATCTGTGTTACAGCCGCCACCGAATCGCCACCGCCCACAAGGGTGAAAGTGCCTTTTTTAGTAGCATTGGCGAGCATTTCTGCCATGGCATTGGTAGATTTGGCAAAATTGGGCATTTCAAAGACTCCGAGAGGACCATTCCAAAGAACGGTACCTGAGTTATCTATTATTTCCTGCCAAAGTTTAAGTGAAGAGGGAGCAGCATCCATAGCCTCCCAGCCGTCGGGAATCTCGAAGTTGTCCACAATCTTGAAATTTGCATCGTTGCTAAAGCTGTCGGCTACCACTACTTCGCGGCGGAGGGCGAGATCTATGCCTTTAGACTCAGCTTTGGCCATAATGGATTTTGCAGTCTCAATCTGGTCATCCTCACAGATGGAGTTGCCGATTTTTCCACCAAGAGCCTTGATGAAAGTATATACCATGCCGCCTCCGATAATCAGATGATCAACGCGGTCAATGAGATTCTCTATAATACCGATCTTGGAGGAGACCTTTGCTCCGCCGAGAATGGCGGTAAGGGGACGCGCGGGATTGTGAAGTATCTTGTCTATGGCCCGGATTTCGCCCTCCATCACATATCCGAACATCTTGTCCTTCGGAAAATATTTTGCGATAAGCGCCGTGGAGGCGTGAGCTCGGTGTGCCGTACCGAAAGCATCGTTGATATAGCAGTCTGCATAGGAGGCAAGTTTGGCAACGAATGCTTTTTGACTCTCTTTGATCGCAGCTTTGGCCGCCTGTTTCTCCTCATCGGTAGCATCATCAGCCAACCCGCGGGGTTTACCCTCTTCTTCTGCATAAAAACGGAGGTTTTCCAGTAGAAGTACTTCGCCCGGCTTGAGTGCCGCAACCTGTGCCTCAGCTTTCTGGCAATCTTCGGCAAACCGCACTTTGGTGCCGAGATACTCCTCTATACGGGAAATGATGTGTTTTAGGGAGAATTTTTCCGCCGGCCCCTTGGGACGGCCGAGGTGCGACATTATGATCAGCGAACCACCTTTTTCAAGAACTTTTTTCAATGTAGGAATAGCTGCTTTGATGCGGGTGTCATCTGTAATTTCAAATTGCTCATTCAACGGAACGTTGAAATCGACTCTTATAATGGCTTTTTTGCCTGTGAAGTCATAAGTTTCAATAGTAGTCATAAAAATATACTGTATAAATTGCTTCTTTATCGGCCGCAAAATTATAAAATATTTGACAAAAAGTTGCTAACCTTCAATATATTAATTACATTTGTATGACCCGATTCCTTGAACTTTGTAAAATCTTTTTGCCATGTCAAAATATGAGTCAAATCTCTTTTGGAATCCCCGGGATAAAATCGATGAGACAAATATCGAACGCACAATCTATGCCTTCGAATCACTTTTACTTCAATATAACACACGCACAAGGAATGTTATCGGCAACTACCGCGGCAATTTCAAAAATGACCGCGCCTTTTTCAACGAATTTCTCTCTCTGAAAAGAAAAGAGATCCTTTCCTGGCGTAACTGCGGTGTCAAGACTACCCGCAATGTGATGGAAATCATTGCACAAGTGCGCAGCCGGCTACCCAGTGACAATATTAAGAGTCTGGTTCACGACATTCCGATGCTGGATAGCGAAACAATCCTCAAAATCTTTAACCTCAAGGAAAAACTGGGTTATTTTCCGGTTTTCGCCACTCTGAAAGAATATATCCGCACATTTGACGAGAGAGATTTCAAAGTTCTGGACTCTCTGCTGCTAATCTATGACGGCAAAATTCCTGTTAGCCGTCTAGAAGTTGCAAAGGAACTCGGTGTCTCCATAGAACGTGTGCGTCAGATGCTGTTAAACATAATTAACCGCATAGACGATTACCTCGGTATGATGCACAAACTGGTCAAGACTCCCAGGGGTTATCGCAAATGTCCTTACCGTTGGCGTTCCACCGGAGTACATCAGGACATAAACAAAGCAGAAGGTACCAATTTCAGCCGCAATATCGTCAATATGGCTTTGGCTAAACTCTACCGTGAAATTGCCATTGTCGGGAATGTACGCGACTCTATGATGATGAAAAATGACCGTTTTTCAAGGACCACTCTCGTACCCGCCAAGCTGGCCAAATGTTTTGACTTTGATCTGTTCCTCAAGTCAGTAGAAATGACAGCACTTGAACGTCGGGATGAAGTAGAGAAAGTGCCCATTGAGACTCTCGCCTCCGAATGCCGAATAAACCGGTATTACGACCACTATAAGAAGGATATTATAGCCGCCTGTGCCACTGCGGTAAAATACAACATAGCGGTGGGAGCCGTAGCAGCAGAGGCTTATATCAGTGCCGGACTGATCAATCCTAATCCCCGCGACCCTCTCCGCATAGCTGCTAAAGATGTATTCGCCTCTATCCGTCTCTCCGTACAGGAAAATATGATCCTCTTCCCGGCCACAGTTAAAAAGCAGGTTCCTAAAATACTGGAAGAGATAATCCGTACCAAAGGACATCCGATGACAGCAGAGGAAATACTAAAGGAATATAATCGTCTCCATCCGGGTGAAAAGAAGAGAAAGAAATTTGTTTCAGGAAATGTGCTCCGTTCTCCCTCGATAATCGCCATTGGACGCACTGGCCGTTATACTCTCAAGGAGTGGAAAAAAGGCTCTCGCAGAGGAGGCACCATACGTCTTTTCGTAAGAGAGTATCTAAAATCACAACCGGAATTGACAGCTCCCGTTTCGGATGTTGTGGATTATGTATTGCAATTTAGACCGACAACCAACAGAGGTTCTATCATCTCCAACCTTCAACTTGACCGTAAAGGCTCATTTGTCTTTTCTGAACAGGAAGGAGTAAGGTATCTTACACTGAAATCCCCTCTTAAACCATCTTAACACCTTTGCTCCAGACGGAGGTTATGTGGTACTGCTTATCGAGTAACAATATGTCGGCATCCTTGCCCTTTTCCAGAGTTCCTACCCGGTCAATGACATTCATTATTCTTGCAGGAGTCTCGGATGCCATCCTGACGGCATCCTCCAGAGGAACCTCGGCTCTGATAACCATATTTCTGACTAACTGATCCATTGTGGAAATTCCTCCGGCGACAGTACCGTCTGACTTTAATTTGCAAACCCCATTCTCGATATACACTTTTGAAAAAGCAAGTTCTTCACCATCATAGGCAGCATAACGGAGTGCTGCAGTCACCAGTGCAGTTCTGCTGACACCTTTTAGTTTATATACTAGACGCAAAATAGTCGGGGGCAGATGCACACAATCCGCAATGACCTCGGTGGTCATCTCATCTATCAGCAAGACGCTCTCCACAGTACCCTCATATTTATATTCGCGACGTTTGTGAAAGCCGGGCATAGAGTTGTATAATTGTGCTGCGTGGGTAAAACCGGCATCAAATCCCGCTTTTACATCCTCATATTCCGCCATGGTATGGGAAATGGCCGGTAGTATGCCCTGTTTCGTAAGAAACCTGCCAAATTCCGGAGCTCCCGGGAGTTCAGGAGCAGCATCCCAGCGTCTGATACAAGGAAGTTCACTTACAATGCGTTTATACATCGTGCGATTGGGTGGGGTCACTTTATACCTGTCTTTTGTGATTTCAGAACTCAGATAGGGGCCGACGATATGCAGTCCACCTATAATGCGATTGCCACCCTCCATCAACTTTGTGCATATTTTTCCTGTTTCAATCACTTTATCATAACCCACCGTACCCACAGTAGGGAATATAGTAGTGGTTCCGTGGGCCAAATGGGCACCTATTATCGTATTGAATGCCTCTTCAGTAGCATCATGAAAGATGCTGCCCGCTGCTCCGTAGATATTCATTGCAACATATCCGGGGATGACATAGAGTCCCTTGGCATCAACCAACTCTGCACCTTCCAAAGGGAGGTTGCTGCAGGTAATGGCGAGAATACTGTTTTCGTCGAATAGAAGGGAACCGCCATTGATCCAACCCTGTGGGGTAAGGATCTTTCCATTGTATATCTGTATCAAACTCATAGTTCGGTGATTGGGGTTGTGATGGTATTAGATGGATTTGATAATTTTGCCCATAGCAATAACTCCGCGGAGGTCATAGTTCTTATCGATGAACAAGATGTCCGCATCTTTGCCCTTCTGTAGGGAGCCTTTGCGATCCCGGATGCCCATCATACGGGCGGGAGTCTCGGACACCATCCTGATGACGTCAAATAAGGGGATTAAGGCTTGGGTAGTTACCGTTTTTATTACACGGTCCATCGTAGCGATAGAGCCGGCTAAGGCGGAGCGGTCAACTAGTTTGCAAACTCCATCTTCGATGATTACGCGAGGATCGAAGGCCGCCGGACTGTCGCTGGCTGCACAGGCGAGCGCATCGGTGATGAGTGCGGTCCTCTCCACCCCCTTAATCTTATAAATGAGTTTGATGATAGTAGCGGGCACATGAATGCCGTCTCCTATTACCTCGACATCCATATCGTCTATGAGGTAAACGCTCTCTACCGTACCTTCGTACTTGTGTTCATTTTTCCTGTGAAACCCCGGCATCGCATTGTAGAAGTGAGTGGCGTGACTAAAACCGGCTTCGTATGCATCCAGAACTTCATGGTATTCAGCAGCGGTGTGACCTATGGAGGCCAATACCCCCTTTCCGGTGATGTAACGACCGAATGCCGTAGCTCCGGGAAGCTCCGGTGCAGCATCCCAACGTTTGATACAGCCGGTTTCATTCAATAAGGGAATATACTCGTTAGGATCGGGGTTCTTGATATATTCGGGAATCTGGCCACCGACCATTTTCATGTTGAAGTAATGCCCCTCCAGGTGGAGTCCCAGCACCGGACTGTTTTTCTCTGCCATCAGCTTTTCGGTAGTGGCTACTGCCGCCCGAATCATGGGCATACTTGAGGAGGAGAGTGTCGGGTAGATACTGGTAGTACCATGTTGCATATGTGTATCCACCACCTTCCTGAAGGCCTCTTCGGATCCTTCCATAAAATCACTGCCACCACCGCCGTGGCAATGGGTTTCAATAGCACCCGGAGTGATGTACATGCCTTGTGCATCGATAATTTGGGCACCGACCACGGAGCGATCGCAATTGGAGACTTCAAGGATCTTGTTATCACTGATGATGACGGAACCATCTGTGAGCCATCCTGAAGGAGTGTGGATAATACCGTTAATAATCTGAGTTAACATAGTTTGTATTATAGTGTGTAGTGTGTAGTGTGTAGTGTGTAGTGCGGGTTGTAGGTTAGTGTTGAGTGATACGGGGTACAGGTTGTAGGTTGGTGTTTAAGGGGTGAGGGGTGCGGGTTAGGTTAGTTTTGAGTTATGAGTATGGGATTATGTATGATACAATATGTTGTTTTTTGTGTTATCTGTTGAATAAAATATTTTACAAAGTTAATAAAAAATGGCGTTAAGCTTTGCGAATATATTTAACAAAACGGTCACGACCATTAATATCCTTTAGAACTATGGAGTCAGGGCCGAAAAGAGCAACCACCTCACCTCCGAAACGTTCATTTATCTCAAAATAACATATACCTCCTTCTCGCAAAAGGGCTCCTGCCCAAGAGTGCAGCGCCCTGAAGAAACGCAGCGGATCTTCATCCGGAACGAAAAGTGCCATTGCAGGCTCATAGTCAAGGACATTTGGACGCATCTGTGACCGCTCGCTCTCAAGCACATAAGGAGGATTGGAGACAATTAAATCAAACTGCGGAAGGCCGGCAGGCGGCACTCCAAGCAGGTCAGCCCAGAAGAAAACAGGCCTGCGTACCATTCCTTCAGCATTCACCACTTTCTGTTTACATGCAATACTGAGGGCTTCTTCGGAAATATCACAACCGAACAACTGTGCACCGGGCAATTCTGCTGCAAGCGACCAGGCTAAGCATCCTGAACCGGTACCAATATCGAGAATGTTGAATTCCTGCCCCCCATCAAGCTCCTTTCCCGACAGGTCATCGATAATTATTTCAAACAGTTCTTCAGTTTCGGGACGAGGAATAAGCACTCCTTCGCGCACCTTGAATTGTCTTCCGGCGAATTCGGCGAAACCCAACACATACTGCAGCGGACACCATTTGAGTAAATCAGCCAATGCATCATCCAACATCTGCTGTTTTGCAGCAGGAATATTCCTCTCCGGTTCCGACAGATAGCAGTACTCAGGTACCTCAAGTTGATGAGACAGCAGCCTTATAGCCATCGACTTAGCCTCAGCCTCAGGATATAGTTCGGCAAGATCCCGTGTGGCTTGGTCAACAAATCTTTTGAAAGTCATATCCGAAAGAAAAATGATCAGGTAATATCTGCGATACCGGTAATGACCTGCATCATATCCAAACCGGCGGCACGTATCTGCTGGGGCACCAAACTCATCGCCGTCATTCCGGGTACCGTGTTGAGCTCAAGAAAGACTATACTGCCGTCATCACAGAGGAAATAATCAACCCTGACGATACCTCTACAGCCCAAGCAATCATATATACTGCGTGTAATGGCTGAAATCTCCTCCACCTTCTCAGGAGCAATATCCGCAGGACAAATTTCATCGCTCAAGCCATTATATTTGGCATCGTAATCAAAAAACGTGTTGTGGGGAATAATCTCCGTCACAGGCAACGCCACTATATTCTCTCCATCCATAAATGCACCCTGTGTTATCTCACGCCCTCTAATGTAGGTCTCCACCAATACCGTATCGCTATGTCGGAATGCCAGATTTACCGCATCTTCCAACTCTTCCGCCTTCATAACCTTGCTGACACCGAAACTGCTGCCCCCGGAACAGGGTTTGACAAAAAGAGGCAAACCCAACTTCTCCACAATCTTTTTCACGGAAAACCCTTTACCCTTTCTCAGACAGACATCAGGAGCTAATTTGAATCCGCAATCTCGCAGCAATACTTTACATATTTGCTTGTCGAAAGCCGAAGCCGAAACGGCCGAAGAAGAGGTAGTAAAGGGCACGCCCATCATCTCAAGATAGCCCTGAAGCACTCCGTTTTCTCCCGGTGTCCCGTGAATCATTATCATCGCCAAATCAAACTTTCTCTTTTTCCCCTGAAAGGTAAAGGAGAAATCATTTTTATCCACTTGAGCCAATACTGTCATACCTGCCTCGGGGTTCGATTCGGTAGCCTCTCCGGAGGCTTCTACCACCTGCCACGAAGCACCTTTAAGGAGCACATGATAGACATTGTATTTTGAACGGTCGATATAACGGGAAACATTGCGGCCGCTGAGAATGGAAATTCCCACCTCAGCAGAGTCACCGCCATATATAAGTGCAAGATTGCGCTTTGTCATAACATGTGTGAGTTATCAGTTGAAAAAACCTTGATCATCACCGGAAGTGGATACTTTTTCGTTGGACAGATCGCTATCATCTCCTGTGCAGGACAAATCCATGCTCCAGCCCAAAGGGGGAACAAAGAGGTCCTCAGGACCCATGCTGATGCTTTCATCGCCATAGACTTTCTGCATGAATATTCCCCATATCGGCAACGCCATATTGGATCCGGCACCATATGTCAAACTTTCAAAGTGCACCTGACGATCTTCTGCACCCACCCATACTCCGGCAGTCAGTTTCGGTGTAAAACCGATAAACCATCCATCCGACTGATCATTGGTAGTACCGGTTTTACCGGCAATATTGTTGGTCAGACCATATTTCCAGCGGAGACGGCCTGCCGTACCCTCATTGACCACACCCTGCATAAGATTGACCATCAGATAGGCGGTAGGATCACTCAATGCCTCTTTTTTGCGGGAGGAAAAATTTGCCAGCACATTGCCGGACTTATCTTCAATACGATTGACCAGCATCGGAGAGACGTAAACTCCACGACTGGGGAAAGTATTGAAAGCAGCAACCATTTCGTAAACGGAAATATCGCAAGAGCCCACACAAAGCGAATAAACAGGGTCCAAATAGGAACTGATACCCATCTTGCGGCACATTTCCACCATCGCCTGCGGACCGAACTGTTTCATAAGATAGGCGGAAATATTGTTGGAACTGTGTGTCAAACCCCATTTGAGTGTAACTGTCTTGCCTATGTGCTCTGCCCTGTCGGTACTCTTGGGGGTCCAGACTTCATCTCCGACAGGAAATGAATAAGGAATGTTGACTACCTTATCGCAAGGTGTAAAACCCTCCTGCATGGCAAGAGTGTAGAGGAAAGGTTTGATGGTAGAGCCTACCTGACGTTTGCCCTGTCTGGCATTGTCATATTTGAAATAACGGTAGTCCGGACCGCCAACATAGGCCTTGACCTTACCGGTATGCGGTTCCAATGCAATAAATGCAGCTCGAAGGAATGATTTGTAATATTTGATGGAATCGTATGGGGTCATCAATGTGTCGATGTAACCCTGCTCATTCCAGGAGAACAGACGCATTTGGACCTTCTGTTTAAATGATCTGAGGATTTCCTCCTCACTGACCTCTTCCCTTTTCAGCTGACGGTAGCGATCACTCCACTTAATTGCCTGATTCATCAACATTTCACGAATTTCTGGAGTCACATCGTCCGAGAATGGGGCATTGCGTTTACGTCTGAGTTCATTAAAGAAAACCTTTTGTAGATCTTGACCCAGATGCTCCTTTATGGCATCTTCCGCATATTGCTGCATTCGGGAATCGATTGTAGTATATATGCGGAGTCCCTCCTTGTCAAGGTTGTACTGTGTACCGTCGGGTTTGAGGTTTTTGTTGAGCCAACCATAGAGCGGATCCTCAATCCAAAGAGTAGAATCAGCCACATAATCCTCCTTCTGCCTATAGGAAGAGCGTTGAGGCTCGTTTGCGTTCATATAACGGCGGAGCATATCCCGATAATATGAACCAAGACCCGCATTGTGGTCCTGTTGCCTGTAGGAAAGCACAATGGGTATCTGTACTATGGAATCATATTGTGCGGAAGAAATATAGTCGTACTTTTCCATCTGCCTGAGTACGTGATTGCGGCGTTTGAGAGAATTCTCAGGATTAATGGCAGGATTGTATCTGGTAGGTTTGTTAACCATTCCGACCAGACAGGCACTCTCTTCGACCGTAAGATCGCTCACATCCTTATCGAAGAATGTTGCAGCTGCCGATTTGACCCCATAAGCGTTGCTGCCGAAGAATATGGCATTGAGGTACATCGTCACGATCTCATTCTTTGTATAGTTGCGCTCGAGCTTGACTGCGGTAATCCACTCTTTGATTTTTATGGTGACAAGTTTGATGAATTTACCACCCGGGATGCGACTTGACACATCCTGGCGGGGATAAAGGGTCTTGGCCAGCTGCTGGGTAATCGTGCTGCCTCCGCCCTGACTCGAGTCTCCCATGATCAGTGTTTTGACCACAACTCGGGCAAGACCCCTGAAATCTATGCCCGAATGGCGACGGAAACGAGCATCTTCAGTAGAGATAGCCGCATTGACCAGATGAGGCGGGAATTCCTCAAAAGAAACATATGAGCGATTTTCCACATGATAGGTATTGATAACCTTACCATCTTCGGAAATAAGTTCCGTTGCCAGATTGCTCTTGGGGTCTTCAAGCTCCTCAAATGAGGGAATATGGGCGAAAAAGGCCACTCCGACGACAAAGAGGAAAAAAAGTGCGAAGGGTGTCATTATTATCCACCAAAACCACTTCAAAAACCTCTTCCGGTTGACCGATTTTTTATTTTTCGTCATAGATATAAATGTTTCGACCGTGCAAAAATAGCAATTAAAATTTGGATAATTAATTTCTTTATCCCTTACTTTGCATTTCAGTTTGAAAAGAATTAGGAATATGGGAGAGAATCTGGTAATTGTAGAGTCGCCTGCCAAGGCCAAGACCATTGAGAAATTTTTGGGAAAAGGTTTTACTGTAAAGTCTAGTTTCGGGCACATACTGGATCTTAAGAAAAAAGATCTGGGAATTGACATCGAAAATGGCTTTGAACCTCAATACGAAGTACCCAAGGATAAGAAAAAAGTTGTTTCCGATCTGACCGCTGCCGCAAAAAAAGCCGATAGGGTATGGCTCGCATCGGATGAAGACCGCGAAGGAGAGGCTATTGCCTGGCATTTGCAGCAGACGTTGAAGATCCCGGCAGAAAAAAGCCGGCGCATCGTCTTTCACGAAATTACAAAAAATGCCATACTGGATGCCATAGATAATCCTCGTGACATTGACTCCAACCTTGTCATGGCCCAACAGGCGCGCAGGGTACTCGATCGTCTGGTAGGATTTGAACTCTCGCCAATTCTCTGGAAAAAGATCCAACCCAAACTCTCAGCCGGACGTGTTCAATCTGTGGCAGTGAGGTTGATTGTGGATAGGGAAAGAGAAATTTCCTCATTCGAGGCTCAACGTTACTTCAGGGTAGAGGGTATATTTATCCCGGAGGGGTCCAATGCACGCGTAAAAGGTGTTCTTGATAAAAAATTCTCCACCATGGAAGAGGCCAAAGCCTTCCTTGAGCACTGCAAAGGATGCTCTTTTGACATTTCCTCAATAGAAAAAAAGGAGATAACACGCACTCCGGCGCCTCCCTTTACCACATCGGCTCTCCAGCAGGAGGCCTCCAGAAAACTGGGATTATCGGTAAGCCAGACAATGGTCATTGCACAGAGACTTTACGAGAGCGGACTCATCACCTATATGCGTACCGACTCAACCAACCTCTCATCTTTGGCGCTTGGCACTGCGAAAGAGACCATCACCTCGATGTATGGTTCGGAATACTCCCAACCACGCAACTACAAGACAAAAACCAAAGGAGCACAGGAGGCACACGAGGCCATCCGCCCCACTTACATATCCAACACCTCCATAGAAGGCAACGCCAACGAAAAGAGGCTCTACTCGCTGATTTGGAAGAGGACAATAGCCTCACAAATGGCTGACGCGCGTCTCGAAAAGACCGACATCACCATCTCCGGAGACCGTATAAGAGAAAAGTTTCTAGTACAGGGCGAACAAATACTTTTTGACGGATTCCTAAAAGTCTATATCGAAGGACGTGACGATGAGGATGAGAGCGAAAAAGCCACTTTACTGCCCCATCTTAACGTCGGACAGATGATGACCGATGAGAGCATCACCGCTACCGAAAAATTCACCCAGAGGCCTCAGCGCTACAGCGAGGCGAGCCTGGTCAGAAAACTTGAAGAACTCGGCATAGGCCGTCCTTCCACCTATGCACCAACCATCTCCACCATCCTCAAAAGAGGTTATGTCATCAAAGGAGACAAGCCAGGCACTCCCAGGGATTACCTTGAGATCACCCTCAGCAAAGGCACCATAACCTCCACGGTCAAAAACGAAATTGTCGGTCGCGAAAAGAACAGACTTTGTCCCGAAAACATCGGAATGTTGGTGACGGACTTCCTTTCAGCCAACTTCCCGGACATTCTCGATTACGGCTTCACTGCCAAGGTAGAAGCAGATTTTGACAATATAGCCAAAGGTCTTCTGGTTTGGAATGAGGTAATAAGCGACTTTTATGAACCCTTCCACGAAAAAGTGACCAATGCTCTTGAGGACAGAACTTATACCAATGTGGAAAAACACCTTGGCACCGATCCTGTTACCGGAAAACCGATTATCGCCCGAATGGGACGCTTCGGCCCGCTGGTACAGAGAGGCAGCAACGAGGACCCGGACAAACAATTCGTCAGCCTAAAGAAGGGTCAATTAATAGAGGAAATTACTCTCGAGGATGCTCTTCAACTCCTCAAACTTCCTCGCACTATCGGCGTGCATGAAGGGAAAACCATCACAACAGCTATCGGCCGTTTCGGACCTTACATCAGAATAGATTCTACCTTCATCTCTCTGCCCAAGGAACTTGACCCCTATACCGTTACCATGGACGATGCGGTACAATTGATTGCAGAGAATGAACGCAAGGAGAGTCAAAAACTGATAGCTGAATTTCCTGAGCACAAAATCCAGATCCTCAACGGCCGTTACGGACCCTATATAAAACAGGGTAAAAATAACTACAAAATTCCTCGCGGTACCGATCCATCTACTCTCAATATAGCTGATTGTCTGGCGATTGTAGAGAAAGAGAATTTAAAAAAGTCGAAATAGGTTACAAATTATAACCAACATATCGATTTTTTCGTATATTTGCAATTAAAATTGCTGTTATGACTACTTATCAGATTGATCAGATTGATCAGAAAATCCTCTCATTTCTCGTCAAAAATGCGAGAATGCCCTTTCTTGAGATAGCGCGTGAGTGCGGAGTATCGGGAGCGGCCATACATCAAAGAGTCAAAAAAATGGAAAGCATGGGTATCATCACCGGTTCCACTTTACTGGTAAAACCCAAGGCTCTCGGACTCAATGTATGTGCCTTCGTCGGAGTCTCACTCGCTCAGGCCAACAGTTATCCGCAGGTTGTAGAAGCTCTCAAGGAGATGTCGGAAGTTGTAGAGTGCCATTTCATAACAGGTAACCATGCACTTCTACTAAAAATCTACTGTTTCGACCACGACCATCTGATGGAAATTCTGGTTAATACCATTCAGAATATTCCCAGTGTCATGAAGACGGAGACCTGGGTTTCCCTCGACCAGGCAATTGAACGCCAGGTATGGGTAAAGGATTATCCTAACGCTTCTCCCCACGGAAAATAGCCTTGGCAACTGCCAGATCTTCCGGAGTAGTAATCTTTATATTGCTGCTGAGACCCTCACAAATTGAAACTTTATGCCCCAGATACTCCACTACTGAGGCGTCATCGGTGAAAAGAGGATTATAGGGTTGAGAGTATGCCTCTTTAACCAATTCCGAATAAAATATCTGAGGAGTCTGTACAAGACGATAACGGGAGCGGTCTACCGCTGTCGATGTTCCGTCAGGTCCGATTTCGCGCAACGACTCAACAGGCGGAATTACCGGCACCAGAGCATTACACTCCTCCATCTTTTCAAACATTGACCTGATAAAATCCGACGTTACAAAAGGACGGACTCCATCATGAATGGCCACTATGGCCCCATTGGGCACATATTTAAGAGCATTCTGAACGGAATGAAACCTTGTTATGCCACCGGAGGGCATGATATAACGCTTTAAAAAACCGGTACGATTGCAATATTCCTTCCAGTACTCCTTTTCTCCGGAAGGCAATACCACGATGATATCGATGTCATCAAAGCTCTCCATGAAGCGCTCGATTGTGTGTCTGAGAATCGGTTTTCCCTCAATCTCAATGAATTGTTTAGGAATATCATATCCCATTCTCAGCCCTTGGCCTCCGGCTAGTATAACGGCATAATAGCGTCTATTCATTACTTTCAAAATTATACTGCAAAAATAGCCGAAAATCCCGTTATTATTACTAAATTTGCTTGATATTTCTCAACTTTATCATATTCCCGTGAATGCATACCGAAAATTGCACCAGAAAGATTAGAAGAGCGCTGATTTCAGTCTACAGCAAAGATGGCATTGAGGAGATAGCCCGTGAACTTGTTGCCTGTGGTGTTGAACTGGTTTCTACCGGAGGAACATTTACATTTCTCAAAGAGTTGGGGCTGGAGGTTACCGCAGTGGAAGAGATTACCTCCTATCCCTCTATCCTGGGAGGCAGGGTGAAGACACTTCACCCCAAGGTTTTCGGAGGAATTCTCTATCGCAGAGAACATCTTCAGGACCTGGGAGAAATTGAGCAATACGAAATAGAACCTATCGACCTGGTGATTGTAGACCTCTATCCTTTTGAGAAATATGTGCAGATGGGCGCAACTCCCGAAGAGATTATTGAAAAAATCGATATCGGAGGCATTTCGCTTATCAGAGCAGCTGCTAAAAATTATCGGGATGTAATCATCGCCTCCAGCAAGGAGGCTTACGGTCCGCTGCTCCACCTGCTCAAGACCAAGCACGGTGAAAGTGATATTGAAGAGCGCAGGTCATTTGCCAGACAGGCATTCCATACCTCCTCCTACTATGATACCCGGATATTCAACTGGTTCAATAGGGACAATGCCCATTCAATGGCGCTGCGTTATGGAGAAAACCCTCACCAGCAGGCAAAATATACCGGATCTGTTGAGTCCCTTCCAAAACAGCTGCACGGTAAGGAGATTTCCTACAACAATCTGCTCGACATCGAGGCTGCGTTGGAACTTATGTATGACTTTTCGGAGCCAACGGTGGCCATAATAAAGCACAACAATGCCTGCGGATGCGCTACGCGTAGAACTATATTGGAAGCCTGGAAAGATGCTCTTGCGGGTGACCCCGTATCTGCTTTTGGCGGCATTATCATTGCCAACAGGGCTATTGACGAGGAATGTGCGCAGGAGATCAACAAGATATTTTTTGAAGTAATCATAGCTCCCGAGTACTCTTCCGAAGCGCTCGAAATATTGAAGACTAAGAAAAACAGGATTATCCTTCTAGATAACGGCGTAAGGCCTTCGGCCAAAAAGTTCCGTTCGCTGCTGGGTGGCATTCTCGTCCAGGATAGGGACGAAAAAGTCGAAACTCCGGAAGAGCTCAAGACCGTGACCATTATCGCCCCTACTGCACAACAGGTGGAGGATCTGCTTTTTGCCAATAAACTGGTCAAACACTCCAAGTCCAACGCCATAGTACTCGCCAAAGATTCCATGCTTCTGGCCAGCGGGATCGGACAGACCTCCAGAGTGGATGCACTCAGACAGGCCATCGCCAAGGCCGGATCCTTCGGATTCGACCTCAACGGTGCGGTAATGGCTTCCGATGCTTTCTTCCCTTTCCCGGACTGCGTCGAAATAGCACGGCAAGCCGGTATTGCCGCCGTAATCCATCCGGGAGGCTCCATAAGGGATCAGGAGAGCATAGACCGGTGTAACGCCAACGGAATGGCTATGGTCACTACAGGATTCAGACATTTTAAGCATTGATAACGATATAGTTTTGTAAGATGGTATTTTCATTTTTAACACAGGAACTCGCTATCGACCTTGGCACCGCCAATACGGTCATATTTATGAACGACAAGAAAATCATCGACGAGCCCTCCATTGTCGCTGTCGACAATCTTACGGGGAAAGTTCTTGCCGTAGGCACGAAGGCAAAACAGATGCAGGGCAAGGAGAGCAAGGGTGTAAGGACTATCAGGCCGCTCAAGGAGGGTGTGATTGCAGACTTTGACAGTTCGGAACAGATGATAAGGGCGTTCATCAAGATGATCAACACCCGCAGATCTTTCTTTTCACCGAGTCTGAAGATGGTGGTCTGCATTCCTTCCGGCAGTACTCCCGTGGAAACGCGTGCTGTAAGGGATGCTGCCGAACATTCGGGCGGACGCGACGTATATCTTATATTCGAACCGATGGCAGCTGCTCTCGGAGTAGGCATAGATGTTACGGCCCCTTCGGGAAATATGATTGTAGATATCGGAGGCGGTACTACGGAGATTGCCGTTATTTCACTGGGAGGCATAGTAGCCGACTCCAGCATCAAGGTGGCAGGTGACCAATTTACCTACGAAATCCAGCAGTATATGCGCCAACAGCACAATATAAAGATTGGAGAAAAGACCGCAGAAGAGATCAAAATCAATATCGGAGCCGCCATTTCCGATCTTGACGAACCTATCGAGCCTTACAAGGTTAGCGGTCCAAACCTGATGACAGTACTTCCCATTGAGACCACGGTAACTCCGCAGGAGATCGCTCACTGTCTCGACAAATCACTGGTGAGGATAGAATCTGCAATAATGTCGGTACTCGAGCAGACTCCCCCGGAGCTTTATAGCGATATCGTACATAAGGGCATCTATCTTACAGGTGGCGGAGCCTTGCTCAGAGGTCTTGACAAACGTCTGTTCAAGAAAATCAACATTCCCTTCCACGTGGCCGAGGACCCCCTCAGAGCCGTGGCAAGAGGTACTTGCATTGCACTTAAGAACTGCACCTCGTTCAACTTCCTTATGCGATGAGGAGAAACTCCCGCCTCATAAAGATATTCCTGTCCATTGCATTATTTCTGCTTCTGGAGGGTATTTCAGTCATTCTGATTACCAACAACAGCATAATTCAAAAATACAGGATTATGGGGTTCACACGCTCGGTACAGTCTTTTTTCTGGAAACAGGGAGAGAGCGTTCGTTATTTCCTCAACTACAAAAAGGAAAACCGGTTGCTTGAGGCCGAGAACAGGCTGTTAAAAGAGCGTATCTCCATCCTTAAGAAATATCTTGAAGATGTGAGCGCAGAAGAGGCTATCGCCCATGCTTCAGGTACCGGTGACTACACTTTCATACCTGCCACCATTATCAAAAATTCCATTAACAAGCAACACAACTATATCATACTGAATGTTGGATCCAACAACGGTGTAGAAGAGGGAATGGGAGTGATAACTTCATGGGGCATCGTTGGTATCGTAGATGCGGTGTCGCCACGCTTCAGTTATGTCTCCTCTTTTCTCAACACCTCTCAGAGTGTCAGTGCCAAGATTGTATCTAATGATGTTTTCGGCCCCATGGTCTGGACCGGAGTCGGGAACAGAGCGGTTGTAAGGGAAATTCCCATACATACGGAAGTGTATATCGGAGACACTATTTCCACCAGTGGCTATTCCGCCATATTTCCTCCGGATATCCCGCTCGGTATCGTCACCTCCGTCGATGAGGTAAATGGAGTGGCTTTGGAGCTTGGCGTGGAAATGTTCCAGAATTTCAGAGCACTGCGCCTCGTAGATGTTGTAATCAACAATTACGGCAAAGAGATAAATATGATTGAGAATGAGATGGAGTAAAAACATATCTATTTTGGTGCTGATTGCCGTAATGATTATCATACAGATTATCATCTGTGATTATATTTATACGGGACCCTATATCCATCTGACTCTTCTGCCGCTGATAATTCTCTCAATTTCTGCAGAACATAGCTATCCAAGACTCGCCCTGATATCATTTGCCGTCGGTTTCTTAATCGATCTAGTCTCAGATGGAATACTTGGCCTCAACTCTGCAGCTGCAGTAATGACGGCCACTTTCGTCAGGCCGATAAGTTATATAACCATCAATCGCGAACGAAGCGACAAACTTGAGCGACCTACCCTCAGTGATGTCGGTTTTTTCAGATATTTCAGGTACTCGACATATCTGACATTGATATTTCTTATCACATACATCCTGCTTGACTGCGCAGGCTTCAGGCCGGCGTCATTCATATTGATGCGTATAGCACTGAGCTATGTTGCAAATATCATAATGATTCTCTTTGTCAGTGTTACACTACTTAACAAGCGTTACTGATGGCACCCTCCCGGCAAAGAAAAAACGTCCTTTTATTCTCCATTATCATCGTCTTCACGCTGATTGTGGCCAGACTCTTCAATATCCAGATAATAAGCAAGTATTATCGCATCAACGCCGAGAATAACGCCCTCAAATATGAAACCCTCTATCCGGCCAGAGGACTTATCCTGGATCGCAACGGGCAGATTCTTGTTTCAAACAAAATCACCTATGACATTATGGTGACACCCGTCGAGGTGGCAGAGTTCGACACATTGGAATTTTGCTCGATATTCGGCATTGACACTTCATTCGTCCACTCCAAATTTCGTGAATATCGCAAATATCGCAGCAGGATAGGATTTCAGACACTGCCTTTCATCAAACAGGTCTCCGGTGAACATTACAATATTTTCATCGAACAACAATATAAGTTTCCGGGTTTTTCCGGGACACCGAGAACTATACGTACCTACCCTATCAACGCCGGAGGCAATCTATACGGATATATCTCCGAAGTGGATGCCGCCTACATTAAAAACAACCCCGACTACAAGCAAGGAGACCATGCCGGCAGGACCGGCATGGAGATGGCCTACGAAGAACAACTTAGAGGAGAAAAGGGATATAATATCTATCTGCGCGATGCACACAACCGCATAAAAGAGCGTTATGAAGAAGGTGAATATGACAAGGCAGCCGTGGCCGGAAAGGACGTGACCAGTACCATCGATGCAATACTACAGGCATACGGCGAAGAGCTGATGCAAAACAAAGTAGGTTCTCTGGTAGCCATAGAGCCCTCTACCGGCGAGATTCTTACGATGGTCTCCAGCCCCGGCCTCGAGACCTCAAAACTGGCTGAAATCAACAAATATTATCAGGAAATAGTTACCGATCCCTACAAGCCCATGTTTAATAGGGCGGTAATGTCACCGCAGCCCCCCGGATCCGTTTTCAAACTGGTAAACGGACTGATAGGGCTTCAAGAAGGGGTTATCACTCCTGCCACCGCTTATTCTTGCCATGGAGCTTATACGGTCGGCAACCTGAGGGTAGGATGCCACGGACATCCTTCTCCCCTCGATTTCAGACGCTCAATAATGATGTCGTGCAACACATACTACTGTTATGTGTTCCGCGCAATCCTCGACAACCCTAAATATGAAATCATTCGCGATTCTTTTACAAAGTGGAAAGAATATGTGGAGAGTTTCGGATTTGGTATGAAACTGAATACCGACATCCCCTCCGAGCAAGCCGGAACTATGCCCACTGCCGAATGGTACGACAGACTTCACGGCAAAAACCGCTGGAGATCACTCTCGATCATCTCCCTGGCCATCGGACAGGGTGAGATTGGTTCCACACCTCTGCATCTGGCCAATCTGGCAGCTACGATTGCCAACCGCGGCTGGTGTTACACTCCGCATCTGCAGAAAGAAATGCCTGATAATCCCATCGACCCTCGTTTCAAAGAGCGTCATTACACAATGGTGGACACCTCGTGGTTTGAGTGTGTGGTGGAAGGTATGTACCTTGCCGTCAACGGAGGTCCCGGTGCCACCGGACGACTTGCCAGTGTGTCCGGGCTCGAAATCTGTGGAAAGACGGGTACGGCACAGAATCCGCATGGCAACGACCACTCGGTATTCATCTGCTTTGCGCCTAAAGATGATCCGAAGATTGCAGTGGCAGCATATATAGAAAACGCCGGTTTCGGAAGCACTTGGGCCTGTCCCATTTCGGCCCTCCTTGTAGAAAAATACCTCAACGGTGAAATCTCCAAAGAGAGGAAATGGCTTGAAACAAATATGATGAACGGATACCTGCTCGACAGGGTAACGGTAAGTAGGAGATAGGCCGTGGGAAGATCAATCTATAGAAAACTCGACTGGACGATAATCACCTGCTACATAGTGCTGGTGCTCTTCGGATGGGTGAATATCTATTCGTCGCTCTATCAAGAGGGCGCGTTCATATTCGACTTCTCTATGGAATACGGCAAGCAGATCGTCTGGATCGGAAGTTCAGTAGTTTTGGCATTGCTGATACTATTTGCCTTACCACCGAAAATATACGCTGCTTTTGCCTGGTGGCTCTACGCATTGATGGGAGTGTTGCTGATTGCGGTTATATTTATCGGAGCCAATATAAAAGGCTCCAATAGCTGGCTTCAGATAGGCAGCATGAGAGTTCAACCGGCAGAGTTTTCCAAAATCACGACCTCTCTGGCGCTGGCCCATCTTATGAGCAGCAAATTTGACTTCAGTTTCAAAAACAGGTCGGATGCTCTCAAGGCATTCCTGGTGCTCCTGCTACCGATGTTAACCATAGTCCTTGAGAAAGAAACCGGCACGGCGTTGGTTTATCTGGGATTTCTGTTGATGTTTTACCGCGAGGGAATGTCGGGCTGGATTCTGATTTTCGGATTGTCGGTGATCGGCATCTTTATAATGACCCTCGTTTTCTCGCCCTATATTTCAATTTTAATAGTGGTGGGACTGGTATCTGTTTTCGTCTCACTGGTGACTCGGAAAAAATGGGTCGTAGCAGTGATTATTCCTATAGTCGTACTGCTGGGATTTATTCCTTCACTCGTCAGTGATATCGGTAGTGTGGAGAAGCCCGCCACGGAAATTGTCTCCATGGAAATTGATACGGATGATGCTGTGGACGAGCTAGCTTCAATTGCGGATAGCAATATGGTTTCCGCTGAAAGCGAGAGTCCGAGCAAATCTGCAGTTGTCCTTAGAAAATTTTTCAGCAGGTTTCCTGCGGAAATCTGGCTGGTGTTCGCCTTGGCGCCCCTTATACTTGGGTTTCTCACCAAATCACTGGTAAAGCGGCAAAAAGTCTTGCGCAACGCGATGCTAAGCATGATACTGGGCATCTGTCTGGTCTTTTCGGTGGATTTTCTCTTTGACAATATTCTAAAAGATTACCAAAAAGGGCGCATAGAGGTGCTTCTCGGCATAAAGGAAGACCCTATGGGAGATGGTTACAATGTCCATCAATCGATGATTGCAATCGGTTCGGGAGGATTCTTCGGCAAAGGCTTTCTGCGCGGCACGCAGACCCGCTTTGATTTTGTGCCTGAACAAACCACGGACTTCATTTTCTGTACCATAGGTGAGGAATGGGGATTTGCGGGCTCTTTGGCGGTGTTGGCGGTATTTCTGGTGTTATTGATAAGGCTGATCAACTCCGCTGAAAAACAGCGGGACCGTTTTATACGAATCTACGGCTACTGTGTTGCCTCCATTCTACTGATGCATATTCTCATCAATGTTGGAATGACAATAGGTTTAATGCCCGTTATAGGCATTCCATTGCCGTTTGTGAGTTATGGAGGCAGCAGCCTTTGGGGGTTTACGATTTTGCTCTTCATCTACGTACGCCTCGACCTGGAGAGATGGAGGTGACAGCCAATTGTAAATAAAATATTAACTAAGTATCTTTGTCAGAATGATAACTATTTTAAATATATAAAACATGCCACTCAAATTCGTTGACAGACATAATGGTCCGAGGGATTTCCAGGAAAAACAGATGTTGGAAAGACTCGGAGTATCATCAATTGATGAACTGATAAAACAAACCGTACCCGAAGATATTCTCCTAAAAGAGCCTCTGGCTCTGGAGCCGGCACTCTCCGAGCACGAATACACAGCTCGTCTCAAAGAGACTGCAGCCCGCAACAAGCCTTTCCGCTCCATGATAGGAATGGGTTATTATGGCACAGCCTCACCTGCAGTAATCATTCGCAACATTCTCGAGAATCCCTCCTGGTATACCTCTTACACTCCCTACCAGGCAGAAATTTCACAAGGTCGTCTCGAGGCTCTGATTAATTTTCAGACAATGATTTCATCCCTGACGGGATTCAACCTCTCCAACTGTTCAATGCTGGATGATGCTACTGCCGCTGCTGAAGCTATGAGGATGATGTATGAACTGCGTAGCCGTGATGCGGTAAAGGCAGGCAAAAATGTATTCTTTGTGGACAAAAACATCTTCCCACAGGTACTCTCGGTACTTGAAACACGGGCAGACGCCCTAGACATTGAAATAGTACTCGGTGACTACGCTGATTGTCAATTTGACGAAAAATGCTACGGAGCTATTCTCCAGTATCCGGCAGCAAACGGCGAAGTAAGAGATTACAGCTCATTCTGCGCCAAAGCTCATGAAAAGGGCATTCTCGTAACAGCCTATTGCGACCTCCTTGCACTTGCGCTGCTCAAGGAACCTGCTGCCTGGGGCGCCGACATCGCAGTAGGCACAGCCCAGAGATTCGGACTCCCGATGGGCTTCGGCGGCCCTACAGCCGGCTATATAGCTACTTCAGATGCATTTAAACGCAATATTCCCGGTCGTATAGTGGGAATCTCCGTAGACCGTCACGGTAACCCTGCAGTACGCCTTGCACTTCAGACACGCGAACAGCATATCAAAAGAGAGAGGGCTACATCCAACATTTGCACTGCCACGGCATTGATGGCTACAATGTCGGGAATGTTTGCACTATATCATGGGCCGAAAGGTATCCGTGAGATAGCCATGAATGCGTACGGCTATGCTCATGCCGTAGCTGACGTGCTCCGCAAGAACGGCTACAAACTGGCTGCAGAAAACTTCTTCGATACCATCGAAATAATCGGAGCAGAGGGCATTGAGTTTGATCCAGCACAAATCAACTTCAGAACTGAAGAGGCTGGTATTAACTTCTGCTACACCTCTGACAATACCATAATCATCAGCTTTGACGAGCTCTCAACCCATGAAGAGGCCTCTCTTATCGGGCGCATTTTCGGCTGTGTGGACATATGCCCCGGCATTCCGGCAGAGCCCAAGTATATGAAGAGAGAGACACCAATTCTCACCTCCGAAATATTCAGCAAATACCATTCTGAGACGGATATGATGCGCTACATCAAGAAACTCGAGCGCCGCGATATCTCCCTCACCCATTCCATGATACCTCTCGGCAGCTGCACAATGAAGCTTAATGCGGCAGTAGAAGTAATGCCTATGAGTTGGAGTGAATTTGGTAATGTACACCCATTCGCACCAACCGATCAGGTGGAAGGCTCACTACGGGTAATCAAAGAATTGGAGCATGATCTTGCCGTCATTACCGGACTGGACGGTTGCTCACTGCAGCCCAATAGCGGCGCTGCAGGCGAATACGCAGGCCTTATGGCCATCCGTGCATATCACCGGGCAAACGGTGATGCACACCGTAATATAATCATTATTCCTACCTCTGCACACGGCACTAACCCCGCCTCTGCAGCTATGGCCGGTTACAATATAGTACTTGTGGGCTGTGATGACAATGGCAACATTAATGTTGAAGAACTTCGTGAAAAGGCAGTTGCCAACCGCGACAATCTGGCCGGAATAATGATCACCTATCCTTCCACCCACGGTGTATTTGAGGTAAAAATCCGGGAAATCTGCAAAATAATTCATGAAAACGGCGGTCAGGTCTATATGGACGGTGCCAATATGAATGCCCAGGTAGGTCTTACCAACCCCGGCCACATCGGTGCCGACGTATGCCACCTAAACCTTCACAAGACCTTCGCAATGCCTCATGGCGGCGGCGGTCCCGGTGTAGGTCCAATTTGCGTAGCAAAACATCTCACTCCCTATCTCCCGGGGCACCCGATACTACCGGAGTGCGGTGGAGTCAACATGACAGCAGTTGCTGCAGCTCCCTACGGCAGTCCTCTGCTACTCCCCATTACTCACGCTTACATCAAATTGCTTGGTGCTGATGGACTCCGCAAGGCTACTGAGATAGCTATCCTCAACGCCAATTACCTGGCGGTACAACTGGAACCGGAACTTAAAACTCTTTATACCGGTGACAAAGGCCGTGTTGCTCACGAATGCATCGTAGACTTCCGACATTTCCGTTCAGAATATGGAGTGGATGCAACCGATATCGCAAAACGTCTTATGGACTTCGGATTCCACGCCCCCACTCTTTCATTCCCCGTGCATGAGACCTTAATGGTAGAGCCTACGGAAAGCGAATCTCTCCCTGAACTTGACAGATTTGTGGAAGCATTGAAGTACATCGTGGCTGAGTGTGAAGATATTAAGGCCGGACGACTCGATAAGGATGACAACCCCATTAAAATGGCACCTCATACTGCTTGTGAGGTTTGTTCAGACAACTGGACACATCCTTACAGCCGTGAGCAAGCCGCTTATCCTCTCGAGTGGATCCGCGACAACAAATTCTGGCCACACGTTGCACGCGTAGACAATGGTTACGGTGACCGCAATCTGGTAACTACAGTATAGTTTCGAGTCAGAAGTAAGTAGTGTGTAGTTCTGACAAAATATTTAGTAAGGAACTTTGAGTGGTGTGAGGTACAGGTTGCAGGTTATTTCAGACTCACAAGTTATACGGTAAACCCCGTTCCACGTAACCTGCAACACGCACCACTATACACACCACACTACATACTACACACTACATACTCAGTAAAAACAAAGATGGCCGAAAAAAATCGGCCATCTCTGTTTTTACGTCACTACTCAAGCTATGCGTTACCGGTCTTTCGGGGAGCGAAAACTTTCTTGACAGGAGCTTTTGCCGCTACCTTACCGGTGCTTTTTGGAGCTGCCTTGGGGGCAACTTTAGAAGCTGTTTTGGGAGCTGCTTTTTTGGCTGCCGGTTTGGTTGCCTTGGGAGCTTTGGGAGCTTTGGGAGCTTTGGCTTCTGTTTCCTCTGTGCCAACCTCAGCACTTGCTTCTGTGCTTGCCTCCACGCTTGTCTCTACACTCTTCTCAGCACTCTTCCTGGAGCGACTACGACGGGTGGCAGGTTTCTTTACACTCTCTTTTGCGGGTGCATCAGCCTCAAGTACTGCCTTGTTGAAGTCCACCAACTCGATATATGCCATATTGGCCCCATCACCAAGACGGAAACCGTTTTTGATAATGCGTGTATATCCGCCCGGACGATCAGCAACTTTTGGAGCAACAACGCGGAAAAGCTCGGCTACCGCCTCCTTCTGCTTCAAGTAGCTGAATACTATGCGGCGTGAGTGTGTTGTGTCCTCTTTTGACTTGGTAATAAGCGGTTCAACATACATTCTCAGGGCTTTGGCCTTTTCCAGAGTAGTCTCAATCCTCTTGTGAAGGATCAGAGATGATGCCATGTTGGCCAGCATCGCCTTGCGATGTCCGCTCTTGCGTCCTAAACTATTTATTGATCTATTGTGCCTCATTTTCTTGTGCTTTTATTTCAATATTATACTTGGTAATGTCCATTCCGAAGTTCAGTTTCAATCTGTCCATGAGCATATCAATCTCGTTGAGAGATTTCTTGCCGAAGTTTCTGAATTTCATCAAATCTGTCCTCTGATGGCAAACAAGGTCGGCAAATGTCTCGATATTTGCAGCTTTAAGGCAGTTGAGTGCCCTTACTGAAAGCTCCATATCTGAGAGCTTGGTGAGAAGGATATGACGCATACGCATAGACTCCTCGTCAAGTTGCTTGCTGTCTTGTTCTACTGCGGTCTCAAGAGTAATCTTTTCATCAGAGAAAAGCCAGAAGTGCTGAATCAGGATGGTAGCTGCCTCTTTCAAGGCCTCCTTCGGATGGATTGAGCCATCTGTAGTGATCTCGATGTTGAGTTTCTCGTAGTCGGTCTTCTGCTCAACACGCCAGTCTTCAACCGAGTATTTCACATTCTTTATAGGAGTGAAAATCGAGTCAATCGCAATCGTTCCGAGGGGAGCATTATCAACTTTATTTTCTTCTGAAGGAACATAACCTCTTCCCTTGCCGATCCTCATCTCTATGTTGAGCTTAACTGAAGGCTCCATTGAGCAGATGTGGAGATCGGGATTCAATACTTTAAAAGAGGATAAACTCTTGGAAATATCTTCAGCAGTAAATTCTTGCTTACCACTAACAGTCACGTTCACCACCTCGCCGTCAACATCTTCTATCATCCTCCTGAGGCGAACCTGCTTGAGGTTGAGAATGATGTCGACAACACTCTCAATAACGCCGGGTATAGTGTCAAATTCGTGACTTACACCGTCGATCCTTATTGAGGTGATGGCAAAGCCTTCCAAAGAGGAGAGCAGTATACGACGGAGAGCATTACCTACGGTTATGCCATATCCCGGTTCCAAGGGACGGAATTCGAAACGACCGAAGGTATCCGTTGCGTCGAGCATTATTACCTTATCCGGTTTTTGAAATGCTAAAATTGCCATACTGTTTAAATTTTATTAGTGTTTACGCTATAAGCAAGGATTACTTGGAGTACAACTCTACTATAAGTTGCTCATTGATATTCTCAGGAACTTCGCTTCTTAAAGGAACGTTTGTATACTTACCCTGGAATTTTGCGGCATCCCACTCAAGCCAGGAGAAGTTGGCGGAAGAGTGTGAAAGGCTATCCTGAATAACTTCCAGACTCTTTGAACGCTCGCGTACTCCTATGGTTTCACCGGGTCTGACGATGGTGGAAGGGATGTTGCAGACTTCACCGTTGCGGGTGATGTGGCAGTGTGTCACAAGCTGTCTTGCCGCAGCCCTCGTAGGAGCTATACCCAGACGATAAACGAGATTGTCGAGACGGGACTCGAGGAGCAAAATGAGGTTCTCGCCTGTTTGGCCTTTCATCCTGTGTGCTTTGCCATAAAGGTTACGGAACTGTCTCTCGAGAAGCCCATAAGTGTATTTAACTTTCTGCTTCTCGGCGAGCTGAGTACCGTACTCTGAGGTTTTTTTACGTTTCTTGGCCTGTCCGTGCTGTCCCGGTGGATAATTCTTTTTCTCAAACTGTTTATCCGGACCAAAGATAGGCTCTCCAAATTTGCGGGCTATTTTAGTTTTGGGCCCTGTATATCTTGCCATATTATTCTATTATTGCTTTAAGGTTGTTAAGGTTATACTCTGCGACGGCCTTTGGGGCGGCAACCGTTGTGTGGCAGAGGAGTAACATCAATAATCTCGGTAACTTCAATACCTGCTCCGTGGATGGTGCGGATTGCAGACTCACGGCCTGCTCCCGGACCCTTTACATATGCCTTAATCTTGCGTAATCCGAGATCATACGCAACCTTGGCGCAATCTTGAGCGGCTACCTGAGCTGCATAGGGAGTGTTCTTCTTGGAACCCCTGAAGCCCATCTTACCTGCTGATGACCAACTGATCACCTGACCGGTGCTGTTGGTGATTGTAACGATCACATTGTTGAAAGTCGACGAAATATGAGCTTGACCATAAGCGTCAACTTTAACAACTCTCTTCTTGCTTGTCGTTGGTTTTTTTGCCATAATTCAAATCTCTTATTTAGTTGCTTTCTTCTTATTTGCAACAGTCTTCTTACGACCCTTGCGTGTACGTGCATTGTTCTTGGTACTCTGACCGCGCACAGGAAGACCGATACGATGACGGATACCCCTGTAACATCCGATGTCCATCAGACGTTTGATGTTCAATTGAACGGATGAGCGAAGCTCGCCTTCAATTTTGTACTCATTTGCAATCTTTGTACGGATTGCTGTAATCTGGTCGTCATTCCAGTCTTTGACCTTGGTATTGATATCAATGTCGAGATCCGTCAGGATCTTTTTGGCTGAACTGCGACCGATACCGAAGATATAAGTCAAACCTATCTCTCCGCGTTTGTTGTTCGGTAAATCAACTCCGGCTATACGTGCCATAATCTATTTTTTACTTTATTATTATTACAAATTAAAAAATTATCCCTGGCGCATTTTGAATTTCGGATTCTTCTTGCAAATTACATACAAGCGACCTTTGCGCTTCACAATTTTACAATCCTCACTACGCTTCTTTATGGATGCTTTTACTTTCATTTGTGTAAGTTTTATTATTTATATCTGAAAGAAATTCTTCCTTTGGTCAAATCATACGCGGACATTTCCACCCTTACCCTATCTCCCGGCAGTATTCTGATATAATGCAGACGCATTTTACCCGAAATGTGGGCAGTAATTACGTGTCCGTTGTCGAGTTCGACTCTGAACATCGCGTTGGATAAGGCTTCAATGACTGTTCCTTCTTGTTCTATAGCTTGTTGTTTCGGCATATTGTAACAATTACGTAGGTGTTTGACTTATGGTTATTAATTAGTTTCAATAAATTCAAAGGTAGATAAGATCTCCGGAGCGCCCTTTCTGATTGCAACCATCAACTCAAAATGTGCCGACTTCTTGCCATCAGCGGTGCGTACAGCCCAACCATTCTCGTCCAGGTAAACCTCTCTACCTCCGGCATTGACCATCGGCTCGATGCAGATGACCATTCCTTCGTGAAGTTTGACACCTCTGCCTCTGCGTCCATAATTGGGTACCTCGGGGCTTTCGTGGAGATTGCGGCCGATAGCATGACCGACCATCTCTCTGACCACTGAAAAACCGAGGCTCTCCACATAGGACTGAACGGCAAATCCGATGTCGCCTGTGCGATTGCCGCTGACTGCCTGCTCTATACCCAGATAGAGGGATGCTTTTGTGGCTTCAAGAAGCCTCGCATCCTCATCGCCGATCTTTCCGACAGCGAAGGTATAGGCGGAGTCACCGTTGAATTCCCTATATTTTGTACCGCAATCAACAGATACGATGTCGCCTTCCTGCAATTTGTAGTCTGAAGGAAATCCGTGGACTACCGTATCGTTGAGAGAAATGCACAACGTAAAGGGAAAACCTCCGTAACCCAAGAAGCCCGGCTCTGCTCCCGCCTCTCTGATATATTTCTCCGCAATGAAATCCAACTCTTTTGTTGTGATTCCCGGAGCAATATGTCGTCCGACTTCAGCCAAAGTCTTGGAAACCAACAGGGCATTTTCCCTCATGATTGCCAACTCTTCTTCGGTTTTGGGCTTTGTCATAACTCTAAAGAACTTATCAATCAATTACATACCCGAACGGCCTCTGAGACGTCCCGTCTTCATCAAACCGTCGTAGTGACGCATTAGTAAATGACTCTCGATCTGCTGAAGGGTATCCAGTATAACACCCACGAGGATCAACAATGATGTTCCTCCGTAGAAGGATGCAAACTGGTTGTTTACTCCAAGCATCATCGCAAATGCCGGCAAAATAGCTATGATTGCCAGGAAAATGGAACCGGGAAGCGTAATGCGTGACATTATTGAGTCAATGTACTCAGCGGTTTTTCTTCCCGGCTTTACGCCCGGAATAAATCCGCCATTTCTCTTCATTTCTTCTGCCATATTGGTCGGGTTTACTGTAATAGCGGTGTAGAAATACGTAAACAGGACAACCATAAGTGCGAAGACGAAGTTGTACCAGAAACCGGCTGTGTTGGACATTACAGCCGCAAAGCCTTTAGTGGCATTAAAGTTTGAGAATATGAGCGGGAAAATCATCAAAGCCTGTGCGAAGATAATCGGCATTACGCCGGCAGCATTGATCTTCAAAGGGATATATTGACGCACTCCGCCATATTGCTTATTACCAATGACACGTTTGGCATATTGAACGGGGATCTTGCGTACTGCCTGTACAAGGGCGATAGAGGCAACGAAAACCAGAAATAGTATCAACAGTTCGACGATGAACATAAGGATACCGCCTGTTGTTGAATTAAATTTTTCTGTAAGTTCGATCCACAACGCCATAGGGAGACGTGCAACGATACCCACCATGATGATTAGGGAAATACCATTACCAATGCCGCGGTCTGTAATTCTTTCACCTAACCACATAACGAACATCGTACCTCCAATCAGCACCATTGTGACAAAAATTCCGTACCATCCTCTACCGATTGTAGCGACAAATGCCTCAGGAGGGAGCTGGTTCGAAAGGTTTGCGATATAGGCCGGACCCTGGATCAGCAGGATCAGGATTGTGAGGTAACGTGTATACTGATTCATTTTTCTGTGTCCGCTCTCACCTTCGCGCTGGAGGCGCTGAAAGAAGGGTACCATCACAGCCAAAAGCTGAATGACGATGGACGCGGAAATGTAAGGCATAACACCCAATGCAAAGATTTAAGCGTTACCGAAGGCACCACCGGAGAACATATTCAACAGTCCCAGGAGACCTTCGGAAGATTGAGTCTGCAAGTTTGCAAGC
>Ga0116158_10000641_pt1 | contig 33119 bp, 29 predicted proteins | sample AD_UKC052_MetaG_FD_89883 | JGI IMG/M metagenome (GOLD analysis project Ga0116158, IMG submission 89883) | Active sludge microbial communities of municipal wastewater-treating anaerobic digesters from USA - AD_UKC052_MetaG | ecosystem: Engineered > Bioreactor > Anaerobic > Digestate | place: USA... | reverse complement strand
TTCATCCGGTTCGGGCTTTGAAGTTGACGGGGGGTTTGGCGATTCCCAGTCTCTCAAAACCTCTCCGGGTGAACACCCGCAACAACCTATTGAACCTTCACAGCTAGACCAGCACTTCGAGGCAGTTCGGATGGCCGAGAAAGGCTTGCGGGCTGCTGCTGGCGCCATACGCACCAGATTGAAAGACGACCGCCAGATCACCAATGCCGGCCACCGGCAGCGGCATGCGGTCGGCAAGCAAATCCAGAGGCGTGCACAGCGGCCCGACCACAGACGCCACCTCACGCTCTGAGGACGCCGCCTTGTTGCCGATCGTGACAGGGTAGTTCTTCCGCACCACCTGACCGAAGTTGCCAGACGCCGAAAGATGATGGTTGAGCCCGCCATCAGTGACCAGAAACACCTGACCCCTCGAGATCTTGCGGTCGACGATGCGGGTGACGTAGACGCCGGCCTCGCCCACCAGATAGCGGCCCAGTTCGATCACGATGCCGGCCTGCGGCATATCTTGCGCCGCACGTTCACACAGTGCGGCCAAATTGGCCCCGATGGGCGCCAGATCCAGCGGCTGCTCTCCCGGAAAGTACGGGATGCCGAACCCTCCACCGAGATTGAGGAACTTCAAGGGGCCTGGCGCAATGTCAGCCAACCGCAGCGCCAATTCGTAGCTCTTGTTCTGCGCCTCGCAGATCGCGTCGGGACGCAGGTTCTGCGAGCCGGCGAACAAGTGGAAACCCTCGAACTGCAGGCCTTCGTCGTCAATGCGGCCAAAGACCTGTGGCAACTGTTCGACATCAATGCCGAACTGCTTCGGCCCGCCGCCCATCTTCATGCCTGAGCCCTTGAGCTCGAAGTCCGGATTCACACGCACGGCCACGCGTGCGGGCAGGCCCATCTCACGGGACGCGGCGCCCAGCACAGCCAGTTCTCGAAGACTCTCCACATTGACCAGCACACGCGACGCCACCGCCTGCCGCAATTCGGGGTCGCGCTTGCCAGGCCCGGCGAAACTGATCTCGGACGGGGATGCCCCAGTGTCCAGCGCCACTTTCAGTTCACCGGCCGATGCCACATCGATGCCGTCGACCAGACCCGCCATCAGCCCGACCACCGCCGGCATCGGGTTGGCCTTCATTGCATAGTGCAGTTTCACTGCCGGGGGGAGCGCCGCACGCAACTCGGCGACGCGCCGGCGTAGCAGACCTCGGTCGTAGGCATAGAACGGCGTGTGGCCCACACGGGCCGCCAACGTGGTGAGCAGTTCGCCACCCACCACCAACTGCCCGTCGCGCAGCGGGAACTGCACCATCGGCGCGTGTTCCGGCGACTTGCGTGGCGCTGGTGCCAGTTCAGCGATCGGTGCTGTCTCGGCCATGGTGCAAGGACAGGTCAGCCCGCCGCCGCAACACTCGCACGTCCGACGCCGACATAGTCGATGCCGAACTCCCGCATCAGCGCTGGCTCATACAGGTTGCGCCCATCCAGGATCAGCGGTTGCTTCAGGGCTGCCTTGATGTGGTCGAAGTCGGGTGTGCGGAACTCCTTCCACTCGGTGACGATCAGCAGCGCGTCAGCCCCTTCGAGCGCGGCACTCTGGTGTTCGACGAACTGCAACCGCGGAATGCCCGCCAACACACGCCGGGCCTCGGGCATGGCCACCGGGTCATAGGCCTGAATGGTTGCACCGCGGCTGGTGAGTTCGTCGATGATGACGCGGCTGGGTGCCTCACGCATGTCGTCGGTGTTGGGCTTGAAGGCAAGGCCCCAAACGGCGAAGGTTCGTCCGGTCAGATCCTCGCCGAAACGCGTCAGAACCCGCTGCACCAGCACCTGCTTCTGGCGTTCGTTGGCTTCTTCCACCGCCTGCAACACACCCAGTTGCATCCCTTGCTCCTGCCCGGTGCGGATCAGGGCCTTCACGTCCTTCGGGAAGCAGGAGCCGCCGTAGCCGGTGCCGGCATAGAGGAAATGCGAGCCGATGCGCTGATCGGTGCCAATGCCCTTGCGCACCCACTCGATGTCGGCGCCCACGCGCTCTGCCAGCAGGGCCAGTTCGTTCATGAAGCTGATGCGGGTGGCCAGCATGGCGTTGGCGGCGTACTTGGTCAGTTCGGCGCTGCGCACATCCATCACCACCAACTTGTCCTTGTTGCGCATGAACGGCGCATACACCGCCCGCATCAGCAGGCTGGCGCGCTCGTCGTCGCTGCCGATGACGATGCGGTCGGGTCGCATGAAGTCGTCGACAGCTGCGCCTTCTTTCAGGAACTCGGGGTTGCTGACCACCGCGAATTTCAAGTCCACACCACGCTCTGCCAGGACTTGCGCAATGCGTGTGCGCACCTTGTCAGCGGTGCCCACCGGCACGGTGCTCTTGTCGATGACCACCTTGTAGTCGGTCATGTGGCGGCCGATGTTCTCGGCAGCGGCCAGCACATACTGCAGGTCGGCCGAACCATCTTCGTCCGGCGGCGTGCCCACACCAATGAACTGCAGGGTCCCGTGCCCCACGGCACCCACCACATCGGTGGTGAACTGCAGGCGGCCAGCAGCGGCATTGCGGGCAATCACCGCATCCAGTCCGGGCTCGTGGATCGGGACCTCGCCACGCTGGAGCATCTCGATCTTGCGCGGATCGACATCCAGGCAAACCACATGATTGCCCATCTCGGCCAGGCAAGCACCGGTAACAAGGCCCACATACCCAGCGCCCACCACTGTGATCTTCATGACATCACCTTCCTTTGCAATTCAGAGCCAATCCGCATGATTCTGCCTGCCAGACAGCTGACTCTCGCAATGAACGTGCCACGGGTGACGTGGTGATTGCCACGGAAATGGTCGCTGCCAGATCTGCTCGACCAGCATGCCACCCGACAATGTCAGCGGCTGGACATCTACGCGAGACTCTTCCATGCACATCCTCCTCACTGGCGCTGCCGGGTTCATCGGATCCCATGTCGCCCACTTGCTGCTCGAACGTGGCGACACCGTGGTTGGCCTCGACAACATGAACGCCTACTACGACCCGCAGCTCAAGCACGACCGCCTGTCGCGGCTGATGCATGATGCCGGATTCCGATTCGTGCAGCTGGACGTGGCTGACCGTCGTGCCATCCCACCGTTGTTCGCTACCGAGAAGTTCGACCGCGTGGTGCACCTGGCGGCACAGGCCGGCGTGCGCCACTCGCTGGTCGACCCGCATGCCTACATCGACAGCAACATTGTCGGCTTCATGAACATCCTGGAAGGTTGCCGCCACCATAGCGTGCAGCACCTGGTGTATGCGTCCAGCAGCAGCGTGTACGGCGGCAACACGGCCATGCCCTTCTCGGAGCACCATGGCGTGGACCACCCGGTCAGCCTGTACGCGGCCAGCAAGAAGGCCAACGAACTGATGGCCCACACCTACAGCCACCTGTTCCAGTTGCCCACCACCGGCCTGCGCTTCTTCACCGTCTACGGCCCCTGGGGCAGGCCGGACATGGCGCTGTTCCTGTTCACCCGCGCCATCCTGGCGGGCGAGCCGATCCAGGTGTTCAACCACGGCATGATGGTCCGCGACTTCACCTACATCGACGACATCGCCTCCGGGGTGGTCCATGCGCTGGATCGGCCGCCCCTCGCCAATCCAGCCTATGACAGGGCCGCGGCGGACACTGCCAGCAGTTGGGCACCATACCGCGTGTTCAATATTGGCAACCACGACCCGGTGCCGCTGATGGACTTCATCGCAGCCATCGAGCGCCACACCGGCAGGGAGGCCCAAAAGGTACTCCTGGACATCCAGCCTGGGGATGTGCCGGCCACCTATGCCGATGTGTCGGCGCTGCAGGACTGGACCGGCTTCCGGCCCGCCACGTCGATCGACGACGGCGTGGGCCGGTTTGTCGCCTGGTACCGTGACTACTTCAGGGTGTGAGGCACCAAAGCGACCTTGCCGGGCAACGACCCGGGCTTTTGCAGGCGCGAACCGATCAGACCAGCCGATCCTTCCACTGCGTGGACAGCAGCTTGCGGTCGATCTTGCCGTTGGGGTTGCGCGGCAAGGGCCCAACCACCACTTCCACGCCATGGGGCACCATGTAGGCCGGCATGCGCGCCTTGCAGTCGGCCAGCAGTGCAGCCACATCAACCGTGATGCTGCCTGCAGGGGGCGTGGCAATCACCTGAATGGACTGCCCCAGCGCCGGGTGCTCGACGCCGAAGGCCGCGCACTCTCCCACGCGCCGAGTGGCATAGAGAACCTCTTCGACCTCAGTCGGGCTGACACGGTAGCCCGACGTCTTCATCATCTCGTCGAGGCGGCCGATGAAGTACAGGAAGCCATCGGCATCCCGGCGGACCTGATCGCCGGAGAAGACCGCGTACTCCGGCAGTTGCAGTCCTTCCAAGCGGCCGCCGCTGCCGGCTGGCAACAGCTTGTAGCGCTCAGCGGTCTTCTCGGCGTCGTTCCAGTAGCCCTGGCCCACCAGCGCTCCGCGGTGGACCAGTTCTCCGGGCTCATCGGGCGCGCACTCGGTGCCGTCTGCGCGGAGAACCAGGATCTCGGCATTGGGGATGGCCTTGCCGATCGAATCGGGGCGGCGATCGACCTCCTCGGGCGGCAGATAAGTGGAGCGAAACGCTTCCGTGAGGCCATACATCAGATAGGGCCGTGCCGATGGGGCACGCCGGCGCAAGGCGTTCAGCGTCTCCCGCGGCATGCGCCCTCCGGTGTTGGCAAAGTAGCGCAGATGGGTGTCGATCTCCGCCGGCCAGTCAAACTGGGTCAGCTGGATGTAAAGAGGTGGCACGGCCGTCAGCCCGGTCACCTGCTCCCTGGCCATTGCCTTGACGACATCGCGCGGCAGCAGGTAATTCAGCAGCACCACCCGAGCACCCGAGTGGAAGGCCGTGGTGAGTTGGCTGAACCCCGCATCGAAGCTGAGGGGCAGCGCGGCCAACAGTGTGTCGGTCGGGTTGTTGTCCAGGTAGCTTGCCACGCTCTTCGCCCCAGACACCATGTTGCGGTGGCTGAGGACCACGCCCTTGGGCTGGCCGGTGCTGCCGCTGGTGTAGAGAATGGCCGTGACATCGGTGTCGATCACGCGGTGCCCGGCCGCGGCAGGCACCTGTTGCAGATCAGACCAGAGGTGGCAGGCCATGCTCGGCGGCACAGCGGCCGGCTGCACCGCAGGCGCTGTCAGCACCAGATGCTGCAGATCGGGCATCTCGATCAGCGCGGGAGCCAGCAACGCCAGTCTGTCGGGTGATGTGACCAGCACGCGCACGTTGCAATCACGGGCGATGTAGCGCACTTGCTCTGGCTTGAGCAGCGGATTCATCGGCACCATGACTCCGCCGGCCGCAGGCGTGCCAAAACTTGCCACGACGGTTTCAGTGCGCTTTTCCAGCCAGATCCCGACACGGTCGCCACGCGCCAGCCCCAGCGATCGCAGTCCGCCGGCAAAGGCCTGCACGGCCACTTGCAAGTCGGCATAGGTTTGCGTAACCCCCGCCGATGTGAGCGCAGGCCGGTCCGGTGTCCGCGCCGCGGCCAGGGCAATCAAGTCATGCAACAGCTCGGCTTCACGCATCGTGGGCGCTCTGGAAGGCAGGGGTGGTCGGGTCCGCTGGCAATGTAGCGCAGCCGCCAGGCCGCGAATCGTGACCTTCTGCCCTGCCGGGCCCAACATGAAGGCTGCGCGTGCAACAGTTGGCGTTTGGCGAAGAACCCGCTTTGGCATACTCCATCGCTTCATGCAAGCTCCCCACCCGACCCCCACCCTGAGCGTCCTGCCCGGCTTTGAGCGCGACGCGGCAGGCAAGCCTCTTATCGGGCTGGATGCTATGTCGCTGTACGCGTGGGGTGACCTGCTTCGCCGCACCGAGACGCTCATCCTCGACCTGTTCGGACGCGGCCTGTTGTCGGGCACCACCCACACCTGCCTGGGTCAGGAACTGTGCCAACTGGCCGTCGTGCGTGCGATGGACGATCCGGATGACGTGGTGCTGTCCAATCACCGCAATCATGGCCACTTCATGACCTATTCAGGTCACTTCGTGGGCTTGGTGGCGGAAATCATGGGGCGTGCCGCTGGCGTCTGCGGCGGATTTGGCGGCAGCCAGCACCTGGCCTTTCGACACTTCCACAGCAACGGAGTGCAGGCCGGCATGACGGCCATCGGCGCCGGGCTGGGATTGCACCGTCGGCAGCGGGGCAGCAGCAGCATCGTGGCCGTGATGATCGGTGACGGCACCTTGGGAGAGGGTCTGCTCTACGAGAGCATGAACCTGGCATCGGTCTGGCAGGCGCCTGTGCTGTTCGTGGTCGAGAACAACGGCATCGCACAGACCACCGACACCAGGACGACCAATGGCGGCAGCATCGAAGCCCGAGGCGCCGCCTTCGGACTTCGCACGTGGCGGCTCGACGATGCCGACCCCGGCTTCGCTGCCGCCGCCGACGCGGTGGTACGGCAGATGCGCAACGGCGAGGGTGCCGGCCTGCTGGTCATCGACACCCAGCGGCTGGGGCCGCACAGCAAGGGTGACGACCTGCGCCCGGCCGAATTGCGTGCCGCAATTGCGGCACGTGACCCCCTGGCGGCCCTGGGTCGCCGGCTGTCCGATGATCAGCGCTCGACCGTGGCCGAACGCAATGCTGCCTTCGTGCGGGCGGTGGAGTCCCAGGCCATGGCCTCGCCGGAAGCCCGCTTCGACGCCGTGCCGCAGCATGGCCTGCGCCCGGCTGCCGACACGGCTGCCCCGCCCCAGCCGGCCGACGCAGTCAACGTGCGCACGGCAATCAACCTGGCCCTGAAGAGCCTGCTGGCCCACGACCCGCGAACGCTTCTGCTTGGTGAAGACCTGCACGAACCCTACGGCGGCGCGTTCAAGGTGACGGCAGGGCTGTCGACCAGCCATGCCGGGCGCGTGATCTCGACGCCGATCAGCGAGGCCGGCATCACGGGAGCCGGGATCGGGCTGGCACTGGCAGGGCAGCGGCCGATCGTCGAGATCATGTTCGCCGACTTCATCACCCTGTGCATGGATCAGTTGTACAACCATGCTGTGAAGTTCCCGGCCATGTTCCCGGACAACACCGTGCCCCTGATCCTTCGCACGCCCTGCGGCGGCCGCCGGGGGTATGGCCCCACCCACAGCCAGAGTGTCGAGAACCTGCTGGTCTCCGTGCCAGGGCTCACCGTGGTCTATGGCAGTCACCGTCACAACGTCGGCCAACTGCTGGCCGATGCGCACCAGCGATGGCCCAACCCAGTGGTCTTCCTGGAGCACAAGCTGCTGTACAGCGAGGCCCAGGCGCCGGGCAACTACCTGCCTCTGCCAGTCGACCGCCAGGACCCCGGGGCGGCGCTGTTCCCCACCTTGCGGGATGGCAGCGGCGATGCGGATGTCACCCTCGTCAGCTTCGGTGGCATGCTGCCGGTGGTGGAACGGGCAGCCCGCCATTTGCGCGACGCCGAGGAACTGCAGGTGGATGTGGTGGCGCTGGCCTTGTTGGCGCCGCTGCCGCGGCACAGTCTTCGCGCGGCCCTGGCAAGAGCTGCGCGCGTCGTCGTGGTGGAGGAATCCCACACCGATTTCGGTGTGGCGGCCGAGTTGCTGGCAATGCTGGCGGAGGCAGGCCACCGTGGGACGCTCTCCCGCCTGGGCACGCCGCCGGCACCAATCGCCGCCGCGCGCAGCCTGGAAGCGGCGCAACTGCCCGACGAGCAGGCCATCGTCGACCACGTGCTTGACCTCTTCTGACCGGCCACGCCGGCACCGCGCCATGCCCACCGCCCTGCACGTTCCCCGCATCAACAACAACGACGACGAGGTCAAGCTCGTCTCCCTGAAGGTCGCCGTGGGCGATGTGGTGCGCGCGGGCCAGGTGGTGGCCGAGGTGGAGACCGACAAGGCCGTGATTGAGGTGGAAGCGTCCGAGCCAGGCCATGTACTGGCGCTGCGGGGCGCAGAGGGTGAGACCGTGCGCGTGGGTGCCGTGCTGATCTGGCTGGGTGCGCAAGCCGATGAAACCGCACCCGACGATCATCCGACCAGTGACACGCCTGCCACCGGCACCGCCGCACCCACCGCCAAGGCCAGGGATCTGCTGCGTCGATACGGTCTGCAGGCCGGTGACGTGCGTGCCAGCGGGGCACGCCTGTCGGCGCAGGACGTGCAGCAGCATGCCGACCGGCTGGGCCTGCAGCCGACGGACAAAGAGCACGCCGTCGCACAGCCCACCGCCGCACCGATGCCGATCGAACCTGGCCAGCTGCAGCCTTTGCGCAGCGACCAGCGCGGCATGCTCGCCACCGTGCTGTGGCACCGCGACGTGGCGGTGCCTGGCTACATCGAGTTGCCTTACGATCCTGCGCCCTGGGACGCCTATGCCCGCGACTTCGGTGCCCGGCATCAACTGCTTCTGAACCCCCTGCTGCCACTGATGGCACAGGCCCTCGCTGCGCTGGCTGCCAGCAAGCCAGAGATCAATGCCACGCTGGCTGGCGAGCAGCGGCATGTGTATCGCCAGGTCAACCTCGGCTTCACCGTGCAGGCAGGGGATGTGTTGTACCTGGCCGTGCTAAGGGACGCCGGCGCACTGGACGAACTGAGCTTCTCCACGCGCCTGATCGACCTGCAGCGCCGGGCGGCCGGTCACCAACTCAGTGCCGCCGAGACCCAGGGCAGCACCATCGGTTTCTCGAGCATGGCGCGCTGGAAGATCGGCCGCCACATCCCCGTGCTGGCCCCGCACACGGCACTGATGGTCGCCCATGCCACCGACCCCGACGGTCGCGCGGTGCTGGGTGCCACCTACGATCACCGGGTGCTGCACGGCGCTGCCGTGGCCCAGGTGTTGCGCCACATCAGCCAGCCGCGACCGGCGCGCTGAGCCCAACGACACATCGACGGAGCGACCATGCCCACCCAGGACGAGATTGAACAGGCCGTGCGCCAGAAGGTCATCGAACTCGCCAACGCCATGGGGACCGATGCCAGCGAGCTGACGGTCGACGAGATCATCCCGGCCAGCGGCTTCATCGACTCTGCTGCGTTGCTGGAGCTGATCGCCTGGTTCGAGGCGTGCTACGGGCTGGCTATCCCGCCGGCTGATCTGACGATCGACAACCTGGGTTCGGCCGCGCTGATGGCAGCTTACGCACTGCGCGCGCCCCGCCGCGCGTGAACCGGGCAACCTGCCGGCCCTTCTTCCTGGAAGGGCCAAGTGGGCGGCTCTTTGCTGTGCACCATCTGCCACCTCCCGACATGCCTGTGCGCGGTCAGGTGCTGTGCGTCGCGCCCTTCAATGAAGAGATGAACCGCAGCCGCAGCATGGTGACCTTGCTGGCCTGTACCCTCGCCAGCCAGGGCTGGGGAACGCTGCTGGTGGACCTGCACGGCACCGGCGACAGTGCCGGAGACTACGAAGAGGCGCGCTGGGATCACTGGCTGGCCGATCTGCAGGCCGCCGCGCAATGGCTGGATGGTCAACCCGGCGGATGCCGCGTGCTCTGGGGCATCCGCCTGGGCGCCATCCTGGCCGCGCAACTGCACGCGCGGCGTGCCGATGCCGATTGCGCGCTGGTGCTTTGGCAGCCCGTGGTCGATGGCAAGCTGCATCTGACGCAGTTCCTCCGGGTGAAGATCGCAGCGGCCATGGACCTGGTCAACCAGCCCAAACTCACCACTGCCGGCATGCGCGCCGATTTCGCCGCTGGCAGGACGGTGGAAGTGGCAGGCTATGCGCTGCATCCCGCGCTGGCCGACGCACTGGACGCCGCACGCCTGGCCGACCACGCGCTGCCGACTGGCACGCGGGTCCTGTGGCTGGAGCAGGGCCATGGCGACAATCCCGAACTGCCACCGGTCAGCCGCAGCCTGTTGGAGCGCTGGCCGGGTGAAGGCAGGTTGATCACGACCCTGCTCTTCGCCGGGCCCGCCTTCTGGCAGGTGCACGAGCGCGCCGTGGCACCGGAGATCATCGAGTACACCAGTGCCTGGCTCGCCGGGCCTGGCACGGCGACATGACAGACACGGACCATCCAGACGCCAGCGCCATCCGGGCAGTTGACGAACAAGCACTGGTCTTCGACTGTCAAGGCGAGGCACTGGTCGGCATCCTGCACCGCCCTGCCCGACCAAGACGCCGCGGCATCGTTGTCGTGGTCGGTGGCGGCCCGCAATACCGGGCTGGCGGACACCGGCAACTGACCTTGTGGGCCCGCGCACTCAGCGCCGATGGCTTCCCGGTGCTGCGGTTCGACTACCGCGGCATGGGCGACGCCCACGGCGAATTCCGCGGCTTCCTGGATGTAGACGACGACATCCGCGCGGCGGTGGATGCCCTGCAGCAAACCGAGCCCGACGTGGACGAAGTGGTGCTGTGGGGTGAGTGCGACGCGGCGTCCGCAATCCTGATGTATGCGCACCGCGACCCACGGGTGCGCGGGGCGGTGCTGCTGAACCCCTGGGTGCGCACGGAGGCCGGCGCTGCTCAGGCCGTGCTGCGGTTCTACTACCTGCAGCGAGTGATGCAGCCCAGCTTCTGGAAGAAGCTCGTCAGTGGCCGCCTCGACATCATGGGCTCGTTGCGCTCGGCCTGGCAACTGTGGCAGCAAAGCCGTGCAGATGAGGGTCGTACCGTGACGCCCGAGGCCGCCGTGTCCCTGGGCGCGGCCATCTCGCGCAACCAGCCACTGCCAGACGCCATGCTATCTGGCCTGCAGCGCTTCGCCGGGCCAGTCATGCTGGTGATGAGTGGTCGCGACCTGATCGCGCGCGAGTTCGATGTACTGCTGAAGGCCTCGGCCTCCTGGCAGCAGGCACTGGCCAGCCGTGCCGTCACGCGACATGACATGGCCGATGGTGACCACACCTTCTCGTCGGCGCTGCAGCGCAACCAGGTGCTGGCCTGGGGCCGCGACTGGCTGGAGTCCTGGTGATGGCACGCCCCGCTGTCGAACCCATCCTGGAGGCGCAGTTGCCGGAAGTGGCCCTCTTCCTGCAAGCGCACCTGAACCCGGCGCTCGACGCCGCGGCATGGCAGGCGGCGCTCCGGCCTACCTGGAGCTCCAGCGCGCCGAACCACGGCTTCCTGCTGCGCGATGCCGGGGTGTTGGTCGGTGTCATTGGGGCGATGTATGCCCAGCGCCGGATCGCCGGCCATGTGCAGGGCATCTGCAACATCACCAGTTGGTGCGTGCTGGACACCCATCGGCAACACAGCATGCGCCTCGCCATGGCGGTGGTAGGGCAGCCAGGCTGGCACTTCACCGACTTCTCGCCCACGCCGGTGGTCGGCAGCACACTGAAGTTCCTCAAGTTCACCGAGCTGGATGACCGACTGGTTCTGCACCCCAACCTACCGAGGCTGGGCGGCGGCAAGGTGCTGACGCGACCGGACGACGTGGCCGGCGCCCTGTGCGGCGACGACCTGCAGGCCTGGCACGACCACCGCCAGTACCCCTGGCTGCAGCAACTGGCGCTGGGAGATGGCAGCCAGTGGTGCCATGTCATCTACAAGCGCCGTCAGATGCGCAACCTGCCGGTGGCGGGTCTCCTGCACGCCAGCCAGCCAGCGTTGTTGCAGCGTCACTTCGGCAGGCTGCGCAGTCACCTACTGGCACGCGGTCATCTGTTCACCACGCACGAGTACCGCCTGTTGCCGGCCACGTCTTGGCCCGCCAGGGTTCTGTCGGGCTACAACCGCAAGGTCTACCGCAGCGACACGCTGCAGCCTGGCCACATCGACTACCTCTACTCCGAGACGGTGTCGATGGATCTGTGATCCACACCGTCGCACAATGCCACCATGATCACTGCCCTGCTCCAGTTGCTCGATGATGCCCTCGCGCTCGATGGCCGAGGCCTGCGTTTCAATGACGACACAGCGCTGATGGGCGCGGTGCCTGAATTCGACTCGATGGGCGTGGTGGCCGTGATCACTGCGATGGAAGAACGATTCGGCATCACCGTGGACGACGACGAGATCGATGCCTCGGTGTTCGCCACGGTCGGCACACTTCGGCGCTTCATCGACGGCAAGCTCTCGGGCTGAAGGACCAGCGATGTCCGCCTCTGCGCAACGGCAATCCCACAGGTTCGTGGCCCTGGCCCTCGCGATGGCGGCCGTCTGTGGCAACCCGGCCCTGGCCACAGAAGAAGCCTGTGGCAGCCTGACCGACACCACCTTGGGGCCGATCACGCCCAATGACTACCGGAATCAACGCAGCCTGCTGAAAACGGTAGAGACCTTCCACTTCACGTCACAGGTGGAGTCATTGAGCCGCGGCAAGTCCTCCAGCCTGGGCGGGGACATCAACTACACGCTGCATCTGTACCCCAACCATCCGCGTGCACTGCTGGCCATGTCACGCCTGTCCGAGCGGCAGAAGATGGACAAGCCAGTCGATGCCGCCTTCACGGTCGAGTGCTACTACGACCGCGCACTGCGCTTCCGGCCGGACGATCATGTGGTGCGCATGCTGTACGCCACGTTCCTGATGGGCAAGGGGCGCAAGGTCGAGGCGCGCAACCATGTCGACTTCGTCGTCGGCGCTGCGGGCGACAACCCGCTGACCCACGCCAATGCTGGCCTGCTGTACCTCGATCTCGGCGACCTGGACGCCGCCAGGCGCCAGGCACTCACGGCCCAGGCGGCCGGCCACGCCCACCCGGTGCTGATCGAACGGTTGCGCAAGGCTGGCCGCTGGGACGATGCCGATGCACAAGCACCGACGTCATCGGCAGCTGCGTCGTCGGCGGCAGCCTCCGCTCCGCGCTGAGCCACTGGCGCTTTGGTCCTGCGCGATGTCAAGCGACCCCGTCGTCAGCATCATCGTTCCCTCCTACAACTGCGAACGCTTCATCGCCGAAACACTCGGCAGCGTGCGGGACCAGACTTTCGAGAACTGGGAACTCATCGTGGTGGACGATGGCTCGCGCGACGCTACCGTGGAGATTGCGAGTCAGTTCGACGAACGCATCCGCGTCGTGCAGCAGAAGAATGCGGGCGTCTGCGCCGCACGCAATCATGGGTACCGGTTGTCTCGCGGGCGGTTTCTGTGCTTCCTCGACCATGACGACTGGTGGTTCCCAGACAAGCTGGCACGTCAGCTTGTCTGCATGAAAGGCATGCCGGAGGCCGGCATGTGCTTCACACGGGAGACGAACTGGTACCCGCTCCAGGGCGTCTTTCCAGACCCGCAGAGCATGCGCGAGACACCCGAGCAGGATGGACTCGACAGCGACCTGACAGGCTGGGTGTACCACCGGTACCTGCTGGAGTGCCCGTCGCTCACCAGCGCATCGATGATCCGGCGCGAGGTCCTGGAGACTGTGGGGCCGTTCGATGAAGCGCTGCCCTACAGCGAAGACTGGGATCTGTTCCTGCGCATCACCCGGCAATTCCAGATGGCCGCGATGCGATGGTCATCGACGCTGTACCGCCAACACCCCGGCCAGGGCAACCGTGTCCCGCGCCCGGTGGACTACCGCACACGGCTGATGCAGACAGCACGCGCCCGTTGGGGGCTGACCAGCCAGGACGGGAGAAGTATCACGGACGCTGCGTTCCGTGCGCGGCTGAGCCAGTACATGATGGAGTTCGGCCGCATGCACCTGGACAGCGGCAGCCGTTGGCAGGGCGTGAGGTCCCTGCTGGATGCTTGGCGGCACGCGCCCCACAAGCCCGCCATTCTAGCCATGGCACTGGCTGGAGCGGGCGGATGGCAGCCCGGTGACTGAACTTGAGGGCAGTGACGACATGAGTGGCAAGCACGGCGAATCGGTCGCCGCAACGCGGCGCCTGCTGGTGGTGGTGGGCATGCACCGCAGCGGTACATCAGCCACCACCGGCGCCCTGCAGTGCCTGGGTGTGAGCCTAGGCGCGCGCCTGTATGCCGGTCAGGCAGGCATCAATCCCAAGGGCTACTTCGAGCACAGCGACATCGCCGACGCCAATGACGAGGCCCTGTTGTCGATCGGGTCGGGATGGGATGACATCCTGCCTCGACCCGATGGCTGGTGGCTGGACCCGTCCTTGGCACCACACGGTGAGCGCCTTCGCGGCATCGTGGGACGAGAAATCGACAAGGCGCCACTCTTTGCAGTGAAGGACCCGCGCGTGTGCCGCCTGCTGGCGTGGTGGCACACCTGGCTGCAGGCGGACGGCGTCGCGCCGGTGTACCTGTTCGTGGTGCGCGCGCCTGCCCAGGTGTGCGGCTCGCTCCAGCGGCGCGACGGCTTCTCGGCGGCCAAGTCGCAACTGTTGTGGCTGCACCACTACCTGGAAGCAGAGCGCGCCACCCGTGGACGCACTCGGGCCTTCCTCGACTTCTCGCGCTTCCTGGCTGACCCGGTGGCCGAGTTCGCCCGTGTGCAGGACACCCTGGGCTTCGCGTTTCCGCGCTCCCCAGGCGCTGCCAGCGCCGACCTGCGCGGCTTCATCTCGGCCGATTTGCGACACCACGCGGGTGATGGTGCCGGCGACCGCTCGCCCTATGCCGACCTGGCTGCCAGGCTGGATGCGGCCTTGCGCGGCGCGGCGCAGCCCGGAGGGCAACTCGACACGACTGAAGTGGATGCAATCGACGATGCACTGCAGGCCCGTCTGGCCACATTGCCGGATGTCGCTGTCGAGCAACTGCGCGACCTGGGACGCAAGCGCGGCACTTTCGAACTGACCGTCAACCGGCTCATTCGATCCTGGTCATATGTGGTGGGCAAGCCGGTGCGCGTGGTGGAGCGTGCGCTGGGCCGCAACGTCTGAGCCCATTGCGCATGTCACCAGCGTTCTCGGTCTATCTCGAAGGCGTGCGGGTGTTTGCCACCCTGCTGGTGTTCGTCGCCCACGGATTGGCGCTGTACCAGCCGTTCACGGCCTGGGCCGGCGAGGCCCATCTGGGACGTGATGGTGTGGTGGTCTTCTTCGTGCTGTCGGGATACGTCATCTCATGGTGTGCCTCCCGCAAGGAGCCCTCGCCCCTGGACTTCGCAGTGCACCGCGCCGCCCGCATCTATTCGGTTGCCATTCCTGCCATCGCACTCGGGGCCACCGTGAGCCTGGTGATGTGGAGTACCGGCTCGCTCACGCAGCCCGAGTACCCATTGCTCAAGCCCTGGCTCTACCTGCCGGTGTATCTGGGCTTCCTGGGCAACCACTGGCACCTGGTGGAAGCACCGCCGCAGAACTTCCCGTACTGGTCGCTCAATTTCGAAGTCTGGTACTACATCATCTTCGGATTGGCGTTCTACTTGCGCCGCCCCTGGGGCTGGCTGATGTCCGTTCTGGCGATGGCACTTGCAGGGCCTGAGATCCTGCTGCTGATGCCGCTATGGTTGCTGGGCAGCCTGCTCTACTTCCGTGGCATGGCAAGTCCGTGGCCACCCGTGTGGGCGCGCGCGATGCTGCTCCTGACGGCGCTGCTCTATCTGGTGACCAAGGTGCTGAAGCTGGATGACCTGATCGATCGCGGCAGCCCCGCCGTCTTTGCCTTGGTCTGGCCGTCCAGCCGCAGCCCGACACAACTGCTGGGCGACTACTGGATCGGACTGATCGTCGCCTTGCATCTTGCGGCGGCTGCCCGCGCCAGCCTCCGAGTCGATGCACGCTTCGCCCGCTTGCTTCGCTGGATGGCCGCACGCTCGTTCAGCACCTATCTGTACCACATCCCGCTGTTCACCCTGTTTGGGCTGGTCCTGTCGGACCGCGATTCGGCCTGGCACTACATCGGTGTGATGCTGGCCGCATTGGTGAGCATCGACCTGCTGTCGCGGGTCACAGAACAACGCAAGGATGCCTGGCGCCGGGCCTTCACGTGGATGGCCCGGCCCTGGCGAGGTACTGCGCGGCATGCCTGAGCACTGCGTTGCCATCGTCATCCCGCATTTCCAGCGCAGCGCCGCGCCCCTGGAACGGGCGTTGGCCAGTGTGGAGCGCCAGGTCTGCGCCGCGCACCTGCATGTGGTGTTGGTCGACGACGGGTCGCCCGAGCCCGCGGGTCCGATCCTGACACGGGCGCGGGCCAACCATCCTCGGTGGTCGCTGACCCTGTGCGAACAAGCCAACGCAGGTGCGGCGCTGGCTCGCAACGTCGCTCTGGAGCGACTGCCCCGAGAGGCCACTGCCGTGGCGTTCCTCGATTCGGACGACGAATGGGCGCCAGACCATCTGTCGCAAGCTCTGACCGCATTGGACGCTGGTCTCGACCTGGTGTTTGCCGATCATCGCCGAGGCGACTGGGCCGAGAGCAAGTTCCGACGCCTGGGTGTGGCCGCCTCCGCCCACACAGCCCTGCCAGGACTGCCCGACATATGCGCCTGGCGCGGCACCCTGCTGGTTCCAGTGATGCGCGACCACCTGATCCAGACCTCGGGTGTGGTCTGCCGCGCCGCCCTGGCGGCCAGTTGCCGGTTTCCCACCGACCTCGTCCTGGGTGAAGACGAGGTCTACTGGATGCAGTTGATCCAGCGCGCAGGACGCGTCGGCATGGTGATGCGCGAGATGGTGCAGATGGGACGCGGCGTGAACATCTCGCAGGGCGGCACATGGGGTGACGACCGCTCGGTGCGCCTGATGCTGCAGAACGTGACCTACTGGTCCAGCGTGGTGCGCAAGTTGCCCGACGAGTCAGGGCTGCCCGCATTGCAACTGGAGCGACTGGCGATGCTGAGGCGCGAACTGCTGCGAACCTGGTTGCACCGGCTCCGGCGAGGTCGCACGGCGCTCGGCAGCGACATCCTGCGCGGCCTGCTCCACACCTGGGGGACAAGCGCCTGAGCACGGTGCCTTGCTAGGCAGCCGCTCCGGCCCTCTGTAGCGCCTGCTCGAACGCAGTCAGATGCCCCTCGGCACAAACCTGCCAAGTGAAACGCGATGCCCGCACCCGCCCGGCCTGAGCCAAGCGGTCGCGCAGGCTGGCATCGTCCAGCAGGCGGGCCATGCCAATGGCGAGGTCGGACACGCTCCAAGGGTCCACGCACAGCGCATCCTCACCTGCCACTTCGGAGCAGGCCGACACGTTCGAGGTGAGCACAGGGCAACCAGCGGCCATGGCCTCCAGGATGGGCATGCCGAAGCCCTCATACAGCGAGGGGAAGACGAACGCAGACGCACGCGCATACAGGTCCGCCAGCTCCGGCGTCGGCAGATGGCCGGTCAGTACCTCCACGCCAGAGTGCCCGCTGTAGCGCGCCGCGGCCTCGGCCGGCAACTTCAGGACCAGGCGAGCCGCTGGATGGCTGCGGCGCACCTGGCGGAAGGCCCGCAGCACGCGGTTCAGATTCTTGCGTGGCTCGTCATTCGACACATGCAGCAGCATGCCCGGCTCGCGTGCGGACACCGCGGCACCAGCAGCAAATGCATCAGCGTCCACGCCATGGTGGCAGACGCTGATCCGCGCCAGTCCGATGCCTGCATGGCGCACGCACTCGTCGCGGGTGAAGGACGAGACGGCAATCACCCGAGCGATGTGATGTTGCGCGGCTGCCCAGCGCCGCTGCTGGCGACGCACATGGCCGATCGACTCGACGCGCTCGCGCCAGAGCCGGTAATACGCCATGGCGGGCAACGAGAGCGGCGCGAAGCCGTGCACGGTGACGACCAGCGGCGGCATGCCGTCGGCGAGAAGGGCATCCGGTGGCGGATTGCCGCCTCCTGAGCGGACATCCCAGACCAGATCGCAATTCGGGGGCAGCCGGTCTCCATGGCCGAAGCGCACACAGTCCACACCCTTCTGCTGCAAGGCAGCGTGCACGCGCTTGAAGTAGACGACAAAGCTGGTGGGAATGTCAGCGGGGGCGAAGACGGCAATGCGCATGACGGGTGGGGGGGGGACGGGCGTGCCGTCATGATAGGCACCCAGCGCGCCGGCAGCGGCTGCCGGCGCAAGCGCACCGTCGACGCCCTGTGCCGTACCGCACGCGACCGCGACCCGTGGTGTGCCGATGGTGACAGCCGGCGCCTGCATCGGCGGGGTGTTGACGTACGATGCCTGGCGCCTTGCGCGACCATCGATCCAGCCGTGAGCATCCGACGCGCACTCTCGTTTTCCTACCTCGACCGCTACGCGTCCCTGATCGTCGGGTTCGGCGCATCGGTCGTCATCTCACGCCTGCTGACGCCGGCCGAGGTGGGGGCGTTCTCGGTCGCCATGGTGCTGCTCGGCTTTCTGTCTCCGTTCCGTGACTTTGGCGCCACTCAGTTCGTCATCCAGAGTCCAGTCCTCGACGACGACGTGCTGGGCACAGTGCGCACCTTGCAACTCATCCTGGGCGTGGTGCTGGCTGGCGTCATCGTGGTGGCCGCGCCCTGGGTGGCAGACTTCTATCGCGAGCCCGCCATCCGCGGCATCATGCTGCTGATGGCGCTGAATTCCCTGCTGCTGCCATTCGGTGCGCTCTCGACTGCGCTGCTGAACCGGGAAATGAAGTTGATGGAACTAGCGATCGTGCGCTTTGTGGGCGCGGTGGTGTCATCAGGCCTGTCCATCGTACTTGCCTGGTTTGACCATGGACCCATGAGCCTGGCCTACGGCGCTCTGGCCGGCACACTGTCCAGCGCCATTGGGGCCATCCTGTTCAGGCCGGTGCGTGTACCTTGGCAACGCCCAAGCAGCCTGAGTCGGGTGGTTCGGTTCGGCGGAGCCATGACAGGTACGTCCCTGCTGGGGATGGTGTACGCCAGCGTGGCTGAGTTGGCCCTCGCCCGCATGCAGGGGCTGGCGATGTCGGGCCTGTTCGGGCGGGCCCAGGGACTGGTGCAATTGCTGGAGCGGCTGCTGATGGAAGGCGCATACGGCGTGGCCGTGCCCTTGTTTGCCCGGCAACTGCGTGAGGGCCGGCCGGTCGGTCCTCTGTATGTGCGCAGCGTGAGCCTGCTCACCGCAGTGGGCTGGGCTCTGTTCGGGCTGACAGCCTGCCTGGCCGAGCCCGTGATCCGCCTGCTCTATGGCGAGAAGTGGATGGGCTCGGTGCCCATCGCCCAGGCCCTGTGCATCTCGCTGTCCATCCATGCACCCAATCTGCTCTTCAGCCAACCTTTGATCGCCATGGGCCGTGCCAAGTTGGTCTTGCAGACTGCCATCTGGACCACTGGGGTGTATGCCACGATCGTGCTGGCGGGTGCGAGCCACTCGCTGGAAGGCGCATGCACCGCCATCGTGGTGGCAGCCATCGTCTGCACTGGCCCGCTGCTGGCCACCAGCAGGCGCCAACTGCAGTTCAGCTGGCGCGCCATGGCGCGGGCCTTGTTGCACAGCGCCCTGGTGGCCGCTTGCGCTCTGGTGGTTCCGGTGCTGATGCTGTGGTACTCGGACAGCAGCACGACGCTGGCATTGCTGACCATCTTGCTGTCCAGCCTCGGGTGCCTGGTCGGCTTCATTGCTGCAGCGGTTCTGACCAACCATCCGACTGGTCAGGAACTGCGCCGCATGTTCGACCAGCGCACCGGTCGCCAGCCGGAGACTGGCATTTCCTGATGCTTGCCGGCATGCCCTTTCCACCATGAAACCGATCGCGCGATGAAGCTCTTGGTCGCCATCTGCACCTACAACCGCGCCCATCTGCTGAGGGAGACCCTGAGCTGCATGGCCCAACTGCAGCGCCCGCCAGACGCAGACCTGCGGTTCATCGTGGTGAACAACTGTTGCACCGACGACACGGACGTCGTGGCGGCGTCGTTCCAGACCAACTTGCCGCTGACTGTCGTTCACGAGCCCAAGCCCGGCCTATCCAATGCCCGCAACCGGGCGATCGACGAAGCAGCCGCCTGGGGTGCCGACTACATCATCTGGACCGACGATGATGTACGACCCCAGTCGGACTGGCTGCTGGCCTATGCAGATGCCTGCGTGCGCCACCCCGGCGTGGCGGTGCTTGGCGGCCTGGTCGACCCATGGTTCGAGACCGAACCGCCCAACTGGATCTCTGACAACTGGCAGCAGTTGCGCTTTGCCTTCGCCGTTCGGGATCTCGGACCAGACGCGCACCGGCTGGATCCGGACAAGGGCCTGCCTTTCGGCGCGAACTTCGCGATCCGCGTACAAGACCAGCTACGCCACCGCTACGACCCTCGCCTGGGCGTCGTCAAGGGCAGGCGTCTGGGTGGCGAGGAGACCATGGTGATGAAGGCCATCCTGGCGCAAGACAACTTTGGCTGGTGGCTTCCTCAGGCGCGGGTACGCCACTTCATTGAGCGAGACCGGCTGACAGTCGCTTACATCACCCGCTACTTCATTGGCGCAGGCGCGAGTGCATCCATGTCGCAGACCGACACCAGCGCGCGCCTGATGGGCCGCCCACGGTGGCTGTTCGGCCAGGCCTTGCGGCAGACTGGTCTGCTCGCATGGGATCTGCTCACCTGGCGACGTAGCAACTGGGTGGTTCGTTACACCGAACTGCTGTTCACCCTGGGAAGGTTGCGTGAGCCGACCGCCAATGCGGCCGCTGGCTGACGACATTGGCAGGCACCAAGCATCCGACATGAGCGGCGGATTGCACGGGCTGCGCAGTTTTCCGCGGAGCCCCGGCCAGCGCCCATGCGACGATGCAGGGTGACACGCAGGCCCGATACCTGCCTAGGCTGCAGCGCCCGACGTCGAACCAGATCAAGCCATGGAAAAGATCATCCACTTCACTCTGCCTGCCAAGGCCACGCCCACGCAACTGGAGGTGGTCGCTGCCGCACGTGACCGACATCCAGGTTGGGAACTGCGCGTCTGGCAGGACCCGGTGCCCACCGATGGCTTCCTTTTGCAGAAATACCACTCCAAGGTCAACAGCGGTGCGCAACTGGCCGACCTGATCCGCCTGGATGTGGTGCACCTGCAAGGCGGCATCTACCTTGACAGCGACATTCACCTGGCACGCCCGCTGGACAGATTGCTGGATCTGGACCACTTCGCATGCTCCGAGGACGGCAAGAACCTGACCAACGCCGCCTTTGGCGCCACACGCGGCCACCCGCTGGTGCGGCAACTGATCGAGAACCTGCTCGCCGGCGAGCCCGACTGGACCCAGCCCCCCAATGAGACCACCGGTCCTGAACTGTTTTCGCGGGTGCTCCGTTGGTGGCCGGGCCTGGTGGTGCTGCCCCGGGACACGTTCTATCCCTACAACTGGAACGAGACCGAGCGGCCTCCCTTGGTGACCACGCTAGGCGTCCACCGCTGGGCGGCTTCGTGGAAGGACAAGCCGCACGACCAACCCGCGCCGAGCGCTCCCGTGACCGACGAACCATGGGCCAAGGCCTTCGCACGCCGCGTGCTGCAACGGGTGGTGGAAGCAGCCACCAACGAGGTGCGTGCCAACGCCATGCCCACCCCGGCGCGCTACGTGTACGGGCAAGATCTCATCGTCAACACCACCCGTGGCCTGCGCATGTCGCTGCCCGGCAGCGACCTGTCCATCACGCCGGAGATCGCGCTCAACGGCACCTATGAGGAAAGCGAACTCCTGTTTGTCGAGCGCACCTTGCGCGGCGGCGACTTCTTTGTCGATGTGGGCTGCAACGTCGGCATCTTCAGCCTGGTGGCAGCACGCCGCGTCGGCCCGTTCGGGCGGGTGCACAGCTTCGATGCCAACGGCAAGGTGCTGGAACACCTGCGCCGGTCACTGGTGATGAACTGGCTGCATGACCGCGTGGTGGTGCATCACCGGGCAGTCGGCAGCAACGAGGCCATGGTTTCGCTCACCGTGGCCGAGACCTGCCTGGGTGGAAGCAACCTGGGCGGGAATGACAACGCGGTCTATGACCGCACCGTGGCGGAGACCGGCACCACGTACACCGTGGATGTGCAGCAGGTCCGCCTGGACCGGGTGTTTCCGCTGGCGCTGGAGATCAAGTTGCTGAAGATCGACGTGGAAGGCTTCGAGGCCGCTGTGATCGACGGAGCCGAGCAGTTGTTTCAGCAACGCGCCGTCGGCCATGTGATGCTGGAACTGGTGGAGGAGATCTCCTCGGCGGCCTTCCAGCGCAATGTCGAGGCAGTCAAGCGCATCATGGCCTGTGGGTATGCACTGCACACGCTGGCCGCAGATGGCACGCTGCGCCAGGCGCCATCGCTGGCCAAGGCCATTCGCCGGTCTCGCAACATGATCCTGGTCCGTCAGGACGACCATTGACGCGGCCAATACGGGGGAGCGCCGACATCCCCCGCCTGTGCTCAGGTTTGAGGCTCGGGTGTGGAGGGCTGGGCGCGCAGGCGCCGAACGGCCTCTGGATCCGGTGCCAGTTGGTGAGGCATCAGTGCCGCAATGGCTGAATCGGTGATCTCGTCCCATTGCATGCGGCGCTGACGCGCACGCGCACGGTGCTTGGCCTTGACGTCACTGATCGGTGCGATGGCCGGGGGTACCGGCATCAGGTGGCCGTGCAGCGGCAACTCGGTTCCGCCCATGTTGGACCAGAACTCGCAGTACGAACTGTGGAAGCTCTTCGCGTACTGGGCGTCGAATGCAATCTGCGACCGGTGCTTGATGCCCACGCAGTGGGCCAATCTGTTGATCACCGCAACGGCCTGCAATGCAGCCAGGCAGAAGTACTGAGGTGAACTGTGGCGGAAGGCCTCGCGGAAGGCCGTCAGTGCCGGCGCATCGAAGCGTGCGCATTGGTTGCGCGTGATGAACGGCACCGTGCCGGCCAAGCCGGCGTCGGCGAAGATCGCCGCATCCACCCATGCAAACGACGTCTCATGCACCCAGACATCATTGCGTGTCAGCACCAGGCTGACTGGCCCTTCGTGGCGCAGGTCGCGTGGTGAATGCAGGGCAATGACATACCGACTGTCACCCGCGGTCACCTCCCACAGCGGAATGCCGCTGCCGCCATACACGGCGCGGTGGTAGTCAGTGCCGTAGCGCTGGGCCTCGAACCGGAAATGGTGGATGGCGCACTCCAGGCGCTGCCCGCGGTCCAGCCCGTTGCACAGAAACTGGCGGTGGCTGATCGGCATGAAGGGATCCGATTGCTCGTCGGCCAGGACATGCTCGGCGTAGGTAGGCAAACTGAGCAGACGCGCCATGGCAGGATGGCGCAGCGTCGCTCCTGACGTGCGCAACAACACCCGAGCGGCGTCCGTCATGCCTTCGACCCGGTACTGCAGCCGAGTCGTGCGCCAGACATGCCGCCACAGCGCTGCCGTCGCAATCTGTTGCGGCGACCCCTGGTCCATTTCGAGCCTCTCCCTGATGCTCATGTTTCGAGCGATTGTGCGTGATGGGATCCGCCAGATTGACCCCCGAACCAGGGGTTCATGCGGATGACCTCAGGGGGCATCTGCGCACCATGCGGATCCGTCCAGCGCAGCAGCAGAACGCCATGCGCCAAGTCGGGCACGGCATATCGTCCATGTGGCTGGCCGCCACGCGATCAAGAAGTTCCTGGCAACCAAGCCCTTGGATCGCCATGCTCCGGCGCCCTAATGCGCCGGTTCGGCCTGGAATTCGTACACGACCGTCCGGATCACCGCAGGCTGCCCACCACTGGGCGAAGACACCTCGCACAACACCGTACTGCGCCGGGGCTGCACGTTGAATGGTGGTGCCGTCAGCACGACGCCGGACTTCGACTTCATCAGGCGGACATCGCCACCTGTGCGCTTGTCGGCATTGGGCAGGAAGTCGGCATCAGCCGGCAGATGCTCGGTCACCACCCAGTGGCGATAGCGGGCCAGCTTGGGCAGCACAGCCTGGATGTGTTCATTGCTCATGTGCTGCAGCACTTGACGCAGGAACACCACGTCACCTTCAGGGAGCGGATCGTCGATCGCATTGACGACCTCGAACCGCAGGTTGGGCACTGTGAACTTGCGGCGGTTGCGCTCGACCAGGTCTGGAACGATGTCGCAGGCCACGTAACGACGAGCTGACCCCACCAGTTGTGAGCCCACATGAAAATCACCGCACCCGATGTCGACGACATCGGGCAGAGACCCGAGGCTTTGCAGAAAGTTCCGTACCGTCGCGACGTAGGGTTCGACAATGCCCGGCTCGTGGCTGCCCTCGCCGGAGAAGAAGTCTTCGCCCTTGCCCCAGGTGCCATCGTGGTAGATGGCGGAGAAGATCTGCTTCGGATCCGTGGGAGGCTTGGTCAACCCCAGTTGCCGGGCCAACCACCAATATGTTCGCTTGAGGGCCGTGGTCATATGCAGGAACGTCCGTGCGCAAGGATCCGGGGCCTACTGACGGTGGATCCGTCAAAGGCGTGTGGTGCGCCCTGCGCCGCGCAGGTTGCCGCCACGCCGGCAAGGTCGTGAAACTGCAGAGGATCATAAGCTGGCACTTGTGCATGCTGGCGGCCACGGTTCGGGTGGATGTCACGCAATCAGCCGGCGCCGGCAAGGCATGGCCACAACAGGGCTGGTGACCACCTATACCATCCACCACGTCGTGTTCGATGCCCGCTGGGGAAGCACGTACGTTCTGCGCGATCGACCTCCGTACCCATGACAACCGCCCCTTCTTCTCCTGCCTTGCGGCCTGAAGCCCCAGCACAGTGCGTGTTGCTGTTCGCTGCCGGCTCGCCGCTGTTCGAGGATGGTGATCTGCAGATGCTGGCCCGTTCTGCAGGTGTTCAGCAGGCCTGGTCCCATGGTTTGGCCCGTGGCGGCGAGGCGCTGCTGTCGAGGGTGGGCGGCAGCTTCGCGTTGGCCTGGCGCATGGTGGATGGCACCACCTGCCTGGCCACTGACCGTTTCGCGGTGCAATCCATGTGCTGGCGCATGGATTGCAACACACTGCGCTGGGCGCAGCGCGCGGATGCACTGGCACCACGGGCGATGGATGCGCTGGATCCGCAGGCCCTCTTCGACTATCTGTACTTCCATGTCATTCCATCGCCGCGCACTGTGTTCCGCGGTGTCCGGCGGTTGCCTCCGGGCCACCTGCTGCGCTGCACACTGGACGGCCAGGTCACACTCCAGCCCTTTTGGCAGCCGCAATTCGAGCCCGTGCGCCAGCCTGACTTCGCACAACTGGCTAACCAGTTCCGTGGGCGACTAGAAGCTGCGGTCGGCGCCCAGCTCGACGGCAGCAAGCCGGCATGCTTCCTCAGCGGCGGCACCGACAGTTCCACCGTTGCCGGCATGATCGGCCTGGCGGGCGGCACACCGGCGCACACCTACTCGATCGGCTTCGAAGCCGAGGGCTACGACGAAATGGCCTATGCCCGCCTCGCGGCGAAGCACTTCGGCTGCACGCACCACGAGTACTACGTGACGCCTGCCGATCTGGTGCAGCGCATGGCTGAAGTGGCGACACACTACGACCAGCCATTCGGCAACTCATCGGCGGTGCCGGCCTATTTCTGTGCACGCATGGCGCATGCAGATGGCGTCAGCCATATCCTGGCCGGTGATGGCGGTGACGAATTGTTTGGCGGCAACACCCGCTACGCCAAGCAGACCGTGTTCAGTTGGTATGGCCGGCTGCCCGACGGCTTGCGCACGCAGGGCCTGGAACCCTTGCTGCGCCGCGACAGGCTTGGCAACCTGGGCCTGCTCAAGAAGGCTGCCAGCTACAGTGAACAGGCGCGCGTGCCCATGCCCGACCGCCTGCAGAGTTACAACCTGCTCGAGCGACTGGGCATCGACGAGGTGCTCACCCCGGAGTTCCTGTCCCAGGTGCGCCCGCAGTTGCCGCTCGAGGACCAGCGCGGCGTCTGGCAGTCGATTGCCGCCGACAACGACCTCGACCGCATGCTCGCCTTCGATTGGCGCTACACGCTGGCGGAGACCGATCTTCCCAAGGTCATGGGCACCACCGGCCTGGCCGGCCTGAGTGTGGGATTCCCGATGCTGGACCCGGGTTTGGTCGACTTGGCGCAGCGATTGCCGGCCGACTACAAGTTGCGGCGCCTGAAGTTGCGCTGGTTCTTCAAGGAGGCGCTGCGCGGCTTCCTGCCTGACGAGATCATCCGCAAGCCCAAGCAAGGATTTGGGCTGCCATTCGGCGTCTGGGCGCACCGCGATCGCGCGTTGTTCGACATGTGCGCAGCTGCCCTGCATAGCTTGGCGGGCCGCGGCCTCGTACAGCCACGCTTCCTCCAGCGCCTGCTCCAGGAGCATCTGCCAAGCCATCCCAAATACTATGGCGAGATGGTCTGGATCCTGGTGATGCTTGAACTTTGGCTGGCAGGCCGCTGAACTGCTGATGGCAGCGCCGTCATTCCGGGCGGCGCAGCAGGTGCACGGGAGGGTTGGGCTGGCTGAGTTTGGTCCACACGGACTCGGGCAGCCGGCCCTGCAGGCCCCATGACTGAAGTGCCAGCCCCAGCAGGGTGCGTCCGGGGTCCAGCGTTGCCTCCACCGCCCAGGGCCCGGCCTGATAGTCGGCAGGCCGCCATTTCACGGTGTTGTACTGGCCGCGGGCGGCATTGCCTGGCACCGCCAGGAACAGCGCGCCGGGCGGAGGTGGTTCGGCCCGTGTGCGCGCCTCGAGACCGGCCAACTGCAGCAGGAACATGGCCCGCTCGCGTGTCTGCGGATCGGTATAGACAACCTCCTGACGCGCCGACGCTAGCTGCACCAGCCAGCGTTCGGCATAGAGGAAGTTCCTGTTTTCCAGCATCAGGCCCAGTGCCTGCACCACCAGGATGGACAGAACGATCAGCCCGGCGAGGACCTGTCGGCCACTCTGCCAGACGGTTGACGCGGCCAGCGCTGCAACCACCAGCGCAGCAGACAGCGCTGGCGCCAGGTAGCGCGGGTCCAGCACCAGCTTGGACGCGAAGGCCGAGAACACGACGATCCAGACAGCCGCAAACAGTGCAAGCAACCGCACCCGGCTGACCGCTGCAGGATCGGCCCCGACACCCTGCCGCCGCCGCCCCACAGCCCAGACCAGCAACGGCAGCAGCCAGAACGCGAGGCCGAAGCTGTGCGAACCGAGCAGCATGCGCAGCGGTGCGAACAGGACCGAGTCGAGCAAGGTGCCGGCGCGCACCACCTGGTCATGGTGAAAGTCAACACCGAACCGGTAGAAGAGGCGCCCAGTGGCGTGCCAGTAGTAGGCGGTCTCGGCCAGCCAGATCGCGAGGAAGCCCACCAACACCGGCACATAGCGCCGACGCGGGACGCCGTGTCCCAGAACGAACAGCAGGCCATGGAAAGCCAAGAGGGCCACAGCGGTGGGTCGGGTGGCAAAGGCCAGACCGGCCAGCACGCCGCTTCCAAGCATCCAGCGCGCATCACCCTCCCGCTCCAGTGCGACCAGCAGGCTCAGCAGCGAGGCAACGACATAGAAGTTCTCGACAGCGTCGATGCGCAACGAGGTGGCATTGACCACCAGCAGCGGGCTGGCGGCCAGCAGCGCCGAGGCCATCAGCGCGGCCCCCGCACCCGCGCGGCGCCACAGATAGGCCAGCACGAGGGCGGCGGTGGCCCCGGCATACAGCAGCGTGGGAAGCGCTGCCGCCAGTTCGGACTCACCCAGCATGCCCAGCGCGGCTGCCATCGGCAGGGTGAGCGTGAGCCGGACCTGCCAGTGGTTGGTGCCGATGAGGAACGGGTCGACGATGCGGTCGCGCGCATTGAGGATGTAGACCCAGTCATCGCTGCCGATGTAGCCCACCCAGCCCCATCGGAACCAGATCAGTGTCCATGCGACGAGCAACAGCAAGCCGAACACCATGGGCGGCTGACGCGGGCGACCGTCGGAGGCAGGCGTCATGGCGCGGCGCGACGAAACACGAAATGCCGGTACGCCATGAAGCTCACTAGCGTCTGGGCCGTGGTGGCCAGCACCAGTGCCAGCAATGCAGGCAGGCCCACGGCCACCAAAAGCAGGAACAGACCGTAGTTTCCGGTCGCCACCACCGCGGCCACCACCACATAACGCCCGGCCTCAGCCGCCGATCCGGATCGGCGCACCTGGTAGGTGAAGCGACGATTTGCCCACCAGGTGAACAGCATGGCGGCCAGCAGGGCCGGAAGGCGGGCCTGCCAGGGTTGCTGGCCCAGGCGCAGCAACAGCATTGTCAGCCCGGCGTCGACCAGGAACCCGGAGCCACCCACCAACAGGAAGCGCAGGAATGCTGCCATCAGACTGCCACGCTAGCTGCGCCGCCGCGAATTCGTGATGTACCAGATCCGCTTCTGCTCCAGTCGACCACGGGCCACACTGTCCAAGATCAGGCCACTGACCCCGAACACCGCAGCGAGGAGCACGATGCTGGCGGCCAGAACAGCTGTGGGGAAACGCGGCACCAACCCAGTCTCGAAGAACGTGACGAACACCGGCAGCGCCAGCACACCTGCCAGCAACAGCAACATCGCCGCAATCCCGCCGAAGAACATGGCTGGCCGATACTCCTTGAACAGCACGATGAACGTGCGCAGGATGCGCAGTGCATCCCGTACCGTGCGCAGCTTGCTGACTGATCCTTCCTGTCGCGCCCCATAGCGGGTGGGGAACTCGGCGATCGGGATGCGCAACTGGCTGGCATGCACCGACATCTCGGTCTCGATCTCGAAGCCAGACGACACGGCCGGGAAACTCTTGACGAAGCGCCGGGTAAAGACGCGATAGCCGGAAAAGATGTCGTTGAACAGGCGGCCGAACAGGCTGCGGTACATGCCGTTGAACAGCCGGTTACCAAATCCGTGACCCAGCCGGTGTGCGTCGTCATACACACCTTCACGGGTACCCACCACCATGTCGAGGTGGTCACGCAGTGCCAAGTCGATCATATGCGGCGCCACGCTGGCGTCGTAGGTGCCATCGCCGTCAGCCATCACATACAGGTCGGCATCGATATCCGAGAACATGCGCCGCACCACGTTGCCCTTGCCCGGCCATTGCTCGGCACGCACGATGGCGCCCGCAGCCCGTGCCTCATCAGCCGTGTTGTCGGTCGAACAATTGTCGTAGACATAGATGTCGGCCATGGGCAGCACACTGCGGAAGCTCTGCACCACCTGACGGATCGACAGGCCTTCGTTGTAGCAGGGCAGCAGCACGGCGATGCGCGGTTGATGCGTGGTCGAGACCGGGGGCGTGTCATGCATGGAAGTCCGCCAGGATGAATGTGAGTGTTGCGGCGTCAGCTTGCAGTCGCAGCGCCCGCACGAACATTGCGGGCCAGGCGTGCGGAGAGCGCGAGCACCGAGCTGCCCCAGGGGGTGAAGCGGGGCAACTGGTAACAGTCAGCCGACGCCGCAGTCACGGCGCCCGGGGCGGTGGAGACCGCCAACGCAAAGCCGAGTCGCTCGATGAGTGCAGCATGACTGGCATCGAAGTCGCGCGCCGGCCGTCCGTTGGGGTAGGCAAACTCGCGCACCGGGCGGTCCAGCAGGACCTGCAAGTGCTGGCGGCCGCCGTCGATCTCGGCCTCGGCCTGCGCCGGGGACAACGATGTCAGCACGGTGTGGCTGATGGTGTGGCCACCGATCTGCACACCCCGGGATGCCAACTCACGCAGTTGCGTCGTGCTGAGCATCGGGGGGGCGGTCAGCAGGCGCCCGCCAGCCGCACGGATGACAGATGCCACCTTGGGTTCGCGCGCAGCGGCCGGCAGGTACCGCAACTGGTTCAGCAGTTGGAGGATCGCAGCCCGACGTTGCTGCACCGTGCCCAGCGGATGCAGGCCCAGCCCCTGGTCCCGCAGATCCAGGGCATCGCCGCCGGCGGCAGCCACAGCGTCGATCACCGCATCGTTGAACATGCGCCCGCCGTCGAGATAGCCGGTGGCAACGAAAACCGTGGCGGGGATGCCATGGCGCGCCAGGATCGGCTGCGCGACTGTCAGATTGTCGGCATAGCCATCGTCGAAGGTGACACAGACGGCACGGTCATGCAGGCGGCCTTCGCGCAAGGCCTGCACGGCCTGCAGCAAGGGCATCGGCTTGAAGCGACGCGCCAGCATGGCCATCTGCCGGTCGAACAGTGCGGCATGCGACTCACCGGGCCGCAAGGGATCGGGCAACGGCAGCACGCGGTGGTAGATCAGGATGGTGAGGCTGCCCGCCGGCGACGGCCACAGCGCGAAGGGTAGTCGGGACAGCATGGCGCTAGGCTCCGCCAGCAGGCGGCGCGAGACCCCTGTGCAGAGGCATCGGACCCGGCATGCGCGCTTGCTCTCCCTCGACCACCAAGCGGCGCAGGATGACCAGAACCGCCGCGATGTAGTACGGGAAGTCGAAGTAGCTCAGGCTGAGAAAGGCACCACCGACCGCAAAGGCCAGCAGGCTGACCTGGCACATGCGCGCGAGATCGGCCGCCCACGCCATCTCGGGCACTCCGCGCGTCTTCTTCAGCACCGAGGAGCCTGTGAAGAAGGCCGAGGCAAAGATGAACAGGAAGAGGAACAGGCCCATGAAGCCATGCTCGCCCAGGATCTGGAAATAGATGCTGTGTGCAGCGTGCACGTACTCGGGGATCGGTGAATAGCGTGCGAAGGCCTCATCATTCCAGACGGTGAACCCGCCACCGATCGGAAAGCGAGACAGGGCCAGGTTCCAGGCCATCCACCAGGCATTGATGCGCCCCTGCGCGGAGCGGTCCTCCTGGTAGTCGCCAATGGTGTTCATGCGCTCCCACCATTCGTCTGGCATGAACGCCAGCAGGATCGGCACGGTGATCAGCGCAAAGATCAAGGTGCGCAGTCGGTTCTTGCCCTTGAACCAGAGGAAGATGCCCATGGCCGCCAGCGCCACCAGTGCACCCCGGGAATAGGACCCGAGCGCCGAGACGGTGCACAGCAGCAGTGCCACCAAGTAGGCCCGTCGGTGCCAGACCTTCGTGGCCTGCAATTGCAGGTAACGCAGCAGCGGAATGCACATCACCAGGGCCAAGGCCATGTGGTTGTTGTCGCCCAGGAATGTCTCCATCGGACCGAACACCTTGTGCTCTCCGCCCGTGGCCAGCACGAACAACCCGCCCTTGATGCCGTAGAAGCCGATCGACAGCGCCAGGACCCACACCAACTTGTGCAATTCATCGCGGGTGCCCACCACCAAGAAAGTGACAAGCACCAACACCTGGATCTTGACCGCCCGGGACCACAATTCAAACTCACGTGCACCCTCGTTCGCCTCGATGGCGAAGAACGGCGAAATGCACAGCCAGAAGATCAGGAGGATCGAACCCAACGTGACCGGCGAGATGGGGAATCGGTACAGCGTGCTGGCACGGTAAATCAGGCCCAAGGTCAGCACGACGACCGCCATCGATGCAAACGGCAGGTAGTAGGCAAAGCCCCAGGTCAGGCGATGCGGGTTCATCAGGCTCAGCCACACCCACAGCAGCACACCCCAGAACGGCCTCTGAATGGCCATGAGCATCATGCCGGCGATGATCAGCGTGAGGACGACATCACGCATGGGCAGGCGCTCCGAGCAGATGCTTTCCCGTCAAGCGGCGGAAGATCTCCAACTGGCCCCGGGTGGTTTCATCCCAGTCGAAGCCTTCTGCATAGCGGCGAGTCTCGGCCCGTTGCGGCATGGCGCCACGCAGTCGTTGCACGGCCTCGGCAACACCCGCGCCATCGAGGGATTGCATCAGCACGCCCGCCTCCGGCATTGCCACCACTTCGGGCGTGCCCCAGACATCCGACGCCACGACAGGCGTTCCGCAGGCCATGGCCTCGAGCAGCACATTGGCCCAACCCTCCCGGCTGGACGCCAGCACCAGCGCATCGACCCCGTTGTACAGGCTGCGCAACGCGTCCTGGCTGACGCCTCCGAGAAAGTGCACGCGGTCGGCCACTCCCAGCGCCCTCGCCCGGGCGCGCAGCGCGGTGTCTTCGGGGCCGGAACCAGCCACATGCAGCACGGCATCCGGCAGTGCCGGCAAGGCATCAATGGCGTGGTGATGCCCCTTGCGCTCGATGAGATGCCCCACCGATGCCAGATGGAAGCCTCCGGGGCCCAGGCGCGCGCGGGCAGCGTCGCGCGCCTCGGGCCGGAACAGTTGAAGGTCGACGCCGTTGCGCAGCACCGTGATCTTCTGTTCGGCGGCGCCCAACTCGACCATTGCGTCCTTCAGGGCCCGGCAGACCGTGATCATGTGGCCGCTGGCCGCCGCTGCACGCAGGATCATCAGTCGAGGCAGGTGATGCTGCGGTATCAAGTTGATATCGGTACCGCGCGCGGTGATGGTGACCGGCTTGCCCAGCACCTTGCCCATGATGGTCGCGGCCACGCCATCGGGGTAGAAGTAGTGGGCATCGATCAGGTCGAAGTCAAAGCCCTCTGCCTGCACTTGACGAGCAGCAGCCACACCGCAGGCCGCCAGTGTGAGCGGCGCACTTGTCATGCCAATCCTTGGCAGCCGCACAAACCGCGGGTGACGCACATCGATGCCAAACCGCTCTTCCCGCAGCGGCGTCGCGGCAAAGTTGGCGTACTCACCAAAGCGCGGGTGCCTGGATGGAAACCACGGCACTGGTGCCACCACTCGCACATCCACCGCACCCGATGCCAGCAGATGGCGCAGGCGCGTCTGTACGAAGATGCCATGCGACGGCAGCACGCTGCTGGGATAGAGCGTGGAGAACAACAGCACGCGCAGAGGTCGATGCATCACGGCCGCTCCACCCCCCGCCGGGTTGGCACCACGCCCGCTTGGCGCAACAGGCCGGCGGCGAGCACACCCACACGCTGCGCATTGCCGTCCCAGGTGAGTTGGCGTCGCTGGATGGTGGCCTGGGCACCGGCCCCCAGCCTGGCGCGCAGTGCCTCGTCGCCACAAAGCCGCTCCAGTGCCTGTTCCAGGGCGCCGGGCCTTGCATCGTCGAATAGCAGCGCGTTGTCGCCGTCCTCCAGCACCTCCAGAAGATTGGGCCGGGCCGGTGCGACGATGGCCTTGCCCAGCGCCAGGTACTCGAACAGCTTCAGCGGCGATGCATACGGCACGACAGCGGGTTGCAGTGCAATGTCAAAGGCCGCAACCAGCGCCGGCACCGCGCTTCGGTCGACGACACCGGTGAAGTGCACGCGGTCACCCAGCTTCAACTGCCCAGCCAGTGACTCCAAGTGGGCACGCGCCGGTCCATCACCCACCATCAGCAGGCGCGCACGGGCAGGAGCCGTGCCTCCGGCCATCCAGCGCACCACCTTGTCCACTCCGTGCCAATCGCGCACGAAGCCGGTAAATCCCAGCACAATATCGTCGGCATGCCAGCCCAGGGC
>Ga0116158_10000633_pt1 | contig 33425 bp, 38 predicted proteins | sample AD_UKC052_MetaG_FD_89883 | JGI IMG/M metagenome (GOLD analysis project Ga0116158, IMG submission 89883) | Active sludge microbial communities of municipal wastewater-treating anaerobic digesters from USA - AD_UKC052_MetaG | ecosystem: Engineered > Bioreactor > Anaerobic > Digestate | place: USA... | reverse complement strand
TTCGGTCAGCCGGTGTTTGGCGATTTAAACAATGACGGTCGCGATGATGCGGCGGTTTTACTGCTTGAAGAGTCTGAAGGAAGCGGTTCTTTTTTCTATGTCGCCGCCGCCATCAATCTTAATTCTGGCATTCAGGGTACCAATGCTGTTTTCCTTGGCGATCGAATCGCTTTGCAGAATCTTGAAATTAGGGGCGGTCAGATAATTGTCAATTATGTTGACCATCAAGAAGGCGAGCCGATGACTACTTCGCCTTCAGTCGACGTAAGCGCTTATTTTTTTATCCAAGACGGCATCTTACAAAAAATTGAACCATCGGCTAAAATTAACTCTTATCTAATTTCAGATGAAGATGCTTCCAAATATTGTAATGGCGCCAAGATGGATAGCGACGGCTACCGTCAGACGATTACCACGGAAAAACCTTTACTTTTAGCGGATGGAAATTATGATTTAAAGCAAATAGCGACCATTGTGATTAAGGCCGCTACCAGCGGTAATTGCCAGCAGATAGCTAGCAATTTGGGCATTTCTAGTGATGGCGCTACAGTCTATATCGCTCCGGTTGAAGCTTGGGCGGGTATTTCCATTACTATGTGCAGTTGCCAGCCGCAAGTTGAAGTTAATCTTTTGCGTTTACCAGGGATAAAGAGAGTAAGGTGGTTGTCGGCGGTCGACAATTTTGAGGAGTGCTCCGCTTTAAGCGGCGTTGTCATGGAATCATATCCCCGCCAATGCCGTTATGGCGGACAGAATTTTACTGAAAATATCGGCAATGAATTAGAGGCGTCTGATAATATTATTTTAGAGTCTCCTCGCCCCAATCAAGATATCATTAGTCCTTTAACGGTAAAGGGCAGGGCGCGCGGTTCTTGGTTTTTCGAAGGCAGTTTTCCGGTCTTTTTGACTGATTGGGATGGTAAGATTATTGCTCAGGGTGTGGCTCAAGCACAAGGTGATTGGATGACGAACGATTTTGTTCCCTTTGAAGTCACCTTATCTTTTGTGGCCGATAAGGACGCTTATAGCAATCGAGGCAGTTTAATTTTAAAGAAAGACAATCCTTCCGGTTTAGCCGGTCTTGATGACGCTTTGGAGATACCAGTAATGATTGCGACTGATTAAGTTTGGTGTAGGTCTTATTATACCAGAAACTTAGTTTAGAAGATTTAAGCTGTCCTTCTTTTTTTAAACCCTAACCAATTTGCGGCCTTTTAAGAATTTAAGTGTAGAGATGGCTGAAAAGATATTTCAAGATTGCGAGCGTTTGGTATTGAAATTTACGTTGTTTTAGACAAGAAAGAAATTGTCGGTACTTTGCGCTTGTTGTTAGCTCTTAAATTCTATTATCAAGGACGTTTGGCTGTTCATATCGAAGACGCGGCTACTCGCGTCGATTATCAAGGGAAGGGCGTAGCTAGCGCTTTAATGCGGCGGGTTTTAGAAATTTGCAGGGGAAAGAATTGTTATCGCATCATTTTGATTTTCGTCTTCATATAGTTTGTGTTTAGATTTTCACGATTAATTGTCGACTTTATTGTTATCCATTAGTTTATTGTTATAAAAAGCCCGCTCATTTAAGCGGGTTTTTGAGTGTTAAGAGGATGTTGTTATAGATTAAGATTAAAAATCATCATCGTAGTCATCATCATCGTAGTCATCATCATCGTAGTCATCATCATTTTCTTCTTCTTTTCTTTCTTCAAGGTGGTGTTTCGCGTGTTCACTTTGATTTTCAAAAACTTCTAAATTGTCAATATCATTATTTTGTATGTTCCCGTCTATATGATGAACAACTTCTTCTGGATATAATTTTTCACCTCTTTGAGCTAAATATTCTTCCATTACACAACGATGAACAAGTTTGCCGTTACTTTTATAACAAAGGTAACCATTTTTATTTTCGTAAGTAGCCTCTTCATTAACTGCCATATTTTTATATTGTTGCAATAATAAGTAACTTTCTTTTATAATTATTCTTTATTTTTCAAAATATCTCTGATTTCAGCGAGAAGTTTGCTTTCAGCACTGGGCTCAGGGGGCGTCGGCAATATTTCTTTCTTTTCTTCTTCTTTCTTGAATTTATTTTTAATCTGTAGAAGTATTTTAATCATCAGGAAGACCGAGGCGGAGATTATAAGGAAATCTACAATGTTTTGGATAAAAATACCGGCATTAAGGTTTAGAGCCGCCCTTTCGGCTGTGGCAGAACGGAGGACAATTTTCCAGGCGCTGAAATCGGTGCCGCCTGTTAACAGCCCGACTATAGGCATAATAATATCAGCCACTAGGGAGGAGACAATTTTGCCAAAAGCGCCACCAATGATAACGGCGGTGGCCAAATCAATAACATTGCCCTTAATGGCAAATTCTTTGAATTCTTTTAGTAATTTCATGAATTTTAATTTAGTTGTATTTTAGCATAAAATTGTTCTTTATCCAAGTTTTGTTTTTTTAGCATTGCGAAACTCTTGTATTTTCCTATTTTGTATATTATACTTACTTGTAGTGTGCAAAAAAGGAACTTTATGTATAATATAGCATAAATAATATGTTCAAATCAACAGTTTTAAAGCAAAAACAGGAAAAAGAGAGGCTTCTCTCTTTGCCTTATATAGAGAGGACTAAAGAAAAAGAGGCCAAAAAGTGGCTTAATTCTGATTTAATAAAAGTTGTTCTAGGGCCTCGTCGAGCTGGCAAATCAGTCTTTTCTCTTATGCTTTTAAAGGATCAATCTTTCGCCTATTTTAACTTTGATGACGAATCTCTCCCTGGTGAAGAAAAGTTTGATCTTGACGAACTTATGTCTGAATTACGACAAGCTTACGGAGATACAAAATACGTTCTTTTTGATGAAATACAAAACCTTCCCAAATGGGAGCTATTTGTGAATCGTTTGCATCGAGAAGGATATAATTTAGTACTTACCGGTTCTAATGCGAGATTGCTTTCAAAAGAGCTGGCCACGGCCCTCACTGGTAGACATATTCCCATACAAATATTGCCATTTAATTTTACTGAATTTTTGCGAGCAAAAGGATATGAATTGTCGGTCGATAAACTTTCACTACCAGAAGAAAAAGCAAAATTTCTTGGATATTTAAATGAGTACATGATAAATGGTGGGTATCCGGAAGTGATAACCAAGAATCTTGATCCGCGAGGATATCTTGATGTGTTATTTGACTCCTTACTTTTTAAGGATGTTGTTAAACGTCACAAGATAAGATTTTCCGAGCAAATAGATGATCTTGGCTCATATCTTATAAATAATGTCGCTGGTCAGTATAGTATTCGCAAGCTCGCCAATATTCTCGGTTTTAAAAGCGGAATAACTCTTGAAAGATATCTCGGTTATCTTACTGAGGCTTATCTTATATTTTTTTTACATCGCCATTCAGCCAAAGTCGGATTACGACTAAAGTCTCCCAAGAAGGCATATGTCGTAGATAACGGTTTTATAACTGCCAAAACAGTACAGCCTTCACCGAACACGGGAAAACTTATGGAGAATCTTGTCTTTACCGAATTAGTAAAACGAAGCAACGAATCTAACCGAGAAATATTCTACTACCGAACCAGAAATGATCGGGAAATAGATTTTGCCGTGAAGAAAGGAACAGAAATAGTGGAATTAATACAGGTTTGCTACGAAGCAAATAATCAGGATGTCAAACAGAAAGAAATAAAAGCTTTAATAGAAGCAGGAAAAGAATTGAACGTGACAAAACTCTCAGTGCTTACTTGGAATGATAAACGCACAGTAGAAAAGGACGGTTTCACAATACAGTTTAAGCCATTGTGGGAATGGCTTATTGAGGGGGTTCAAACTGCTTAATTATTTATGAATTTAAATATACAGAAAAAAAGAGTTGAGCCGTTTCTTAAATGGGCTGGTGGTAAATCGCAATTATTGGAACAATTTAAATCATTATTTCCCAAAGAAGGAAGTTATAGACGATACATTGAACCATTTATTGGCGGTGGTGCTGTCTTTTTTTATTTAGAACCAAAAGAAGCTATTATTTCTGATTTAAATAAAGACTTAATTGAAGCTTATAAAATCGTAAAAAGTCATCCCAAAGAATTAATATCTTTGTTAAAAAAATACGAAAAACAACACAGTAAAGAATTTTATTTAAAAATCAGAGATGAATACAACGCTAATAAACTAGATAAAATAAATAAAGCAGCTCATCTAATTTATCTAAATAAAACCTGCTTTAATGGTCTTTATAGGGTTAATAGTAAGGGGGAATTTAATGTTCCATTTGGACAACATAAGAAATTTACAGTTAATAAAGAAGGCATATTAGCTGCCAGTAAAATATTAAAAAAAACTAAAATAGAACACACTGATTTTACACAGGTACTAAAGAATGCCAAGAAAGGAGACTTTGTTTATTTTGATCCTCCATACTATCCATTAAATACTGGCTCAAATTTTACTACTTATACCAGGGAAAACTTTTTAGAAAAAGAACAGGAAAAATTAAAAGAAACTTTTAAGAAACTTGATGCCCGGGGGTGTATACTTATGTTAAGCAATTCAGATACCCCTTATATTAGAAAGTTATACAAAGAGTGGAATATCACTAAAGTAAGCGCTAAGCGTTTCATTAATTGTATAGCCGAAAAAAGAGGAGATGTATTTGAAGTTGTAGTAAGAAATTATAAGTAATATATGTGTTTATATAAAAAGCAAAAAAACTTTGCTCTTTATCATGGTGATTGTTTGGAGGAATTAAAAAGATTCCCTGAGAATTACTTTGATATGATTTTTGCTGACCCGCCATACTTTTTGTCAAACGGTAGTTTTAGTTGTCAAAATGGAAGAATGGTTAGTGTTAAAAAAGGTGAATGGGATTTAAGCAATGGTTTTCAAAAAGATTTTAATTTTCACCTAGAATGGATTAAGGAGTGTCGTCGAGTACTTAAACCTCAGGGAACGATTTGGATTAGCGGAACTTATCACTCTATTTATCAGTGCGGTTTTATTTTGCAAAACACCAAATATCATATTCTAAATGATATATCATGGTTTAAGCCAAATGCGGCCCCTAATTTAAGTTGTCGATTTTTTACTGCTAGTCATGAAACTTTGATTTGGGCTAGAAAAGAGAAGAAGACAAAACACACTTTTAATTATCAAGAGATGAAAAATGGTAATTGGACCGAAGATGAATTTAAAAAACCATATTTACAAATGCGCTCTGTTTGGTCTGTGGGCACACCTAAAAAAGAAGAGAAACAATTTGGTAAACATCCAACGCAAAAGCCATTAGATTTATTAAAAAGAATAATACTAGCAAGCACTAAGGAAGGCGATATAGTTCTTGATCCATTTACTGGCAGCTCAACCACAGGAGTGGCTGCTAATTTATATAAAAGAAATTTTGTTGGAATAGATTCCGATAAAAATTATTTAAATCTTTCTTTGCAAAGATTAAATGCATTAGTATAAAAATATATGGCTAAAAACGCATCTTGGGAACAAATATTTAAGGATTATAAAATTTTAGAACATGATTTTGATAAATCACCGTTTGATTTGTCAGCCGAACAGATAAAAAAATCTTGTCAGAAATTTAAAAAAACTACCGAAAAAGAAGTTCGGATTTTATGCAAACAAGACAGTAGAAAAAGTCGTCCAAATATTTTTGTTTTAAATAATTTATTTATTTTGCCGGTAAAAAATGGTTTTTATAATATAATAAAAGGAGAAGGGTATGTTGATATTCCAGAAATTTCATCAGGTATTATTGAATACGAAACTCAGTTAGGTTTTTCTTTAGACTCATCAAAAGTTGGTAATTCGGAGATGCAGCATTTGGATTTTGCTTATGCATCTAGTTTGATTAGAACTTTTATGGATGATAAATCTTTAGTCTTAACTATAAGGGGGAGAAAATATACGCCAGAATTTGAGTTTTATGTTAAAAAGCAAAAAATAAAAGTATCAAGTGTCCAAACCGAAGTTGACGCGGGTTATGAAGGTAAAGAACAGATTGTTTTAATAGAAGCAAAAAATAAAAAAACAAAAGATACTATTATAAGACAATTGTATTATCCATTTAGACAATGGCAATCAACAACAAAGAAAAAAGTTGTGACTTTGTTTTTTGAAAAAGACGATAAGACCGGAGTTTATTCAATTTGGCAGTTTATTTTCAGAAATAAAAATGATTATAACAGCATTAAATTGGTAAAATCTGCCAGATATGTAATTAAATAATTTATATGAAGCTTTTTAAATTTCATAAAGATATATTGGGACGTAAAAAACGACGATCAAGTTTTTAATTATTTTATAAAATATCTTAAACCAAGCAATATGCTTTGGTTGTATTTTGTAAATTAAGAAAAATGTTTTTACCAATACAAAAAAGATTGAAATCGCTTTAAATAACTTATTTAATTGGTAAAAAACCTTGACGTGTCAAATAGTCTAAAAATGTAACCATGAGCTAATTCGATTTATAATCCAAGAATGTAACTTTGGCCTCCGGTTTCAAGTCTATTTGGTACCCTTGACATATTGTAATATTTTTAGTAATGTTTTGTATTAATAATTTTTGTATCATTAATAACTAAACAACCCAGACACCATGGAAACAATACCCTGTTTTGCGGAAAAATTGTACATGTTGGCGTTATCGGGTAATGAAAAACCGATACCAGCCGATTATTTATTAGCAGTTTTGGCCTCCTTTTATCTGCGCGGTTTAATTACCGTTGTTGACCAGAAGGTGCGCATCACGCCTGACGGTGAGAGTTGCCTCGCTGAAAAGCGCGGTCTCTCCGACTACGAAAGCTTTGCTCTGAGTGCCATCCAAAATGGCGATCTTATCGGCTTTGCTAACAGCGTGGATGAGGCGATGCTGAAAAAGCACATAATTAAAAAGGGATTTTTAATAAAAGTCCCGCGTTTCAGTCATGTCTCTAAAACAATTCCCGCATTAAGTATAATCTGCTGTCGCTATCAGTTTTCTGAGACGGGGCAGCAAGAAATCAAAGAATTGCTTTTAGAGCGGCAGTTTCTGGCGGGTAGTTTACTTGCCGGTCAAGGGGGTGATACGATTGAATTGGCTATTTTTCCGTCTCTGACGGAAAATCAATCTGATTCTGTTTATTTAATCCCCCTGCGTGAGTATGTCCGCTCGGCACTCGGGGAGTTAATTTCTCTTTTTCATCCTGAGGGAGAATATCCAGCTAACAATATTTAGTAAACTGTCCTTTATACTTCTCCGCTTTATCCATAATATGTAAAATATTGGGGATGAAGCGGTTTTTTTATTTGGTTTTTTGCGCCTCTCTTGTTATAATAATATCATCTTATTATTAATTATTTTCTATGGCGAAACTTAAATTTCCCCAACCTTTAAGCTTGAAAAAGATGATTGGTCCGAGTTTTATTATTCTGGCGCTTGGCCTCGGTTCCGGCGAGATTATCCTTTGGCCTTATTTGGTTGCTAATTATGGCCTCGGCGTCGCCTGGGGGGCAGTTTTGGGCATTTCTTTCCAATTCTTCATTAACATGGAAATTGAGCGCTATGCTTTAGTTAAGGGCGAGAGCGTTTTTGTCGGTATTGCCCGTTTATTTCCGAAGGCGATTTATTGGTTTATTGTTTCCACTTTTATCGGTTTTGGTCTTCCTGGTATTGTCGCCGCTTCGGCTCAAGTTTTGGCCAGTGTTTTCGGCTGGGCAGATTTTCGGTGGTTGGCGATCGCTTTACTCTTGTTAATCGGCGTTATTTTAACGGTCGGGCGCACTATCTATAACCTAATGGAGCATATTACCAAGATAATTATTTTTGTGGGCGTACCATTTATTTTTATCTTGGCGATATATTTCGGTACTGCCGACGGCTGGCTGGCATTAGGTCAAGGTTTAATTGGCAAAGGGGAAGGCTTCTGGTTTTTAGCTCCGGGTATCGCTATTGCTACCTTCTTGGGCGCTTTCGCCTATAGCGGCGCCGGCGGTAATTTAAATTTAACCCAGTCTATTTATATTAAGGAAAAAGGCTATGGCATGGGTGCTTATGCTCAGAAGATTGCTGGTTTGTTTGCCCAGAGAGGGAAAAAACAAGAAGTGAAGTTAAGCGGTGAGGATTTTGAAATTAATCAAGAAAATATCAGTATCTTTAAAAAATGGTGGCGTTTAATTAATCTGGAACATTTAATAGTTTTCTGGCTGATTGGCACCATTTCGATGACCATGCTGATGTTTTTGGCTTATAGCACCGTTTATGGCTTATCCGGTAATGCTGAGGGAATCAATTTCGTTATCAGTGAGGGTAGCCGCATCGGCCTTCTCACCAATCCTCTTTTAGGTTTGTTTTTCTTGGTAGTAGTCGGGATTATGCTTTTCCAGACTCAGTTGGGAATTATGGATTCGACTAGCCGCATCATGTCGGAAAATGCGGCTTTGGAAAAACTGAGGCGGAGCGGGGATAATAAGATTAATTTATCTAAAATTTATTATATCTTTGTTTGGGCACAGATTGCTTTCGGCATTACTCTGTTCCTGCTTGATTTTTATGAACCCAAGAGTTTAATTGTGTTAGGGGCGGTGATTAATGCCGTGGCGATGCTGGTTCATGTTGTTTTAGTGACCATCCTTAATCGCCGGGCTTTAGCTAAACCTTTTCAGCCCGCGCTTTGGCGGCGGATTATTTTAGGGGTGGTTATTGCTTTTTTTGCCGTTTTTAGCGTGGTGGTAATTAAGGCTCAGCTTTTTTAAGGGTTACTCTTTTCCGGTTTTTATGTTATCTTATATAAAGTAATAAACTAATTTAAAAATCTATGAAAAAAGGCACTATTATTATCACGGTTGTCGCTATTTTGGCTGGCGCCGGTCTGGCTGCTTATTCTGTTTATATGGGCAATCGCCCCATTAATCAGGATCGTTTTTCTATATCTGGTTCAGGTACAGTTTACGCCCAGGCTGATATTGCTAATATTACCGTCGGTTTAAAGACTGAGGTAAAAAAAACAGCGGCGGAAGCGACCGCGGAAAGCACCACTAAGATGAAGGCCATTATTCAAAGTTTGAAGGAGCTAGGTATTGAAGATAAGGATATTAAGACCACTGATTACAGTTTGCAGCCGGTATATAATTGGCTGGAAAATCGCGGTCAGGTTTTGCAAGGATATCAAGTATATCAGAATGTCAGCGTCAAGGTGCGGGCTTTGGAAAAAATTGGTGATGTCATTGCAAAAACAACCGAGCAGGGCGCTAATCAGATTGGCAATATCAGCTTTACCATTGACGACGAAGATGATTTAAAGAATCAGGCCAGGGAATTAGCTATTCAGAAAGCCAAGGAAAAGGCGGCTTTGATTGCCGAGCAGACAGGGATGAAATTGGGAAAAATTAAAGGTGTTTATGAAAGCGCCGATGCGGACATACCGGTGCCGATGTATACTAATGTTCAATTAATGAAGGAAAGTGCTGCTAGTGTTTCTCTGGAGTCGGCTAACATTCAAACCGGTCAGAATGAAGTTAGGGTGGATGTTACTTTGACCTACGAAGTTAAATAATGTTTCTTTTATCATTAAAGCCGCTTCTTTAGGGAAGCGGCTTTTTGTTTATCTGTCTTTTTATTGCAAATATTTCATTATTTTGTCGGCCATATTATCCAATCTTTCTTTATTGTTTTCTAGTTTTTGGGCTCTTCCCAGCAAGAAACCCTTAGTCTGGATGCCGCAGAATCCGAGCGTATGTTTTAATAGAACTCGCAGGGAAGAGCTGCCGGTAATAAAGTGGGTGTATAGAGAGGGTCCGCCGCTGGTGGTAAAAGCGGCGGCCTTTTTGCCTTTAAGTAAGCCGACCGGCAGACCGTTTTTATAGACAAAACCGAAACGGCTAGAAAAGACTCGGTCGAGGAAACCTTTAAGGATAGCGGGCATGTTTTGCCACCAGGTAGGATAGATGAAAAGCAGGCGGTCGGCGGCTTTTATTTTTTCTTGAAAGCCAAGGTTTTCCGGACTGACTTCTCGCCGGCCGGCACTATAGAGTTCTGAATCTTTAAGAACAGGGTCATAGTTTAAAGCGTAGAGGTCAATAATTTCCCAGTCGGCTTTATTTTTTTCCAGTTTTTCCTGAATGCGGCTAAGCAGATAGCCGCAATGACCCTCATGATTAGGGTGGGCATAGATAATTAGATATTTTGACATAATTTTTAACTAGTCGTTGCGCTCGGATTTTTACCCGAAAGACAGCGGCTTTATTATTGATTTTTTTTAAATTTAAGGCGATGGGCGTGTTGCCAATTAGCCGCCGCCGACAATACTTTTTCTAGGCTGCGTCCGTCAGGAGTGATCCAGTATTCCACTTTCGGCGGCACCTGGCGGTAGACCTCGCGGTGAACGAGGCCGTCTTTTTCCAAAGATCGTAACTCGTTCGCCAAAGTTTTCTGGGAAATTTTGCCCAGACTTTTTTGAAGCTCGTTAAAACGCATTTTCTTTGCCAACAGGTGCCACAGAATCAGAGGCTTCCATTTGCCGCCGATTATTTCCAGAGTCGCTTGGATAGCCGCGTGGCACTTGTATTTGTCTTGTTTAGCCATATAGTTACTTTTATTACTGTATTATACATTAAAGTATGTACTTACGTCAATATCTGTATAATGTTATAATGAAGCAACTTTATAATTAATCTCGGTCTTATAATTTAAGATCAATAATCATATGAAACAAACATTATTAATTATACTCCTAGGCTTAGGCCTAGTTGCTCTCGCCGTTTATATCACTAGTCGTGTGAAGCCGGCAGATAAAGATGACAACAAAAGAGCAAGTGCAAAAATTAAAGTTGAGGGAGACGGTCAGTCTCGCCCCGTCGCTTTATTAGATGGTTCATATCAATTAGACCTGAACGCTTCTTGGCTTACTTGGCATGGTGAAAAAGTAATTGGTAAAAGCCATACCGGTACCACAGCTTTCCAATCTGGAAGTTTGCAGGTTCAAGATGGTAAATTAAGCGGCGGTGAATTTATTATCGATGTCGCCTCTTTAAAGGATAATGATAATATCGAAATGTTAGGTAATCACTTGAAGAGTGCTGATTTCTTTGATGTGGCTCACTATCCTACCGCTAAGCTTTTAATTACTAAAGCGGAAGCAGGCAAAGATGGGCATTATAAAATTGATGCCGATTTAACCATTAAAGATGTGACCGCTCCGGTTAGTTTTGAGGCTATATTATCGCCCACTGTTAATGGCTTATCTGCCACCAGTCAATTTGAGATTGATCGTACCACCTGGGGCTTAAAATATGGCTCTGGTAAATTTTTCCAGAATTTGGGAGATAACATGATTAATGATGAAATTGTCTTTACTATCGACCTACAAGCGACTAGAGCAAATTAATTATCCGCTCGATAGTTATTTTAAAAAGGGCGGTTTAAAACCGTCTTTTTTATTGTTAAACTCTAGATTTTTTTTATTTTTTCTGTTAATCTAAGGGAGAATTAAATTAAAATTATGGCAGAAGAAGTAATCATCAGATTTGATGAAGTCACGTTTGAATATTTAGCGAAGAAGCCGGTTTTAAAAGAAGCTAGTTTCAGCGTGCGCCGGGGTGCGAAAATTACTTTGATGGGGCAAAATGGTGCCGGCAAGAGTACGATTTTTTCTTTGCTTAAAGGGGAAATCCATCCTCAAAGCGGTAAAATTTCTTTGACTAAACAGGCTAGCATCGGGGCCGCCCGCCAGACGATGGCGCGCGCGCACTTGCCTTTAAGCGTCGAAGATTATTTTGCCACTGCTTTTAAAGAAAAGCCGGCCAATCTGCGTAGCCGTATCAGCAAAGTTTTGGAGGCGGTTAATTTAGAGGTGCCTTTTGAAAAGATTGTCGGCGAATTATCCGGTGGCCAGCAGGCGCGCCTGCTTTTGGCTTATGCCTTAATTCAGGATCCGGATATTCTTTTACTGGACGAACCGACTAATAATTTGGATAAAGAGGGGATTGACCATCTACTTACTTTCTTGATCATGTATGATAAGACCGTGATCGTTATTTCCCATGACGCCGACTTTCTTAATTGTTTTACCGAAGGGGTTATTTATCTCGATGTCTTTACCCATCAGACGGAAATGTATGTCGGCAACTATTATGCAGTGGTAGAGGAAATCAACAGACGCATCGAAAGGGAGATTAAGAAGAATGCACAATTAGAAAAGAAAATTATTGATCGTAAAGAAAAAGTTAATTTTTTTGCCCATAAGGGTGGTAAGATGCGCAAATTAGCGCAGAAGATGAAAGCGGAAACGGAAGAATTGGAGGAAAATATGGTAGATGTCCGGCGGGAAGATAAAACGATTAGAAATTTTAATATCCCGGTTCAAGCAGATTTAAGCGGAGAAATTGTTCGTCTCAATAAGGTGAAAGTGATAAAAAATCATGAACCGGTATTTTGTGAAGTTAATAAGGTCTTAACGCGAAGAACGCGTTTGTTGGTTACTGGCCCCAACGGTATCGGCAAGAGCACGTTTCTGCGCGCTTTAGTTAACGGTACGCAGGAAGGAATTAGTATTGTTAAGGGGGTTAAAGTCGGATATTATAGCCAGGATTTTTCCAATCTGCCTTATGATCAGACGGCCTATCAGTTTTTAGCCGCTGATTTGCTGGCGGGTTCGGGCGAACAGGAACTTCGTTCTTTAGCGGCTGGTTTTTTGCTTACCGGAGAAGTCTTAGCCTTGCCGGTGGCCGCTTTGTCCGAAGGGCAGAAAGGGCTTTTGGCTTTTGCTCATTTAGTGATGTTGGCGCCGGGATTATTGATTTTAGACGAACCGACCAATCATCTCAATTTCCGCCATATTCCCGTTATCGCTCAAGCTTTGAACGAGTATGAGGGCGCGATTATCATGGTCAGTCATATGCCGGAATTCGTTAGGCAGGTACGTATGGACGAGGAATTAGATTTAGGGAAACTGGGAGAAAAATAATTTTAAATTTATATTTAAAAGGCCAAAGAAAAAACTCCCTATCGTTTGATAAGGAGTTTTAGCCAATAAAGAACTTAATTATTTGATACAGTAAATAAGCGATGCCCGCAAGAAGCAGGCCGAAGAGCAACCCGAAGGCGGCAAAACCGACAATTATCCCAAAGATAAGGGCGAGAAATATGCCCACAAATTCATTAAAGACTAGTCCGCCAACGGCCGCAAAGAGCATGCCGGCATAAATAGCCACTACCGTTGAAGCCGCATAATGCGATAATGCTAAAATTATCAGCATTTCTCCGGTTAATATCCAAAGATTGGCCTCAGTTTTTTTGCTTATGACGGCTAAAGCATAAATAAATATTGGCAGAAAGAAAATATCCCAGAAACGCGAATATGGTCGTGGTAATTTAAAAAATTCAGGCGCGCCCAGAGCGTATGTCTGGTTTTTATAAAGACGGACCTTTTCGATTTCTGGAAATAATATCCAACCCCTTTCTTTTAACCAAGCCAATAAGATTAAAAGTAGTATCCCGGCGCTAATCGCCAGGAAAAACTGTTTTTTTGAAAGTTTTTTCATGGCGATTATTTTTTTAAATTGTAAAGAATATAATATCATAATATATGTAGTGTTTTTTGTAAAGATTGATAATTTTACGATTAAAAAAATCGTCGTCTCTTTAAATCCGGTCAAAATCGCAGCTGCCCGTTTAAGCGACAGACAGGTGACAAACTAGACCACTTTAGGTATAATTAATAAGGAGGTAAATAATTTAAAATTAACAATGTCGTCTCTAAATTCAATTATAAAACGTTTACATGAGCTCACTTTAAAAAAGGGGGAATTATTATCATTATTTCGGGCAAAGGTTCAGGAGGCCGAACTTAAGGCTGTCAAGGAGGAGATCGCGAAGATGTCGGTGAGCAAAGATGATAAAATCTAATTATATGGAGAAATTAGAAAAATTTATCCCCGAAATATCAGATAAGACCCAGACAAATGAATCCGAGACGGAAAAATCCTCAACAATGAAGGCGAGGTTGCGGCAGCTCTTCGCTTTTTTTCATAGTAAGGATCAGGAGGTAGCGGCGATAGAAAATAGTGCTAAACATCTTGAACCGGAAGAAATTTCAGACATCAAAGAAGAATTGCGCCTTGAAGAAAAATTAAAAGTAATTAATACCGAAGCGCAAGCCTTAGAAAAAGAAGCGCTTGAGTTGGAAAAATCTGAGCCCAAAGAAATAAGCCCTGCAGAGACATATTTTAACCAGGAACTACTGCCATTTCTTAAAGTCATCGCTTCGGGCGAAGAATTGTCACGTCTGGTGTCAGAATTAAGGCTGGCTGCCGAAAAAAAACTGGCGAAGAACAAGGGTAAGAAAACAGAGGAAAAAACAATAGCCACGATGAAGCAGCTGCTAATCGATCGCTGTCGAGAGACGATTGTTTGCGCGGAGAAGTTTAAAAAAAGTGGAAAGGGCCAGTCTCCGGATTCTGATTTATTGCTTCGTTCTAAGATAATTACCTTGGCGGCCGGCGACACCAAAGCCTTGGAAAAATACAGCTTGCTGGGATACAAGGAGCGGCATGAGGCATTATTCAACGGTTATCTTAATTTTGAAAGATCATATTATTCAAACAGTAAGATTGATGCCGACGCGATTCACCTCTTGATGTCAGCAGGCTTTAAAGATGATTTTTTGAAATTGAGACCGAACGAAAGACGCGACATTATTTCTGAATATGACAATCAATTGATCGTTGCCATTATTGATTCTAATCAGGAGAAAAATGGCGATCGGTCTGATTTATATAATGAACTCGGTTACGCCATGGATTGTCAGTCTAAGGAATGTTCGCGAGAGGTCTATGAGAAGATGGTTGCTTGCGGTGCTTTGTATTACGTCATCAAACATTTGGATAAATTCCAAAGGGTGGTCTCGCCAGCTGATTTATCGGATTTTGCCCGCCATTATTCCACTGCCTATCCCTATATGCTTGATAATTTATTCGAAGGCATAGAAAAAACTGATTGGACGGAAGAAGAAAAAATGGAGGCTCGACGCAACGTCCTTAAATTTCATAATGTGACTGATAGTAATCGCCGCTACTACTTTAATCGAGAAGAGATGAAAGAATTTAAGGATATTGCTGATAACATCAAGGAGCTCGATTTAGCGGAAGATATACCAGGGATAAAGCGGGAGCTGGAGATGGGGCGATTGCCATATTTTTTTGAATGTCGGCACGGCTTTAAAACCTTAATTGAAAATGAGCCGGAGTATCTAATCGCTCTAGCGAGCCGTTATGATCAAGAACATCTGCTTATACATAGACTATCTGATCCATACCTGCAGGAGTTAAAGAAAAATTATGTAGAAAAGCTCGCTCGTCAAGGTGATTTGGACATTATTTCTGAGTTGGAAAAGAAAGGTGAGCTAAGTGCAGTTATCAGCAAAGAACTCTATCTAAGCTTGGCGGATCAGCAAGGCTATGTTGCTGACCTTGATTGCGCTATAAATGTTGATGATGAGATATTTGCGCGCTATATCCAGACCCGTCCCAATCAGAAAAGTATCTTTAGAAATATTAATAAAATTAGGCTTAAACGGCCGGAGTTTAAAGGGATAATGGAGTATAGGAGGATGGCGGAGTATGTTCGTGATTTTTTTGTCGGAAGCATTAGTGACAGCAAAATATATGAGGAGATGAAATTGCAGCCAAATTTAATGTCTGATTCGAGTTTCGCGGATTTTCAGGAACAATTCGACGCGAACGTCAAAGCCGTGGCAGATTATTTAGGAAAAAAATTAGACAACGAGGAAGAAAAGCAAAAGATTATCAGCTTTATTATCCGCTTCGGTGTCGATGCTCTAACCTATAAACCGGAGAATTTTCAAAGTCTTCTAAATGAGGCAAAAGAGCTGCCGTCAAGCGTTTGGGCTGAATCGGCGGAGCGTTTTCGAAATACGGCAGAATTTGTGCGCGAGATGGAAGGAGAAGAGAAGCGGAGATTTCTTTCGGATCTACAGATTGCCGCTAGCATATTTGGCAAGCAAGATACACAGTTTGTTAATTTTTTCTTGAAAAAAGAAGGAGTTAATACCGGCGCTAATATCGCGAGCCATGATCTATTTGATGCCGCCTTTAGGTATAGCGATGGCTTCGCCTCCTTAGATGAGGCGAAACAGAAGGTGCTCAGAAAGATTATTCCAGGGATTGATCGGGTTGTTTCTTTACGCGAGAAACTAAAAGAATCTTCGGCGCCGGAGACGGAAGAAACATTAAGAAAAAAATTGGCCGACTCTTTCGGATTTTTAATAAAGAACTGGAAAGATGAGGATTTGGAGAAGTTCTGCGGGTATGTCAAGGAGTTTGGGAACAAGCCTTTCATTCAATTATTCTCTCTGTATAAACAAATATCGCAATGCGAACCGGCGGCGTTACCGTTAGAGATGCGAGCTAGGTTGCTAAAACTAACCGGTCTTAAAATCAATAAGACTGAAACTTCGGAACAGCTCTTGCAAAGGTTGAATGAGAAGATCTCTGCGATTGTGCCGGAAGTGGACCAGGGCGAGGCTAGACAGTGTGCCATTTCCACCTTCACTAAGCTGAGATTGGACGCATTAAACGGGAAATATCAAGACGCTGCTTCGGGTTATACAGCCCCATTTCTTCGGGGGGAACTCCGGGAAGAGGCGGCTAATGGTGATCCTGATCGTTTTTCGTCGTTTAATTACTCATCTCTAGTAGAGGGTAGGGCAAATAATCAGTGGGCGATGAATTTGTGGCTATATATTTATGGCACCGAGGGCGCATTGGGAGATAAAGCCGTCGAGATGGCTAAGATGTTTGATAATGCCGAATACCGCGATGAGGTTCTCCTGAAATATAAAAATGAATGGCTGGAAAATCTTTCCAGTGGAGACAGCCGTCTGAATTTGAAGCTTGATTCAATTTGCAGTACTGTTAATTATTTTGGTGGGGCCGGTAACCTGAAACATGTCGAGTCATTATCTAATCTCATTACTAATATCCGCGATCATGCCTGGGGAAATCCTCATACTGTCGAAAGGACGAAGAAGGAGATTGAAACTCTTCTCATCGAGCAGGAAAAGCGTTTTGATAAGGAGAAATGGAGTTTGGATGCGCGCTCGGATTTTTATAATCTCTCCGCTGATATCATTGAAGCGGCCCCTAGTTTATATTCTTCTTTCCAGCCTTTGTTTGATCGTTTGGACGGCAAGGAGATGAAACAATTTGCCCGCGAATGCCTGCCTCTCTATCAAGCAAAATTGGTTGCTATGCAGTCGCAAGATTTGAAGTATAAACCGAAAGAACTCGTGACTTTGCGCAATGCTATCACTGTGTTGGCGGCAAAGTTGGAATTATACCCTGAAGACAAGCAAGAAAATCTGGCCGAACATAAACAAGAGTTGCTTGATGATCTGCAGGCGAAGTTTCAGACCCGCTTCGGTATCAACCATATACCGGAGGAGATTAATAAAGAAAGCATCCGTACGATTAGCAATTGCATCCGTTATCTGGGAAATATAAGTAGGCGTAACCAAAAGAGTGAAGCTTTAATTTCACTCTATCTTTCCCTGAGCTTGAATAATGAGTGGAAGGATTTTCGCGCTGGCAAGGACATTGACATCAACAAACACTTGATTCCGGCGTGCGCACAAAACATCGCCGCGATGATAGAGAAAAAAAGAGAAAATACGCTTCCGTATGCGTTGGTTGATATCGCTCCCGAAGAAGTGCCTGAGTTCCAGCGGATCTTGCAGTCGGAGGTCTCCTCGACGATGCTCGGCAACGTTCAAACGATAGACTATAAGCTGCTTAATCTCAAGCACAATATTAAAGACTTAGCTGATCCAGATGCATTTCCTGAGGCGACTGATAAGCAATTACTGGAGATCTGTCGCAGCGGCTCAAAATCCTTAAATGCCTTGCTCGCTAAGGTCTATGGTGAAACCGTCGGTAAAACGACCGTCTATAATGAGTCGGAGGCCAAGTTAAAAGATCAATTGGCCAACATCTACGGTATAAAGAATTGGGACGCGACTGCGGTTAAAAGTATTCAGGATCGCGTGCGGCCAATGAACCTAATTTTCAACTTATTGGATAAAATGGAGAAGGAACAGCTTGATCTGCGGGTATCGGAACTGCGTGACAGCCTCAAGCCATCTCCGGCTATTATTGATATCTATAACCGATTGGAAGAAGGGTTTAAGCCAGAATCCGGCGCCTATGCCTCATTCCGTGATTTAGAATATTTAGAAGGACTGGCCGTGAAGGCAGAAAGCCAGTTATCTGATCAAGAGAAAAAGGATATTGAATCATATTTAGCACCCATCAGAGAGAAGATGGCTGGTTTGGAAAGGCTCATGACGCGAGTGAAGGAGTATTTTAGCAAATTGTCTGATGTTGCCAACAAGAGTAATCAGCCGATGTTGAAAGAGCGCCTCAAAGATATGACAACCGCTTTCGCTGACAGTGAGGGCGAGTCGATTGTTCAAAGTTATCTAACGAATGATTTAAACCTCATTATTGAGAATATGCGCCAGTGTCTCGGTTGCTTACGCAAAGAAATAAATAACGATACCAATCTCTCTTTTGGCGACTATAATAAATTCTTCCTGATGAGCCGCCAGGGCAAAGATGAAGGCAGTATCGCGGATCAAATTGTCTTTCTGGCACCAGTGAAAAATCTCAATACCGGCGAACAGGAGCTAAACTTCATTCTTGATCGTATTTACGGCAATAAGACTTCCGATCTACTCGTCGCACACACCTTGGCTGTGCATAAAAAGTATCGGTCTTTGAAGGATAAATTTAAAAACGCGAAACTGGGAGTAATTGTTTCGAATATGGCGCTTTTTTCCGTTGGTATCAATCAGGATGACTTTATCAAGAAGTTGAAGGAGAAAGCCGCGTTGGCGGCGGAGCCGGTATTTGAAGAGCGGTTAGAAGCGGATATTAAAGAATCAGCTTTCAGCGATCATTATGTCGAATTTGCCGATCACGAATATGGACGGAAGAAAGGGGCACTGTCTTTTAGTGGCGTCATGATTAAGTAATAACTTAAAAGAAAACAAAAAAGGCTTCCGTTGTGGAAGTCTTTTTTATTTTTAAATATAAGACAAATTAGGCTTGACAGATAGTGCCGAGGGATTTAAGATTTAATCAGATAATTTTGTTATTTAACAATTTCACTTTCACTTAAACACATTTACCATGGATAGACACAATAAAATCCCAGGGTCTAAAAATTCTCCAGCCAATCAGGAATTGCAGCAATTGTTGGCTAGTCGCGCCCACAAGAACATTGTCATTCCAGATACGAATGTTATTGTTCAGGATCCTGATTCTGTTCGAGAATTTTTAAAAGGAGGGAATCTACTAGTGATTCCCTGGCAGGTATTTCTTGAATTGGACAATTTGAAGAAATCCAGCGAAGTCGGCTGGGAGGCAGGCAAGGGTATTAAAAATATCCATGACCTTAAAATGGCTCAAGCGAATCTGGTTATAGAACGCCGAACCTATTTCCCTAGCGGCAATGATTTAAATAAATTTGAACCAGATCATCGCATTATTGCCACCGCTTTGTATGTAGTCAGAAATTTAACAGTTCCCGGCAGCCAGTATCGGGGTTATAGTAAAGTCAAACTGGTGACCAATGATTACGGGATGCAAATTGTTGCTTCTGAATTTATTAAGCGCGATGATTTTTGCTTTGAACCATACAAAAGAGATTTAATCAAATTAAAAGAGGAATCTTTGATTATGCCGGTTAAAAAGATTTTGCAGGAAGAAATCAAAAAAAATGAAAATCGGCAAGAGTATTGTGAAATCGGTCAAAGGGAAAAAATTCCCTACGGAAGGCCGGTTATGATTCATCTTAAGCTGGGGGAGACATCTAGTCCTTACGCTGTCGCCCTGCGTCGAGATAATCGCCTGGAATTTCTTGATAGTAATTTGAAATTATCCGGCATCGGCGCAAAAAATAACGGACAGCCCAACTGGCAGCAGATAGCCGCTTTGCATTTGCTTTTGGATCAAAGCGTTTCCGCAGTTTTTTTGCAAGGAGGCGCCGGTACCGGCAAGACACTACTGGCTTTAGCGGCTGGCATACACCAAAGGGATCAAAAACTTTTTGATCACCTTATCATTATGAGACCAACGATATATCTGAGCGAAGATGATAATCTTGGTTTTCTGCCCGGCGACATCAATAATAAGTTGGCTCCTTGGATACTTTCAATTCGCCATAATTTGGCGGAAATAAAAAGGACCCCAAAAAACGCCAAAATTAATGAGGATGATCAAAATAGTTTAGACTTTTTGGTAAAATACGGAATTGAAATCCAACCCCTTGGTTATATAAGGGGCGCCAGTTTTAAAAGATGTTTTATCATTATTGAGGAAGCGCAAAATCTTCCTCGCCATTTGATTAAAACAATTTTAACGCGCCCCGCCGAAGGCACCAAAATTGTCTTTACCGGCGATCTCGGACAAATCGACAACAAGCGTTTAACCAGAGAAAGCTCTGGTCTCGCTTATGCCATTAATAAAATGTCCGACAACCAGATGATCGGGATTGTTAATTTTGAACAGACCCTAAGAAGCCCCTTAGCTTCTTTAGCGGATAAGATTTTATAAGTAAATTAGAGCCCTTATTTTATAAGGGCTTTTTCAATAGTCTAGAAATCCCGCCGGCGCTGCCAGTGAGGGCGGGGAGGAGACACGCATTGTTTATTTGTAAACTTATGTTATAATTTTACAAAAGATTACTTAATTATTTATTATTCAAAAAAATATGAATAATATTAATAATGATATTAATAAAGAACAGAAAAAATGGTGGCAGTTTAGAAAAAGTGCACCCAATGATTACGGACGAATAGCCATACTTTGTTTGTTGGTTTTTAGTTTTAAGGATATTGCCGGGCCGATTAACCCATTTTTAGAGATACTATTAAATATTTTGGGGATATGGGGAGTTTTTGCTGCCATAATGTGGATAAAAAAGAAAATTCAAGCAAGGAAAAAGAGAGCCTGATTTTATGCCGGTAATTGATAAGACAAAAGAAGAAGAGGGTAGGGGATATCAGATTTTGGGAATAGAAAAACAAGAAAAAAAGAAGCTTAATATTAAGGAATATCTAAAGAAGATAATAAATAATAAGAAATATCTAAGAAGGATTATAAATAATATTTTGCAAGTTGTATTAATTATTTTTGTGGCAATGGTTATTATATTTTTTAAGATACGCCAACCATCGCCAGAAATTAAATGCTTATCCAAGTATCAAAAGACTAATATTGAAACAGCAATAGAGCTTGGTCGACTTTATGCATATTCTCTTTTGGAGGGATATCCGTACTTACTTAATGGAGATGAAAATGAATGTCAATTATTATGGCTATCAACTGGTAAAGCTGAAAATAAGATGATATATAGGATAAATAATAATTTAGATTTTTTTGAATTTTCTGAAAATGAAAAAGAGGCAATATATGGTAAAAGTTTAATGTTGAAAAATAAGCACTCGCGGTTAAGGGATATCTCTATTTTAATTGATATTGATTATTCCAATGATTTTTCTGATCCGATTTTTTCTCAGTTATCTGACATGAAGCTTGTAAAAATTAATAGAAATGAATATATAGTGGAAATGGACTTTGTTTATTCTAAGGGAGATTATCAGCCTGTTTTTATCTCTGAGAAAGAACCGATGTTTTTTCATATAGTTGCAAATTATACAGATAATGGATATTGGATGGTCTCTGATTATGATTATAAATATAATATCAATGATTATTTGAGGGGGGTGTTAAAGGATTTTAACGATAAAAACTAAATAAGATCATTCTATTTTAGATTCATTGTTTTTTCTCGCCAGCATCTGCCGCCTTTGGGCTTGACACCACTAATCTTTAATAAAGATTTAGAGCTAATTCCTTAATTTATGTTTGCCTTTTTTTCTATTTTAGTTTTTCTTTTTTTGGTCATTTCCGGTCATTATTTCGCTTGGCATCTTTGCCTATCAGCCTTTCCTTCTTGGCACCGCTGGCGATTCTGGATTTTATCCGCTTTTATCGCCGTCACTTTTATTTTCCTTGGCGATTTTATCTGGCTACATCAAGGTGATAGCGCTTTTTTCCGATATTTATACGTTTTCGGCGCGATTTTATTTGGTCTTTTATCGCAGCTGATGCTTTTTGGCTTTTTATTTTATCTCCATGAAATCCTGTTGAAACACTGGACCGGGAAACGCTTGCGTTGCGCGTCGCTTCAACCCCGCTTAGTCGCCCGTTTGCTTTTAATTCTCGCCGGCCTATTTTTTATTTTAGGCACCTATAATGCTTTTTTGCCCAGAGTTAAAACGATAGTATTAAGAGGTTGGCCGGAGGAGTTGAAAGGGAAAAGTTTTGTTCAGCTTTCTGATTTGCACTTGGGCGCGGTCTATCGACCGGCTTGGCTGGAGATGATTGTTAGAAAAGTAAACGCCCTTAATCCAGATTTTGTTGTCATTAGCAGCGATTTATTCGACGGCAGCGATGAGCATTTATCCGAGTTTATTCCTGTTTTAAGAACTTTTTCTCCGGTAACAATCTTTGTGCCCGGCAACCATGATTATTATATCCCCGCCGAGAAAGCTCAAGAAACGGCTTTAGCTGGCAATTTGATATTTCTTAGCGATGCGGCCATAAACGTGGACGGTTTAGAAGTGATCGGCCTCAATTATGTCAATCGAGACGATAGCGGTTTACGGAGAGAAATAAAAAACTTGGGGGATGGCCAATTAACCCGAATTGTCGTTAATCACGTACCCGTGGATCAGGCGGAAGCCAAAGCCTTAGAGGCTCGTTTAATGTTATCAGGACACACTCATCGCGGCCAGATATTTCCTTTTTCCTTTTTTACCTATTTACTTTACGGCCGCTTTTCCTACGGTTTAGAAAACTATGAAGGGATGACGACCTATACTAACGCCGGCACCGGCACCTGGGGACCGCCAGTGCGCACTCTTTTGCCGGGAGAGATTATCCGTTTTGTGATTGAATAGTATAATTTTTATAAAAAGAAGCCGCCGGACATGGCTGTCAGCGGCTTTTTCTTATATTTTATGGTTATGGGTGTCAGTCATTATTTTAATTATCCCCATGTCCATTATTTGACAATTTTTCGTCGGGAATGATATAGTATATGCGACTGAGTCGCAATATATGTCTCAACCAGAATTAACCAATTTAATAAATTCTATTCGCGCTCGTGGTCGCCGTTTATCCGGCGGACGGGAAGCTTTATTGCGTGCTCTAGCGACGGCGAATAAACCTTTGTCAGCGGCAGCAATTATGCGTTCAGTCGCCGTGAAGCGGGCTAATTTAGACCGGGCAACGGTCTATCGGACTTTAAGCTTTTGGGAAAAAGAAGGCGTGGTGGAAATTTTACATCTGGAAGGGGATGAGCGCTTATATCATCTTAATCTCCATCACCATCATCATTTGGTTTGTACTGTTTGTAAAAAAATATCTGCCGTTGATTTCTGTCAAAGTTTGAGCCGGGAAGAGGCGGCGATAGCCAAGAAAACCGGCTTTAAAATCCAGCGTCACACTTTAGAATTCTACGGATTATGCCGTGAATGTGCTCGAAAAAATTATTAATTTTTGAATTTTTAATTATCCATTTATGCCTAAACGTTTTATTTTCATGGGGATATTTGCCCTTATTATTGCTGCTTTCGCCTGGACGGCGGCTGATAGCTGGCAGAAGAAGCAGTTGTCAAAAGACACGCCTATTCTTGATGAGGTTCAAGAAACAACGGTTGCCAGTGAGGCTTCGCCCATCATTGTCGTTTCCAGTCTTTTTCCTTGGTATGATTTAAGCCGGGAAATCGGCGGCGACCGGGTTAATGCTAAATTAATTTTACCGCCGGGAGTGGAAGCGCACGCTTTTGAACCAACACCGGGGGATATGATTAGTATCAGCCAGGCTGATTTGTTTGTTTATACCGGTGATTATTTGGAGCCTTGGGCTCAAGACATCTTGGCCGGTCTTAATGGCAGCGCTCCCGAGAGCCTGGCTATCGGCAAAGATTTGGCGGAGTTACCAAAAGCAGCCTCGGAAGAGGCTGGACTTGATCCCCATATTTGGCTTGATCCGATGATAATGTTAAAGGCCGCCGGCCGTTTGGCGCAGACTCTGGCCAAGATAGATCCGGATAACAAAGCCTATTACTATGAGCGCCTGGAAAATTATCAGGCGCGTTTAGAGGAACTTGATGCGAATTATCGCCAGACCTTGTCAACCTGTAAGCAGCAAGAGTTTATTTATGCCGGTCATTACGCTTTTGGCTATTTAGCCGCTCGCTATGGTCTGCAGTATCAAGCCGCTCAAGGATTTTCTCCGGATGCGGAAAGTAGTCCGCAGGCGTTATCAGAGCTGTTAAAATCCCTGAAAGCGGAGTCGGCTGATTATATTTTTGCCGAAGAGCTGGATAATCCTCAATTGGCCAAATCTCTGGCGAAAGACGCAGGCGTCAAGATTTTAATGCTCAATTCCGCCCATAATGTGAGCAAAGAAGATTTAAAGGTCGGCTTGACTTATGAAGAGATAATGAAAAATAATCTTAAAGAATTAAGCCTTGGACTCAAATGCCAGTAATTGTTGAAGTTAAAAATCTTGATATTGTCTATAATTCCCGGCCAGTGGTGAGGGATGTGTCTTTTAGTGTTTCCGCGGGTGATTATATCGGCTTGGTCGGGCCTAATGGCGCCGGTAAGACCAGCCTGGTTAAAGCTTTGTTTAATTTGCTTCCTGTTCGTCGGGGCGAGATTAAACTGTTCGGTCAGAGCTTAAACACCTTCAAGCAGTGGGAGCGTTTAGCCTATTTACCCCAGAAGCATCAGTATAACCGACTTTTTCCCGCCAGCGTGTTAGAAGTCGTTTTAAGCGGATTGGCGGGTCGTCGGCGCCGTTATGATAAAACGTCAGCGAAAATGGCGGCCCTATCTCTTTTAGAGGAGCTGGCGATGGCGGATAAAGCCGATAAATTATTCAGCCGTCTGTCCGGTGGCCAACAACAGCGGGTACTTTTAGCGCGCGCTTTGATTCGGAAGCCGGAGCTCTTAATTTTAGATGAACCAACCACAGCCTTAGACCCGATGGTTAGAGAAAAATTTTTTACGCTGCTAGCCAAGGCTAATCAGGAACAGGGGACGGCTATAATCATGGTGACTCACGATACGGCCGATATCGGCCGTTATGCCCGTTTACTTCTATATCTTGATGAAGGCTTGGTTTTTGCCGGTCCTTTTGCCGATTTTGGTCATTCAGAAAAAATGAAAAAATATTTTGGCGATTTCGCCCAGCCTTTATCTAGCCATCAGCCTGACCATTAATTTTTATGGAATTTTTATCTTTTTTCCAATATCCTTTTATTATCCGCGCTTTAATTGCCGGTATCTTGGTGGCGCTGCCGGCGGCTCTTTTAGGTTTGTTTTTAGTTTTACGCAAGCTGTCTTTAATCGGCGACGGCTTGTCTCATCTTAGTTTTGGGGCGGTAGCTTTAGGTCTCCTCTGCGGTGTCTATCCTTTTTATGTTTCCGTGCCCTTGACAGTGGCCGGCGCTTTTTTGATTTTTCGTCTCGGCAACAAGGCCAGGATTTACGGTGACGCCGCTATCGGCATCGTTTCTGCCGTGGGGGTGGCTGGCGGTGTGATTATTGCCAGTTTGGCTAAAGGTTTTAATGTTGATTTATTTAGCTATCTTTTTGGCAGTCTTTTGGCAGTCAGCTGGGGGGAGATTTATTTTTTAGCTTTATTGGCGGCGGCTACTCTTGTTTTTATTTTCATCTATTATCGTTCTTTGTTTGCCTGGGCCTTTGACGAAAATTCAGCTCGCGCCGCCGGTGTTAGGGTAGATTTTTTAAATAATGTTCTCTTGATTCTTACAGCCCTAACCGTGGCGGCGGCAGTTAAAGCGGTGGGGGTAATGTTGGTGTCCGCTTTGTTAATTTTACCGGCGGCTTCAGCCTTGCAAGGTGCTAAACATTTTCGCAGCGCTCTTATCAGTGCTTCCTTTTTTGCCTTTATCGCCGTTATCATCGGTTTAGCGGCGGCCATTTACTTTAATTTGCCGGCCGGCGCCAGTATTGTCATCGCCGGTTTCTTCTTGTTTGTGCTTGCCTATTTTCGCGCTAAATTGTTGAAAGTTTAAATTAAGGTTTTTCCAAGAATAAAAAAAGACCCCAGACTATTTGTCCAGGGTTAATTGGGGCGAGGAGAGAAGCGGCTAGTTTGGTAATTTTATTTTGAAGACATAATACGCTCAAGATTGAGCTTTATTAGGCGCTCTTGAATAACAAAATGATTTTTATCCGCCTTGGCTTTTATTTTTTCCCGAATATCCAGCCAATAGCTTTGAAAATTGGCGGCTAGGACTGGATCATTAATCTTTTCAATAAAATCCAAGAATTCGTTGATGGTGTCATCAACGATTTCCTTATTGTTTGTTTTCTCCAACAAACAGGCAAAAAGATCAAAGGCTTTTTTCAATTCTTTATTTCTATCCATGTTTTTAAATTTTAAAGAACAGTTTTATTTAAATACAAAAATAATCTTTTGTCAAATAGGAGAAGAGGTCTTGACTTAAAGAAAATTTTGCGCATCGATTATAATGATTTTATGAACAACATTACTCTTATCGCTGTCGGCGCCTTAAAAAACAAGGCTTTACAATCTTTGGCGGCCGATTATCAAAAAAGAATAAAACCTTACGCCCGTTTACAGAAACTGGAAACGCCGGCGTCACCTTTTAGAAAAGATGATAGAAATAAGGCAAAAAAGCGGGAAAAAGAAGCTTTGGAAAAAGTTTTGCACCGGTATCCAAAAGAGTCGATTTTTATTTTGGCGGAAACTGGTCGTCTTTTTGATTCCGTGGCTTTTTCTAATTTTTTGAGTGAGTATGACGGTCGCGATTTGGTTTTCCTTATCGGCGGCGCTTTGGGCTGGGAAGAGGAGTTGGCGCTAAAGTATCCCGCCCTCTCTTTATCACCCTTAACCTTTCCGCATGAACTTGCCCGCGTTGTCCTTTTGGAACAGATATATCGCGGCCTTTTGCTTAAAGCGGGTAAGGAATATCATTACTAGGAAAAATTTGATATAATAAAAACAGGAAATAATTACTTTGAATCTTAATATTTATGATTTCTCCTGCAAAAAAAATTACTCCTGTTTTTAATAAGCAGCAGCGCCGCTTGGTTTGGACAATGGCGGTTTTGACCGTGATTGCCGCTGGTTTGCTGCTGGTTTTTTCTTGGCGCTTGAGTCGGCTTAATTTTTTGCCGGCTTGGTCTTCTTTATCGGTCTTACCCGCTTTGTTCCAAGGAGAAACGATGCGAGAAACCGCGGTCGCCACTTTACCGGTTTTTTCCAGCACGGAAGAACTATCTTTTCTCAGTTCGCCGGACGGACGCAATTTCGCCTATATCCTTAACAATAATCAGAGTCAGCAGCTGGTTTTAAATGAAAAAGCCGGTCCGATCGTAGATAGTGTTACTTTTATGGCTTTTTCTCCGGATTCCCGGAGTTTTGCTTATACCTATAAGTTGAAGGACAAAGAGAGGGCGGTAATTAATGGCCTTGTCGGCAAGGAGTATGATTGGATTTTTAATCCTCGCTTCTTTACTCCTGATAGCCGTTATTTTATCTATAAGGCCAGAGAGAAGGGCAAAGACAGGCTAGTGATAAACAGTCAGGAAAGCCGGCTTTATGATCGTATCTATGAGCCCTTTCTGTCACCGGATAAAGCTACTTTGATTTTTTTCGCTCGCGATGGCGAGCGCTTGTGGCGGGGAGAAATTCCTTTAAATAGAGGCGGCGATCAATAAAAGAAAAAAGCCTTTCTAAGAAGAAAGGCTTAATATTTTTTATATCTGCACTAGGGAGATTAAATCTCGGAGGATTGTTAGAATCTTCACTAAGATTTCACTCGCCAAGGCAGAGACTTCTGGAGGTATTGCCCAACGCAGAACCATGATTAGCACCAGGAAGCCTATCAAACCGTTTAATCCTTTCATATGTTTAAAAGATTAAATTTGTTAGAGCGGGATCCTGAGTGACCAGCTCAGGGTCTGCCACTTTCCTTTTGAGAAAGTGCCCCCTTTTTTAGCGATAAATGCTTATCGGCAAAGAACGGGAGGGTTGGACTTATTTAAGGAACTATTTTTTACTATAATTATACGGATGAATCCTGATTTTGTTACATTTTTAAAGATTTAGCGTTATTATTAGCCAAAGCATATTTTATGCCGGTTACATTTATTCAAGCAGACAAGCGACTGAATGCTTTTTTCCGTTCTGCCTATAATCGAGAAAAGGCTGAGATTTTAGGTCGTTTTTTTAAGACCGGACCCGGTCAGTACGGCGAAGGGGATAAATTTATCGGCATTAATGTCCCGACTTTGCGCGCGCTGGCTAAAGACTATCAGGAGATTGATGACGTTTTCTTGGAAGAACTATTAGCTAGTCCTTATCATGAAATTAGATTGCTCGGCGCTTTAATAATGACCTTAAGATATGAGCGGGCGAGCACGGAAAAGGACAGGCTGGGCGCTCTCAATTTTTATCTCAATCATCACTTGGCGCTCAATAATTGGGATTTGGTGGATTTGACTGTCTCTAAGGTCTGGGGCGACTATCTTTTACATCATCCGGAAAAAAGAAAGGATTTATATCGTTGGGGGCGAAGCCAGAATCTCTGGGAAAGACGTTTGGCGGTAGTGGCCACGCTCACGCTCATTAAGGCCGGCCAGTTTAAAGAAATCCTTGATTTAAGCGTGATGCTTTTAGATGACCAAGAGGATTTGCTGCATCAAGCGGTGGGATGGATGTTAAGAGAGGTGGGGAAGAAGGATAAGCAGGTTTTAGTCGACTTTCTCCTAAAATATGCCGCCCGTTTGCCGCGGACCACTCTGCGTTACGCGATTGAACATTTTTCAGAGACGGAAAGAAAGAAATATTTAAATTTAAAAAGATAATTTATAAGCTCCAAATTAATCCGAGGATTATCCGGGGCCAATTCTAATTATGCCTGATATTAATTTATTTAAAAGTGAAGCCGGTGCCAAAGCGAAGCCGGCAATCATCATTATCGGTCTTGTCCTGCTGGCCGGCATCATCACCGTTGCCTTGTTGCGCGATCGTCTCGTTAATGTCCAATATCGCCAGGTAACGGTGATGGGGCAGGGCCGGGTAAGCTATCATCCCGATTTGGCGGTGATTAATCTGGGGGTGCAAATTGACAAGGCGAAACAAGCCGAGGAGGCGTTGAAGCAATTGAACGAGAAAGTTAATAAGATTATCGCCGCCGTCCAGGCGGAAGGGATTGAAGCGGCCGATATTAGTACGCAGAACTACAATTTGTATCCGCAGTATGATTATCAAGATAATATTTCCACCGTTGCCGGTTATAGTGCTAATGAGCAACTGAGTATCAGGATTAAGGATTATGACAGTCACCCGGAAAGACTAAATAAAGTTTTGGCAGCGGCGGCTAAGGCCGGCGCCAACCAAATTAACGGTTTGTCTTTTGATTCCTCCTCCCTTAACACTTTAAAACAGCAGGCGCGGATACTAGCTTTGCGCGATGCTCAAGCCAAAAGCGGGGAGCTGATGGCGGTGACCGGGGTAAAGATTAAAAATATCGCCGGTTGGTGGGAGAATGTTATTTATCCTCCTTCTGTGACTTATGTGGGGGGTGATTTGGGTAAGGGCGGGGCGGCCGATTATTCTGCCGCGACGCCCAGCGGTAATCGGGAAATCGTGATTGAGGTGGGCGTGAATTATAATATTAAATAAATTGATAATAGTTTAGCTGGATTAATAAGAATCCGCTTGAGTAGAGGCGGATTTTTATTTTGTTTTTTTTCAAAGTTGATTTTTAATTTTGTCAAGCGCCAGCCTCAGCTTAAGCCCTTGTATTTATTGGCACAATTTTTAATGTGTGCTATAATATCCCTGTAAACAAAGGATAATAATTTTTAACTGATATTTTATCTAATAAATATCGACTTAAAATCATTTATCTTTGCGTTTACAGATATTTATTTTTTATTAAATATTTTAATCGGCTCACTTATTACGCCGACTTGCCCTAGGCCGGTCGCTTCGTAGTAAAGGCCCCATGCAAAGCGTATGTCCAAAATGACTAAGGCGCAGATCGTCGCCGCCATGTCTCAAGCCACCGGCTTAAGCAAGAAGGACGTTAATGGTTTCTTTGAAACCTTGTCTGAAATGACCTACAAGGAAGTCAAGAAAAACGGAGAATGTTTAGTTCCTGGTTTCGGTAAATTGGTAAAGGCGAAGAGAAAAGCGCGCGAAGGCCGCAATCCCGCGACGGGTGAAACCATTAATATCCCGGCTAAGACCGTCGTCAAGTTCCGCTTGGCCAAGGCGGTTAAGGATGCCGTTTTATAAATGGTAATGAGTTTTTATAGCTATATCAAAAAAGCACCTACGGGTGCTTTTTTGTAAGCAGACAGGGATAAAAGTGCTTATCTATTTATATCCCTGGAGGTTGTCATAACAGCTTGAGGCCAATATTGTCCTAGGCCGAAAGCGAATAGCTTATTCTTTAATTTTGTATTCCGGTGCAGATAGATAAGCAGAGAAGAGAGTTCTATTTGATAGCGGTTCTGGCTGACTCTAAATTTCAAGTTGTCACCTTCGGCTTTAAGCGCGCGGCGAATAGTTTTATCGGTGACTCCGCCCAGCTTGGCGGCTTCGGAGACAGAAAGCCAAATAGGGTTTTTAACATGGAGACCGCGAAGATAGTTAAGCATTTTCTTGATTTTAAGTCTAAATATATTTAGACTTAACTTTATTATTTCTTAAATAAAAGCCTTATTTATAATTTTAGTCTAATATATCATAGACTAAAATTGTCTTATCTTTCTGATATTATCATTTAATCATAAAAAGTCAAGGATTATATCTAAAGGGGAAAAATAATGGCTTTAAGAGCAGAGATTGCTTGATTTCGGCGGATATTTTGTCTTCACCTTTATTTTTTTAAGCGCTAATTAGGTTAATTTATTAGCCAAAGATGGCTTGAAAATTAGATTTTCTGGCTTGCTTTTTTAAAGCCTTATGTTAGAATGAAAAGGTAAAATTTGTTTTAAGCGGAGAAAGGGAAGACTCCCTTATTTTTGATTATTATCATGACCCCCCATATAGTGAAAAAATTTAGAGAGAAGCAGTTATTGCAGCGACTAAAAAGTCAGGACAAGGAGGCCTTTATCAAGGTTTATGACGAGTATGTCCGGGACATTTATCGCTTCATCTATTTTAAAGTCGGCAAGGAAGAAGAAGCGCAGGATTTAACCTCAATGGTTTTTCTTAAAGCCTGGAATCACATTCAGACAAATTCTTTAAGCGACAGCAAGACTCTGCGCGCTTTGGTTTATAAGATTGCCAGAACTTCGATTATCGACTATTACCGCGAGAGCGGCAACAAGCTTGAAGTTTCTCTTAATGACGAAGACAAACCGATAGAAATCATAGACGAGAATCAAGACATGGCCGCTGATTTGGACCGGTTGACCAATCTGGAGTTGATTCGTCGCCAGTTGCCCTTACTCAAAGAAGAATATCGCGAAGTTATCGTTTTGCGCTTCATTAATGATTTGAATTTGGAAGAAATAGCGGCCGTTACCGGCAAGAGCCGGGGAAATGTTCGGGTTATTTTGCATCGAGCTTTAGCCGCCTTGAAGGCGATGGTGGAAGATAAAATGGAAAAAAATAAATAACTGAAATATATTTTTCCTTCACCCATCTTCCTTATCTACAAGTATAGACAAATCTCTTTTATTTGATATTTTGATATTATTAAACTGGAATTGCTTCCGAACTAAATGGTGGCGTTTACCGCCGCGTTCCCATAAGGGATAGGTTCGGAAGTTTTATTTTGGCCAAATTTGCACATACTTTTCTTTGGCGTTTTCAAAAACCAAACCGCCGGCGTATTTATAAAAAGATTCTTTATGGCGGAAGCCCTCGCCCCATAATTTTTTAGGATTTTTGTTAATCACAATTCCGTAATAGAAAAAGTTATACGGAGAAACTGCCACCAAAAATGCTCGTCTAACTTTATCGGAATTGCGTTTGCAATGAAATTCATAGTTTTCCGGTAGGCCTAACTCCTTTTTTAATGACTTTATTCTTTGGTCACAGTTCAACGCTTCCTCATTATCTTCAAACACAAGCAAACCGATAGTAAAATAACGGCTTGATCCTTTCTCAATTTTTAATCCGGAATCACCGGACTCGTCAATAAAAACTAACATAATTTTTTTGCGTTTTCTTGGTAAATTTTTAATTTTATGAAAAATTCGCACCTTGTAATACTATAGCAAGGATGGTTTAAATTTAAGTTAACAAAATAAGCGCCCCCAAACGGGTGCTTATTTGTTTATATAAAAAAGTTCCACCTAAATGGAACTTTATTTTTTTTACTAACCACCTTCTTCCTCATCATCATTTTTTTTTACAGAAGAAGTTAGTTTTTAGAAAAAGAAAACAAAAAAATATACAAAAAAAAGAGAGAATAATAAAGAGAAAAATCTTTAATATGAGAATGAATGGCGAGTGTGGGTAATTAGGCCAAAATATAGAATGAGCTACTAGCCCTGCCAATACGAAATAGGAGATAGTTACTAGATATCCGAATAAATTTATCCAGAAATTTTTTATTAACAATCTTTTCTTTTTCATTTTTTTAAGTTTTATAATGAACTATTGTAATAAACATATTATAGTATATTAGTCAATATTTGTCAAGAAGGCGTGGAGATACAAATAACGGTTACCGAAACCTATCGAGTAGATACTAATTCGGTTACCATTATAATCCCATATAATCCCACGGGGAATTGAACCCTGAAGTATCGTGTGTTAAGTCCGAACTTGCATCCTCGTTAGCCCCACCTTGTAACAGCATAGCAGTGCCCGCTTAAATTTAAGTTAACAAAATAAGCGCCTCCAAACAGGTGCTTATTTGTTTATATAAAAAAAGTTCCACCTAAATGGAACTTTATTTTTTCTTCACTCTTCTTCTTTTTCTTCTTTCTCTTCCTCCTTATGATATTTATAACATAAGTAGTTAGTTTTTAGAGAAAGATAACAAAGAAGAATACAAAAGACGAAGAGAATGATCTCTATAATGAGAGTGAATAAGTCCGGGTCATCAGGCCAAAATATCTCATAAACCATTAGGCCTGCTAATATGAAATAAGTGAGAGTTACCAGATATCCTAATAAATTTATCAAGATATCTAAAAATTTTTTCATTTTCATTTTTTTAAGTTTTATAATGAACTATTGTAATAAACATATTATAGTATATTAGTCAATATTTGTCAAAAGATTTGTATTTATAGCTTTACGAGGATACGCGAGCTCGAC
>Ga0116158_10000629_pt1 | contig 33447 bp, 25 predicted proteins | sample AD_UKC052_MetaG_FD_89883 | JGI IMG/M metagenome (GOLD analysis project Ga0116158, IMG submission 89883) | Active sludge microbial communities of municipal wastewater-treating anaerobic digesters from USA - AD_UKC052_MetaG | ecosystem: Engineered > Bioreactor > Anaerobic > Digestate | place: USA... | reverse complement strand
TCGCTTGATCTGAGCGTGAATCGATTCGCGCGGGTCATCCTGAGGCTGTTGACAGGTTGGAGCAGCGTAGCAACACGCTCGGCAGGATCGAGCGCTGGCGTCCAGACGTGTTGCTTGCTGGATGTCGAGAGCCTGTAAGTGCTGCCGCCAACCAAACGGCGCGACTTGCACGTGGAGTGGCTGCCATTCTGACCGCAGCGGCCCGCCCGAGCAGTCTAATCGGTCACACACACCGAGCCCAGCGGCGTCTAGCGCTGCGCAAGATCCCTGCAATAGCGTCACGTGCCGCCAATAAATGGACCCGCGCTCACCACGCCTCGCCGTTCAATCGACGCACCAGGAAGCGTTTAGGAGCCATTTTTGGCTACGGTGGTTTGTTGTCGGTGACTGCCTACATAGCTGGCATCTCCGTCGCCACCGCTGCAGGTCTTTAACCCACCCACTTCAGATCCAGCACCAGCTGCTTTCAGAGCGGAGCGCTTCAATACTTGATGCTCCGGCCTCCTCATTCTGCGCAGCGACCACACATATGCACACAGGCTCCCAGCTATGCCTACCGGCGTAGTTGAGCATCAGCTGGGATCGGAACAGGGAATCACTCCGTAGCAGCTTCCCCACGACCTCCAACTGATCGAGATTCTTGGTTTTTGATCTTTGGCTGGAGGTGGCTCCATCTCGACCTTTTCTTCCGAGCAGCGGTCTGACGAAGTGGGCTGAGGATTGTCATGATGAGCCCGAGCGGCATCTCATCTAAACTTTTCAGTATGGTGCTTGCTTGAAACACGCTGCCATCCCAGTCGCTGGCCTACTTCTCTCCGAGATAGCAGAGCGCTATGGTGTCGCTCCAGTGGAGCTTTTTACCGACCCAGACCTCAAGTGCTCAGCGCTCCGCTCTAAATCCGTTTCCTTAGATAACTCGCAGATGCACGCGGCGGTCGTAAGAGCCTGCCTGCTGACCGGGGAGCCGGGGCTCGGCTTCCCGATTGGCCTGCAACTACGCCTTTACATCCACGGCTTCGTGTTCGGTGCCGGGACTTTGTTTGCGCAGACGGTACGCGATGCACTGCGACTGTATTTACAGCTCGCGCGACTTCATGGACTCAGCAACGTTCCGGTTCTTTGGGAAGATGGAGAACGGGCGGCGCTAATCTTTGAAGGCCAAGGCAACCTGGGACCGGCGCACGAAGTGGTTCTGATCTGTATTCTCACGGGGTTTGCGCAGGCCGCATCGGACTTGGCCGGGCACGATGCCATCGAACGGATCGACCTCGCGATTGCCGAGCCGAATTACCTACCACGTTTTGTCCACTTGCCCGTCACCCGCAAGATGCGTTTTGGCCAGACTCAAAGCGGCTTGTGGGGGCGGTCGAGCTTTCTTGACCTACGGTTGAGCGACATCAAACCGGACGACGTCGAACGAATCAAGGCGCAGTGTGAGCACGAACTAGCGGCGCTCGGCCACGCGAACGTCCGGCACCGCGTCCTGACCCTGCTGCGGAGCGCACCCGAGAGCGCCCCCTCGCTCGACGAAGCAGCGGCGCAGCTTAGGGTTTCACCGCGGACGCTCAAGCGGCGGCTGGCCGAGCTTGGGACATCCTATTCTGAGCTAACGGACCAGATCAGTTTGGCGCGCGCAGAACAGCTCTTGCTGCGAACGGACGATTCAATCGACCAGGTTGCCGAGAAACTCGATTTTTCAGATGCCCCTGGCTTCATCCGTGCATTCCGACGCTGGACGGGCCTGACGCCAGCGCGTTATCGCGCCCTGCACCGCCAACCAAGCAGCTAACCAAGCGAGCAGCCAGCTGGCGTAGCTTATGGATTCACTGCCGCGGTCTGGTACGTTCCATCGCTGCCATAGTCGGGTATGCCGGGGGTGAAGGCGCCAGTCAGCTCGTCAAACCAAGAGTCCATGTTGCCATAGACAGTGCCGATGGCCTCTGCGGCCTGGTTCGCTTGGTGGATGCGCTTGTCGATGGGATCCAGGTATTTGCTGCGGATGGCGGTCGGATTCCGCTGGATCATGTCGTCGGTGCAGTCCGGCAGCACGCGCAGCTCGCTGCCAAGGTTCCAGCAGGCTATCTGCGAAAGAGGCAGGAAGTTGTTGAAGCGGTTGCGGCGGTGAATCGTTCGGTTCGTGACGCACAGCGCCCCGCTCGGGCCCCACAGCGCCTCCAAGTGGTCGGCGTTGTCGAACATCGCGTCGATTTTATTGTACTGGAACTGCTCAGATATCTGGATCGGCATCTCGTTGGCGTCGTTCGTCTTGTCTGTGCCGCAGTAGGCCGCGCGCTTCAGGTAGATGCACGACTGGTGATAGTCACGAGCACTGGGATCATACCGGGTGTCGCCCTTCTCATAGGGAGGATAGCCCCACATCGCGCAGCGGCCAACAGCCCCGCTCTCGCAGCTGAGTGTCACTAAGTTGTCGCCATCAGTGCGCGACGCATCGAAAGGATCCCAGAGTGAACCGCCGAGGAAAATCGACTTCTCCTTGGCCATGAGCTTCCCGCAGTGATTGTCCCAGAAGCCGGGAATGCTCCGCTGGTACTCCACTGTGTATCCGGTGACGCCGCCTGCGTTAGGATATCTCACAGTGTCAAAGCCGGTCTCGCTGCGGATACGCAGCTGCCGCGTGCCAAACAGGCCCGGTATGAGCGGGTCCCGCAAGCTGATGTTCAGGATCAATCCGTCACCAAACTGGCTGCCAGCGATGGTCTGGGTGGTGAAGCCGCTTGCCAGCTTGGCCTGGAGCTGCGTACGGTTTACCGTCAGCTCGATAAGTCGATAGCTGCGTCCGTTCCATTGTGCGCTCACTACCTGCGCGTCAATCGGGTTTGACCCCCGCCACCCCGTCGCCACCACCGATCCGCCGACGTTCTTAAAGCCAGTCACGTACCACGGCGCAATGGGATCCTGTAGCCCGAACTGGCTGTAAGGCAGCGCAGACAGGACGTGAACACCGCTGCCGTTGTATTCGGTGCCGCAAGCCAAGCAACGCGCGTCCTGGTGAATCGTGTCGACTGGGGACTCTGCGTTGGGGTTTGCACTGCAGCCAGCGGTCGTTAGTGCGGCCAACGAGCCGAGGACAAATGATCGTTTCAGGGTCATAAAGCACTCCTTTTCGATTCAAGGAACGGACCCCTAAGGAGAGCCCTTGGGATTCGTTAGAACGGACAGTCGCGCAAGCTCGGGGCCATAGGGGCGAATCGCCAGCGCATTGAGACGCGCTGCTTGAGCAAAAGCATCCTTTGCAGCGTGGCTGATGGCTTGCTTGGCCTCGCGAGTAGTCGAGCTCTCGGCCTGCAGGAGGAGCACGGCCCCGCGGAGGGCATGGCTTCGCGCATGGCGCGGGTTTCTGTGCAGTACGCGCTCCAAAGGATCTAGGGCGGCATCGATTCCTGCAGTTGGACCCGGCTTACGCTGCGCCCGCAGGATCTGGTAGCGCACTAGCGCCAGCTCGTATTGTGTCGCGCTGTCAGCCGCGTTCAACTGAACGGCGCGGCTGGCTTGGTCGACCGCCCGCTCAAGGGCCGACTCGGGCGATAGCCCGCGCGCGATATCCCAAGCGGCTTGCGTCAGCTGAACCTGTGCACCGGTCACCAAGCAACCCGAGAGCTCCGGGTTGTGTGCGTGGCAGTCCGCGGCGCTCACCGCAGCTTTCTGCAGCTCTGCAGCAGGGTCCTCCTTTTTTGCCAGACGTAGCCGCGCCCGCATTTCATGGATGTCGGCCAAGCTCTGTTCTAGGTCTGGATGTCTAGGCTGCACCTCGGAAGCCGAGCGTAGATCTGCGAGCGCGCGGTCGAGCAGTGGAAGCGGATCCTGCCCCTTGTCGAGAAGATACCGCGCGAGATGGATGTCGAGCAGCGCGCGGTGTCGGTGTCCTCCTGCGTGGCGCGGGTTCAGTGCGAACAGCTGATCTGCCACACGGCGCGCCTGATTGACGACATGGTTAGGATCGCCGCCCATCTCAGCGATGTAGCAAGCCCAGCCCGCATACGCTTTCAGTGCGTTGTTGTAGGGAGCCGTTGCCTTTTCGTCCATCCGAATGGCCTCCGTCGCTGCCTGAATGGCCTGCTTGAGAGCGACGGTCGGATCCTGGCCAGAGAATAGCTGGTACTGGCCCATCTGCTCGTAGTTGCCTGCAGAGTCGTTCCACCCCCATGGGAACTTGTTATCTGCGCGCACTGCAGCCTGCAGATAGCGCTCAGCAATGCGGTACTCTGGCATCGGATCCTGGCCGCCGTCGCCCTTCACGGCACCCGCCAGATTCCACGAGTTGCCGAGTACATCAAGTGCCACCGCATCGCGCGGGTTCCGTTCAATAGCAGCCTGCGCGCTCTTGCGTACTTCGGCAAGAGTCGGCTGCATCTCCTGGCCGGACTGATACAGGGATAGGGCCTGCCAGAACAGCGTGTAGGCCCGCTTTGTGTATCCTCCCGACTGCGCTGGGGCCGCGGCTATCGTTGCATCGGCGGCACGCAGCGCGGCGGCGCGGGTGGTGACGGCAGCTTCTGGCGCTATGCTTGGCAGTCGGCTGAGCTGGATACGGGTCTCGGTCAGGGCCTCATGGACCCCTGGATCGCTGCGAGCAATGTCGGCAGCGCGCTCGTAACGCGTGGCCGCGGCATCAAGGCTCTGCTGAGCCATCGCATAGTCACCGCGCTCCCGCTCATCCGTCGCGCGCGAAAGCAAGATGTCCCCCTGTAGCTGCACAGCTTCGTACATCCATGGTGCCCGGGCAGCCGCCATCTCGGCGCTCTTCAACCCAACATCGTACCGTTGCTGGTAGAATGCGATGAGCGCCTCCAAGTACTCGGGGGCCGCTAGCTTCACTCCTCGGCTTCGCGCCAGCGCAGAGAGTGCCGGAGCCAAGAGTTCTGCATCGAGCTGTTTCTTGCGCGCAGCGAAGAAGGTTGGATCGCCGCTGTAGCGCACGGCAGATAGCTGCTGGCGGTAGCGCTCGCCGAGCACGCGACCGAGTGCGAAGTGCAGCTCGGGTAGATCAACACCGAGCGCTAGCGCCTGGCGGAGCGAGGTTTCAGCTGCGTCAAACTCATGAAGGGCGAGGTGGCCGCGGCCAATGGCATAGTGCAACAGTCCCGACAGCCGTCCTCGTTGCGTAGCGAGCCGGCTGCGCAGGCTTTCGAGACGGCTCTGCACCACGGCTTGTTCGCTGGCGATATCGTGCAGCGGCAGCGCGTAGGCACTGCGCAGCAGCCACTCGACCTCATTGCTGTCCTGCGCCAGCTCGCGCGCCAGCTCGGCTTCCCGCTGCGCTTGGATCCGCGCGTGCATGCCATACCCGGCGAACACAAGCAGGCTACCGACCAGCGTGAGGATCAGCGCTGCTGCTGGGCGGTTCTGGCGCGCCCGCCACTTGAGCCGGTACCACAAGCTAACGCGCGTTGCGACGATACGCTCGTCATTCAGGATGTGCCGCAAATCCTCGGCCAACGCCTTCGCTGATCCGTAGCGCTGCTCTTTGTCCTTGGCCAAGCAGCGGGCACAGATTGTGTCGAGCGCAGCTGGCAACAGAGGGCTGCGGCTGCGCAGCGACGGTGCCTCCTCGGTCATCACCTGCAATAGGACGTTGACGACGGTGTCGTCGGCAAAGGGCGGCGCTCCGATGAGGAGATCGAACAGAGTTGCCCCTAGACTGTAGACGTCACTGCGCGCATCGATCGCTCGCACCTCGCCGCGCGCCTGCTCGGGCGGCATATAGGCTGGTGTGCCGAGCACCGCGCCGCTCTCTGTTAGGCCACGGCTCTCTTGGGTTTCGCGAGCCAGCCCGAAGTCCATGACTACAGGCGTCCAATCACCCTTTTCGTCGCGGTAGACCATGATGTTCGATGGCTTGATGTCGCGATGCAGGATCCCTGCCCGATGTGCAGCGTCAATCGCTTCGCAGACCGTAGCCATCAGCGCAATCTTTTCCTGCGTCGAGAGGGATGTCTGCAGCCGATCAAGCGACTGACCCTCAACGTATTGCATCGAGATATAGGCCCGGCCTGAGATCTCGCCGACTTCGTAGATCTTGCAAATGTTCGAATGCTCGACACGCGACTGAGCACGCGCTTCCTGAATGAACCGCGCGACCAGACTCGGATCAGGGTCGCGAATGAACTTGATGGCCACGTATCTGCCGAGCTGACGATCGCGCGCTTTGTAGACCGTTCCCATGCCGCCCTGACCGAGCGGTGCGAGGAGTTCGTATCGGCTCCAATCATGAAGCGGCGGCTGTATGTGACTTCCCATGACAGTGCGAACAAGAGCTCCTGCATCCAGCGCTGCTGCGGTACGCAGGTAGGCAGCAGCATCGGGAGAGTTGCCATCGAGAGTCGGTTGAGCGCCGGCTGGTCCTCCTCCTGCCGAGATCCCGAGGGGTCCAGGAATGCGCTCGGCGACATGCGATGGTGCAAGCGTGTCGTCGAAGACGAACGTAACGCCTTCTTGCTGCTCACGGCCCATACCTTGTCCCCGCAACTAGATGGCCCCTGTTCATGCTGTCTGCAAGGCTGCTGCTTCGGAATCCAGTCCGTGCAGAGCCGTCTGGTTCATCGTACTAACACGGCCCTTGTCTGCCAGTAGCGGATGGGGCCAATAACTTGCCTATCTGGGCCACCGTTCCTATTCCCTGCACTTTCAGGGTTGGAATTGAAGACGTCGGCATGATTCGAGAGCCCGCTCCCTCCAGCTTGTTCTCTCTGCTTGCGCTTTGGCCGCACATGGCGAAACCTCCTCCTGTTAGTATTACGAGATGATTCGCACTCCATTGATTGCCGCGATGAGGCACTGCGCGATCCGCACAGCGATGGTTAGCCTGTTGTCTGTTGTCGGATGTACTTCCTATGTGTATCTGCCCCCCGAGACTGCGAAGCGCCTCCTCATCGAGCGCGGAATTGTGGTTTCAAAAGCGAACGCGAACGGCACCGCAACCCAACAGATCAGTGCGGAAGCGATTAATCAAGCGCTCAACAGCGAACAGGTACGTGTCAGCGTTCCTAGCGACGTGACACAGGCGGCGCTACTGCTGCCGCCAGCAAGCTTCGATGAGGCCTTCCGTAACCTGGCCTGGAAGTGCACGAGCGTCGAGCGAAAGCGTCTGATTGCAGCAGACACCCAGTACGTAACTTTTCTTGGGTTGCTCGCTGCCGGGCTCACTTCGTCCACCGTTGCGGCGACATTCTCCGGACTCGCCGAAATTCCGACCGAGGAGACAACCAAGACCGCACTACGGGCCAGCGGCATCGTCATGGGCGGTCTTGCCGTCATCTTCAATAGCCTGATGGCTGCCACCGCCGTGCGGAAGAACGCATCTGCAACGCGCAGCAAGTACGGCGAAGCACAGTTGGCGCTGGGCGAAGCGCAGGCCGAGTGGCCGCAGGTCGAGGACAGCTGCCGCGCCCGCCTCATGCAAAAGTCTGGCACGTCCGCTGACAAGGCGGGCGGCACCATAGCCGACAAGGAGCCACCACCTCAGGGCGAAGACGACCCGAAGCGCGGCATTGCCATGTGTGTCAGCGAAAAGCGGCGACAGATTCTCTTGCGTTTATCGAGTCGGTGTCTCACCGAAGCCGAAATCGCAAGCGGCGACTAGCAGATCAGGCGAACGGATTCTGGGACCAACTTGTTCCTCTTTGTGGCACGCATGTGCAAAGCCAGGGCTTACTGATGACCTTCCTCGATGAAAGAGCAGAGAGCAGGCGTGATTGCTGCCACACTTGGCCGCACATAGACGCTTCTCTCTGTGCACATCTTCGCACTGCGCCTTCCCAACCTATTCATAGTAAGAAGAAATGACCTGCGAGCGGGCCAGGAGACGGTTACTCACGGTCACCGCTCAGAACGCGAGGCCAGTGTTGAGATCGACCGTTGGTCCAAAGCGCACGAAGCCTGGTGCCTCGGTCAAGCCGGGCCCGCCTCCCAGTCCGGGGAACCCGGCTCGGTGGAGTTGGCCTCCGACTCCCAACGATATCAGCCAACGGTCCCGAATTCGCCAGGCCCAACCGAGGCTCAGTCCCACGGCGAAGGTTGAGCCCAGGACCTTTTCGAGTTCACGCTGGCCGCTCACCATGCCCAGTTGAGCGAAGGGAGATACCCAAAGCCCGTCGGGTGCACGCCCTAGCGGATGAACGAAGCAGCGCAGCCGCAGCACTCCACCCTGGACGCTGCGCTGCGGCTGCGGCTCCTCTCCGGCCAGCCCTCCGACATTGCTATTGATCAGCCACGGCACGTACAGCCCGGCGCTGGCCTGCAGGCTCAGGAAGCGGTCCAAGGTTCGCTGGTACCCCAGGCTGATGACGTGCAAGCCCAGGTCTGCCAGGACTGCGTTGTGCCGGTACACCTCGGAAGCCTGGGCCTGAGCGCTCGCAGAAGCTAGGAGGGAGAGGAGGATCGGATAGGCGCGCCGCACGGAATCTACGTTCGCACGGCTGCCGTTGGGAATGCAACGGAGGCCGCGCAGTGTCGCTGTGCAACCGACGAAGTGCGCCTTGGCGCAGTGGGGTCTCCATGACAATCTGCTGCTAACGGAGGCTCCACGGTGCCGTCACAGCCCGCGAGCTGCGGCTACGAGTCGTATCCATAGCCTGCGTCCACGACCACCACACTCTGGGTCCGTGGATAGAACAGCACAAAGCGGAGGCCGAACTGGTGGCAGTTATGGCAAGGCTCCTCGGACTCAAACAGCGTCGCGCGGACATCCGTATCGCCCGCAAAAGCGTCGATGGTGCTCAGTAGTCCACGCTGAAAAGTCTGCGTCATTAGCAGCTCCGCGCGGGTCAGCGGGCTGCCATAGCGCACATCGAACGTTCCCGATCGATCGGTGGCTTCTAGTGCTGCTTCATTGACCGCTGCTTGGGTCGGGGTCATCGCCACGCAGCGTGGATAATCAAATGCGACCGCGGTACCGACACTGCACCATGATCCACCCGTACGTGGGCAGGCATCATCAGCGGCCTTCAGCGCCAGAGCCAGCCCGGATGCATCACGTGCGCGCAGGGCAAATGAAGCAGCAGGGGTCGGGACCACATCGCAGAAATCCGCACCGATGCATCGAGAAACCTCGCGATAGCTTCCACAGGAACTCAAGTCGCGCGTAGCAGTCGGAGTCGCCGCGATGCAGTCATAGACCGACCGACTACAGGCTGGAGTTGGCCAGCGCACCGTCGGGTCGCCCAGGCCCAAGCCTAAGTCACGCACCACCAGCTGCAGGTTGCCGGTCTGTCTTGTGGTACCGGCAGTCGCAAAGATCACTTGGTCGCTGGAGGCATCCAGCAAGGTTGCCAGGCCATCGTATTCCCAATCAAACGGATAGCGACTACTGCTCGGCGCACCAAGCGATGGTGCAGTTCCTCCGCTGCTAGTGACGCTGAGCCCGGCCAGGGTGGTCGTAGCATAACCCCGATAACGCAGGCTGGTGGTGTCTCGGTAATAGATTGGGAGCAGCAGAGGATCGACCGTAACAGGTCCAGCGGATGGGGCCAGGCGAGCGGCCAGGGATAGCTTGGCTCCGTAGGTCTTGCCATTGCTCAGCTTCAGGTTCAAAAACAGCGGCAGCCCCGACAAGATGGTGTTGATCTCGTGGCCATCGCGCAGCGTGATCTCAAAGCTGCGTGGTCCAAGCTGCGTGGCGCGACCAAACGCATCGTCAGGAACAGAGCTGCCAATCGTGCTGATGTTGCTGCTGGTTCGTCCTCGCAGCACGACCTGAAGAGATCCGCCTCGTACCACTTGCAACGCAGACTCGGTCATCCACAGCGTTAGGTCATCGGCGCGAATCCGTAGCTCAGACAGGGTGGTGCTATTTACATCGCTGTGGAGGGCCGTGGTGTCTTCGTCTGAGCCCACCGTTGAATCGGACGAACTGGCCAGTCCTCCACCGCAAGCGAAAGCCAGCAGTATTGGTAGCGACAAAGACCATAGCCGTTGATGGATACGCATCGGTTGCTCCTCCGGTAGTTAGGACAGCCACCTTGGCTGTGCGGCAGCGTTTATGCGACTCGCCGTCAGGTGTCAAGCAACCATATTGTGACAAGTTCGCTTAGGCAGCATTGGCGCCATGGGCAAAAATGAGCTGACCCGGTCGACCGTGCATATCGCCGTCGTGTACTGGAACTCGCGACACCAGGCCGTGGCCGCTGCGAACGCGCTATTTGCGGCCCAGGCAGCGCTGACGCCGGAGCAGCGAGCGGCGATGCCGAATTACCAGAAGCCGGGCCCCCCTACTTCTATGGTCACTACTTCGATAGGCCGGCGGTCGCCAAGCGCTGACAGGGATAGCTGTTCAGATCGCTGCTGCCGCCTGAGCTACCGGGGTCTTTTCCGCCGCGCCGAGGCGCACCGTACGTGCGGCAAGCGCGTCTACTCCGCCGCAGTCCAGCGGGCTTGTGCTTAATCGCCCCGTTGGCGAGGCCGAGCTTGTCGAAGACCCCTGGCCGAATCGAACGCCTACTTTTGCTGTGTCTACGAGCTCCGCCGCCTATCGCGACGAGATGATTGGCGCCTTGCGATCCCACTGCGAAGAGCTCAGCAGGGACAGGATGAACTCCACCAGATCGTCGACGTCGATCCTGGTGCCGGTCATGTCGGAGCTGCTTGCCGCAACCCGGCCCGTCGGATGGCCGGTACCGATGAGCGGCGGTCGCAGCACCGTATAGTTTAGTCCGGACGCAGCGATGATCTCGAGCTCAAGATCCTTGGTTCTGATGACATCGGGCATGACCAGCGTGGACAGGAGCGCGCGCAGCAGCAGCTGCTTCAATCCGAGCCGCTGCCCCGGGACTTTGGCTGCAGCGCCAGCGATGCTGATGAGGCGCTGAACCTGGGCGCGCGGCATCGCCTCAACCAGGGTCCGTGTTCCCTGCGCATGCTGCAGCGAGTCGTGTCTGCCTCTGCGGGGCGGACCTGCGACCGAGATGACAGCCTCTGCTCCCTGGACCAGCGCATCGACCGCTGCGGGCATTAGCAGATCGCCGCGCACGACTTCGATCTTGCTGGCAAGCTCGCCGAGCTTCTGCGGTGAGCGCACGAGGGCTCGTACGGAATGACCCGCAGCAAGCGCCCTACTTGCCAGACGTGCGCCAACGAATCCTGTGACACCGATGATCGCGAGCTTCATCATAAGCGAATCCTTTTCGCGCTGGACCGGGTAGCAGCCCCGGGATATCTCGCAGAGCTTCGGGAACTGCAGACATGCCGCGGCCTGCCACGGCACAAACATGCTCCGGTTCTCCGATCAGGCACTTTGGAAGAAGTACGCTCTGACCTTTGTTGAATACAGCATTGCAAAGACACCGAGGTCGGCAAAGGACTGCATCATCGGCACAGCTGGGCCGCCTTCCCCAAAGCTTTTGAACACCGAGGGAACGCCTGCAATAGAAAAGGCCGTCACGGCGCTGGCATGATCAAATATAGAGAGCGTCAGCCACACGATGGCGTAGACCCAGGTTCCGAGGCCGGGACGGACCCAAGCTAGAACAGCGAGAGGAAGACCGGAGACAGCGACAACGATGTCGATGATGGCAGGAAACAGCCAGGCCGCTGGATCGTGCCCGGCCAGTACGCTCTGAATAAGGGGCCAGGCGATAAAGCGTGGGAGCTGCAGCAGTACCCAGATTGAAAGAATAGTGAGGGCGATGCGTGGACGGAGAACAGCTTGCGCCATGGACTACCTCAACGGTGCGGACCGTCCAGACTTCCTCAGATGGCACGCTTGTACAGTCGATGAACTCGACTCGGTTGGTCGTGAGGAAAGTGTTAGGTACTAGGTAGGAGTTAGGATGCACGGCATCCAAGGTTCGAACAATCCGGATGTGGTGGATGAACTGTTCGGAAATTTCGAACAATGGGATGTACCAAGATAACGACCGCTTGCGCTGCGATGCGGAGTCACCTCCACATGCAAGTAGCCACGGAATGATTCAGCGTAGGAGACAACGGGGGAGCGTCAAGCGAGCTGCGACTTCGACGGCACTTGCTTGCGCAGCGTGCGACGTTGGAGCTGCTGCGGACGGCTGGACTGGGTTGTGGCCAGGTGTAGCTGCTCGTTGTGAAAGCGATACAGGCCGCCTTCCAGCTGGCCCTTGGTTTTCGCGCAGCCAGATGACGGGGCGGCTCTCCTCGACCACGATGCTGCAGGCTCTGTCTTTGTACATGGGCACCGCTCTGCGACCGGATGGCCGTCCACCTCCGGCGGCAGATCAAAGTCGAAGATGTCGCCATTTAGGACCAGCGCTAGCTCTCCTTTTGGCACTTGCTTTTCCAGGAGGTCGACCAGGCTTGCAAACTGCGCATCGGGAAGAAAGCGGCGGTTGCGATACCGCATCCAGAGGTCATCATGATCGGTTGCTTGCCAAAGATGCAGATCAGATACGACGACAAGATGTCTCATTGGCACTTTTTAGCCGCCTGAAGATTCCGTAAAAGCCGCACTTGATGACGTGGAATGACCTGGTGCGAAGTGTACTGCGGCCTCGCTGCACGAACCGCAACGCTCCTGTGACGTCTGGGTGTCAGCTGGGCAACAAGACGCGAGCATTCTGCCTTACGCTGCAGTCATCAGTAAGAACTCTGGCGCAAGCTCGCCATGGTGACAGATGTACTTTGCGCGCCAGAAATTTGGCGCGCGCTGTCGGTTTCGACTGGCTCACCTGGATGCTACGCTAAGTCCGCATCGGAACCTGAATTCGCATAGGGAGGCGTCTCCATGGCAAGACTATTTGTGCCGCTAGCTGCTGTCCTACTTTCAATCGGTTGCTCTGATTCACCAGGCATGGTTGGCGACCAAATCCCAAACTCTCCTTTAGACCCCGGTGTAGATGCAGCTATGAGTGATGGTTCCAGTATGGCAGATGGGGGAACGCCCGTAGATGCCAGTCCGACGACGGGCTGTGGTGTCCCCGCCACACCTGGGTTCACTTGCTACGATGTCCAGTTCGAGGGTCGCACCAGAAACTGGTGCATGAACGTACCTGCAAGCTATAACCCGTCACGTCCTTACAGTATCGCAATCGGACTGCATGGCTGTGGCGGCCAAGCTACCAATGTACATCGGCACCGAGCTCCCATGGAAGCGTACGGCGATGCAGACTTTTTGTTCGCTTATCCTCAGTCCATGGATACCGCGGGTGCGTGCTGGGTTGCTGAAGACCTGCCGTTCATCAAGTACGTAATTGCAACAATCTCAAGTACCTACTGCGTGAACAAGGACCGCGTTTTTGTCCACGGAATGAGCTCCGGGGGCAGCATGTCTTCCAATGTTGTCGCTGCATCTGGTGCAGTGAAGGCGTTTGCCAGTACATCTGCTGGTGGTTACCCGCAGCGCCCGCTTCCTGCCTGGTACTACGGCGGCACCACCGACTCTGTCTACTCGATCATCACATCGTCCAGGGACGTGCAGCGCCTAGCCAACGGCTGTTCTACGGCTACCACGCCAATTCCTAACACTCCTTGTGTGAAGTACCAGGGATGCAAGCAAGCGCTCACCTATTGTGAAGACTCGCGTGGCCATGTCTGGCCGACCGAAGACTGGGCCGAAGCAGGAGTGATCGACTTTTTCCGCGCGGTTCCTTAACTGACTCTTCTAAGCAGTACTCCTATGTTGGGCCCTACGCAGCGGCATGAACGCAGCTTGACCAACCGCTCATCATTTCCGAATGCTCAGAATTACCGAGCAGTTTTCGAGCTGAGCTTGCGTGGTGACAGATCGCATCGGAGCTGGTGTTCAGGATCCAGCAGCGATTGACCAACCACAGCACTAGCCGATCAAGGAGTTCACGATGAGTCATTTCAAAATCATGGAAGCGCTTGAGCGCAAGGCCACCTGGAGCCGTGTGAAATGGACCAGGCACTGCTGGGTGATGTCAGTCTGGGGCGCCTGCGCCGGAATCCTGCTGACCGGTTCCCCCGCCAATGCTGCTAACGTCATTGAAGCGGGGGTCGGCTGGGAAAACCAGGGAGCGATTCAAGGAAAGCTACAGTGGCTTCCGTCGATCCAAGGCTCGCGTAAGGATGTCCCGGTCTTCGTTGGCTGGCGACACATGGGGAATCAGAGAGTCTTCTGGGCGCCTTCTGCGCGAATGACAGTAGCCAACTTTTGGTCGATAGGAGGAGGTGGCAATTTTTTCGGAGTTACTGTTGCTCCCGCCGGAGTCGGGGTGTACTTCACGCCGCCCCCAGCGGCCTATAGTCCAGAGGCGCGGCGAGGACACTGGTTTGTGTCCGCAACCCTCAGCGCGAGCCTGCAGCTTGGGGGAAACGCAACGCCAAACAGCCCAACCAACGACACTATTCCGGACCCAGAGGCGCATCGCACTGATCTGCGCGCTCGCATTGCGTCCGGTGTCGGAATCGACGTACTGAAAGAGTCGCAGCACTATCCGCTTGGGAGCTATGCGTACGCTGCCGTTGGACTCCCGCTGCGTATTGATGTGTCGCGTACGATGACGCAACAGATAGGGGCTGGCTTCTTCGTTGAAGCAAACCCCATGCTCCTTGAGTGGCAGCTGAACAGCGGCGGCAGCTCAACACCAGCCTATGGTTACAGCATGACCGCAGGATTTAGCGTAAGCGTGTACTAAGCGAGTGCCTCGCGCTGAGTGGTCAGCTGCGAGCCCATAAAAGTTATAGCGCGCGATGTAGTGGCGAAATATCCACAGGACGGTGGGGACTCCTTAGGTGGCGTGGATGTTTGGTCTTTCATGAACTGACGTTTTTGAAATCACCTGATGTAGGGAAGACTCCGTGATGAAAACATTGAGAGCTCGCTCCAGTAGTACTACTCGCAACGCAATTGGCTTTGCTTTGGGAATGTCGATGGCCTGTGCTTGCTCGCAGCCCACGGTGGAAAACTGCACTGCATCAAGTCTCGCTTTTCCCGATAGCGATGGAGACGGGTTCGGTAGCGCAGTGGGAGCGATTCAGGCATGTACACCTCCTGCTGGCTACGTAGCGGTGGATGGGGACTGCGATGACAAACGAAGTGATGTTCACCCCTCAGCCGCCCCTCTTGAAAACGTAGATGCAGACTGCGATGGGAAGACCGATCTAGATGTAGATGGAGATGGTTCCTCCGACCGCACTCCGATGGGCTTTACTTTTGATCCAGCCACGCAGAAGCACGTAGAGCTAGACGTTGTAGATGCGGGAGTTCCATTTGATGTGGTCGTCCATGATGGTGAGGTTGCACCGGAAGGTATCGCTCTGGTTCCAGGAACAGCATTCGCAAAAGTACTGAAGTGGGATTCAGCACGTCGCACCTTATCGGGCACTATCAGTGCTCCTGGTATCTATCGATTCCCGCTTTCAGTCTGCACCGTTTACCCATACGCCGCTGCGGCCTGCTCACTCTCCGCAAATCGTCGGCTTGATCTTGTGCATTTGATGGTACGCGGTGGCGCCATCGCGCCAGCTACACTGCCTGCTGCGCGCGGTCCATTTATGACTGGGGCTAAGACCGTCTCGATCGACGTCTCGGGTGCATTGGCTAGTCCCGACCTAGCAGCGCTACCCATCCTTGCCGCGGCAGACAGACCCGAACGCAGCGCAGAGACAGCGGCTCTAGGTACTACCTCCCCCATGCGAGTCATGTTCCCGGCGACCGCAACAGGAGTACCCGCAACAGGCAGCTTTCCTCTGCTTGTGATCCTGCATGGCAATGGCTTCCACTGGGACGACTACGACACGCTCGGAGAGCTACTGGCCAGCCAAGGAATGGTCGTGGTGGTGCCACAATTCCCAACCGGACTGGTTGGCGCGTGCCCCGATAGTCAAAGCAGCATCGAGCGTGTGGACTTTGGGGTGCGTGCGATGAAGTGGGCTCTGGCGGAGAGCGCGCGCGCTGATGGCTTTCTTGCTGGAAGACTGAGCCCCAGTAAAGTAGTGCTGGCTGGCCACTCCTGGGGGGGAACGGCAGCGGAGTGGGGGGCTCCGGTGGTGGGGGCGCGACTCGTCACTTCACTGGACCCCGTTGGTATGCTCTCCAATATTCTGAAGTGGCAGAGCTGTAACTCGACCCGTCTCACAGGCATCAGCACGCGCGACCATCTACGTCCAGCTTGGCGGGATATCTCGGTTCCCTTTCTTGCGCTGGACGCAGGGCGTTCTAACTATCGCACCACCCTTGCTGCCTATTCCGGATTATTCCCCCACTCTCCCTCTGTCCACGTGGCGACAGAAGAGACGTACCATGAGGACTTCTTGGATAGCAGCGAAGTCATGCAGTGGCTTAATCAGGGGACTTGCTATTCAGAGCCTCGCACCGCTTCGTATAGAGAGGAGGCTGCTCGCTGGTTGACTGCCATGGTGCGGCGGTATGTGGACGACGACATCACCTATGACGAAGTGATTCATGGCGCCTCGGCCCTCGCAGTGCCCAAGACCTTGGTGGCAAGTCGTCGAGGAGAGAGCAGCGCTAAGCTTCTTGATGACAGCGCGATGCACCCGTTTGCTTCAGTGCTAACCACTCCCCAGGCCAATGCAGCTCAGGGAACAGCAGTCATGGAAGGAGCCGGGGCAGTCGTAGATCTGGCACCTTCGGCTCGGGAGCTGATTGTTGTAGCGGCCAACGGTACACTCGATGCGGCTTCCCAAGCTGCGCTGAACTATTTTTCCAGCACCGCAGCGTACTGGAAGATGCTTGTTCCGGCTACCAAGTCCGAGGTGGCTTTGGTCGAGCGCTTTGAGCCAGCGCTGGATCTCCGCAGCTATCGTCGTCTTAGCTTTGAGCTTACTGTGACCACCGCAGAGAAATCAGGCTTGTGCGACAAGGGGGAACCCGATGTCCTGCCACAACCCACTTCTGTCATCGTCCGTATTCGCTCTGCGGACGGACGCATGGCTGACATTACCGGAGCCGCCTTGTCCGGAGCGGATCGATCGTACTTGGGACTTCCAGTGAGGCGCATTGCAGATACAGCCGCAGTTGCGGGTAGCGTTGACCTTGCCCACGTCTCGAGCATCGAAATCCGAATTCCACAGTCGAGTACCTCGCGCTCTGTAGCTTTTGATGATCTACGCGCGCTTCGTTAACTCGAGTAGTTGACGGCGCAGACTGCAATCGACCGATCATGTTGATTGCAGTCTGTTCCGCTATAATAAATCTGGATAATAGCTAAGCCTGGATATCTATTTGCATTTCTAATGAATGATCTATTCCTCTTTCTTCTCAAGCAGAGATCGTCAATAATTCAAACATGAAAAATCTTATTAATTGTGGAACCGGCGCTGCACTTTTCCTGATGCTTGGAGTCGCAGTATCTGGTTCGTGCTCATCCAATAATACGCAAACTTGCGATGGTGTTTCCTCTTACTATCCTGATGCCGATGGCGACGGTTATGGTGCAATGTCTGGCGTGCGAGAGGAATGTGCACCAATTGCCGGATACGTCGCGGCCAGTGGCGACTGTGATGACAGCCGCAGCGACGTGTACCCAGGCGCCAACCCTCTTGAAAATGTTGATGCCAACTGCGATGGAAAAGTTGACCTAGACATCGATGGAGATGGTGTCTCTGACCGCACGCCGGTCGGATTCAGCTTTGATCCCAGCATCCAAAAGCACATTGAGCTCGATGCAGTTGACGCGAGTGTGCCATTTACTGTGCAAGTGCATGACGGTGAAGTAGCTCCTCAGGGAATTTCACTAGTTGCAGGCAGCCCGTTTTCCAAAATCTTAACTTGGAATGCTGGTAGCCGAACTTTGTCGGGGACCATCTCTGCTCCTGGTGTGTATCGGTTCCCACTATCTGTGTGCACGGTGTATCCATATGATGCTGCTCAGTGTGCACTACCAGCGAATCGACGACAGGACTTGGTCCATCTCACCGTACGCGGTGCAGCAGTAAAGACAGCTGATTGGCCGGCTGCTCGTGGTCCGTTTGCCACTGGTGCGAAGACGGTTTCTCTAGATGTCACCGGTGCGCTCAGTGCCGAGGACCTTGCTATTTTGCCGACACTGGTAGCTAGCGATAGGCCCGAGCGCAAGGCGGAGACAGCCGCACTTGGCACCGTTTCGCCTATGCGCGTTATGTTTCCGGCAGACAAGGCAGGTGAGCCAGCCAGTGGCCACTTTCCGCTGCTCATCATTCTGCATGGAAACGGCTATCACTGGGATGACTATGACACGTGGGGAGAGCTCCTCGCGAGCCAGGGCATCGTCGTCGTCGTTCCCCAGTTCCCAACGGGACTGATCAATACCGGTACTCTTAGCAGCATCGAGCGCATGGAGTTTGGAGAGCGCGCCATGAAGTGGGCTCTGACAGAGAGCACACGCCCCAATGGACTTTTTGCTGGACGCTTGGATCCCACGAAAGTGGCGCTGGCAGGTCACTCATGGGGAGGCACTGCTGCGGAATGGGCAGCACCGGTCTTGGGGGCACGCGTAATCGCATCGATCGATCCAGTTGGCCTCCTAAAAAATATTTACGCTTGGCGGACTTGTAACGAAGCTAGACGGACAGGCATTGGCACCCGCGATCACTTGCGCTCGACCTGGCGTGACGTATCCACTCCCTTTCTTGCTCTTGATTCAGGCCGCTCTGGATTTCGCACAACAATAGCCGCCTACTCAGGACTGTTCGCGTACTCGTCGTTCGTGCATGTCTCGACCGAAGGAACCTATCACGAAGACGTGCTTGATACCGACGAGGTGATGCGCCAGCTCAGCGCTGGCACCTGCTATTCTACGCCCCGAGTGGGAGCCCATCAGGTCGAGACCTCGCGCTGGCTAACAGCCATGGTCCGGCGCTATGTCGATGACGACCTGTCCTATGAGGCCCTGGTTCACGGAGCAGCAGGCTTAACTGGGCCAACAACGCTGGTAGCTACTCGCCGAGGAGAGTTTACTGCCAAGGTGCTGGATCGGGGCGCGCTGCATGCATTTGGTGAGGCACTAACGACACCAAAGCCAAATGGAGCATCGGGTACATCCGTCATCCAAGGCGCCGGAGCAGTGGTCGATCTAGCTCCTGCTGCGCGTGAGCTAATCCCGGTAGGCATGGGTGGCACTCTGGACACCTTTGCTCAGGAAGCCCTAAATTACTTTTCTGCTAACTCCCAGTACTGGAAACTTACCGTTCCATCGACTACGGCAGAAGTGGCGTTGGTCGAGCAGTTCTCTGCATCCCTTGATCTGCACGACTACAGTCGACTCTCATTCGAGCTTATCATCGCTAGCAGTCAACAGACCGGAGCTTGCAACCTCAGCCAACCGGATGTGACGCCACTGGCGACGGGAGCTCGTGTCACGATCCGCTCCAGCGATGGCAGATCTGTGGACATCCAGGGGGCAGCACTTGCAGGCGCCGACCGGTCCTATCTTGCGCTGCCAGTTACGCGCATTCTGGACCTGCGTGCGGTTGCAGATCGTGTTGATCTGACACACATCACCGCGATCGAAATCCGCGTGCCCGCCTCAAGCGTTGCGCGCTCAGTAGCCTTCGATGATCTACGCGCACTCCGCTAAGCTAGGTGGCGCACCAGACCATTGGGGGCTCATGAACGCGTATCCTTGTTTAGGCTCCTGTTTCGCCACACGCCCGGAGACTCACCTGTCCAGCGTCGAAATGCTCGCTCAAAAGACCGCACGGCCACATACCCGAGTAGCGCCGCGACTTCCTTGATGGCGTACTCGCTCGGTGCCGCCAAAAGTTCTACTGCAAGTCGCTTCCGCGTGTCCTCAAGCAGCTGCTGAAACGATGTTCCTTCCTCTGCCAACCGGCGCTGCATGGTGCGCGTGCTGGATGCAAGTCGCTTCGCAATCGACTCCCTGCTGACATCTGCGCTACTACGTAGCTGCATCTCCACCAGCTCCATCACATCCCGGGATGCCTCAGCTGGCGTGCAGCTGCTAGTGGGTAATGCCGTCTGCTCACTGAGCTTTGAGTCCATCACAGACTTGGCATAGACGATGGCGTACTGCTCACTGCTAAAGATCACGGAGCCAAGTACGTCTTGGTGCCTTCTAATGGAGCGCGGGCTTGGATGAGCAAAGTGGACTCTGGTCGGGCGACAGACTCCCTTCGTTGCACTCTGCAAGCTACTGACCACCCCAGAGATATAGTACTCAGCCGAGCAGCGCGCCCCCAGCGTCTGCTGAGTCGTACCCTGAAACTGCAACCAAACACTGTTCTCTTGCTCTTCCCATCGCCAGCTCCAAGCATCTGTAACCAGAGGCCAATAGCGAACCATGGTTTGCAGTGCCTGACGCGCGGAAGGAGCGGCGATTGCCAAGTAGCATAGGAGTCCTTGCAACTCCTCAAGTGGATGGGTACCCGCAGTCACAGGAAAGTCAGGGCTGCGTAGATCAGTCATGATTTGCTCCCAAAGCTGGTCTAGGTCCGCCGCACTAATCCGAGCCCGAACGTCGACTCTGTGCTGTCCATGCATAATCGCGCGGCCTGCTTCCGGGATGCTGCGCAGTCCATGATGCAAACCAGTGCTGACTAGGTGGCTTGCGACTAGAGCAGAAACGCTGGGCACTATCATCAGGCATGGAACGTATCACCGCTTAACGGAGTACGTCAACGCGCCGGGCGGCTCCTCCTAAGGAGAACATCTCCCTCGGATGAGGCGCGTATCCGGTGGATTTTCTTGGCTGGCATGAAATGTCGCAAAATTGTCACAAAAGGTCGCATGCAGGTGCGCATCCGTGGCTTGTTCAACTACAGAATCTATCTGTGAACTTCAGTGAACTGTGGCGCTGATCACGCTGGCTCCACTTGTCTAGGATGCTCTTATCTTAGGACAGTGAGGTCGCAGGGGAAGATATCGCCAACCGGCGGGGGTTAGTTACCAGGAAGCGATTGGCAGTTTTGCAGGGACTCTACATTCGACAACCATTAGGCCCCAAATAGCCACGTCGCAGCGCTGTCGTGTGCTCCCTTTCGGGGTACCGTCATCTGGTAAGGGGGGCAGAGAATGGTTCAACGCTGGCTGGGACTTATCCATTGGAATTCCGACTCTGCTTCGGGTGCATCGGCTCTGTTAGGGAAAAGGAGAAGGGGTAATGAATCCGTTTGATCTTGCGTCTGAGTGCAGGCGCTATGGTTCACTGGTTGTCTGCACTGGAGCCATTTTGCTCTGGAGCGGATGCTCTGATACTCCAGCTAGTGAATGTACTCCGCCAGCGCCGACGATTGACACCGTAGGCGCGACGCTTCCGGGTAGTGATGTGCTGGCACCTACTCGGCTGCTACGACGTGCAGCGCTAGTGCTACGTGGAGCGGCTCCAACAGATGTCGAGCTGAGCGAGCTACTTGCTAGCGGAGACAGCACAGCACAAAACTCCTACGTAGACGGATTCATTGATCGCACTCTGCAGGATCCGAAGTTCTATCGGACCATGTTCGAGCTGGCGCGGGACTGGCTGAACGTGCCACTGATTCCCCCGACTGAGACGTCAGCAGAGTACGGCCAAGCCCAACAGCGAATGCTCAAGGTATGTGCAGGCGGCACTGTGAAAGCAGGGTCGCTGTACTTTTTCCGTGACCTAATCGTCGCCAATGGTGAAGAGGACCCGTGTGATGGGCTCACGAACCTAGGCGCGCCGGTAGCCGAGGTTACTGTTGAACCGTGGTGGGCCCCAGGTAAGCAAGCGAAGTTAGTCGGAGATGCCGCCAAGACAAGTGCGCAGTGCGGCTCTATTCCCATGGGAGTATGCGGCTGCGGTCCGAACGCGAGCCGCTGTCGGGCGCCTGAAACCAACTATCCTGGGATTGAGCAGTTTCTGCAGTTCAATCCAAACTCCCAGAGACGGCAACTCTCCGAGGAACCAGCGCGCCTGTTCGCTCATATCGCTTGGTACGACAGGCCCGCGACCGACTTGATTGCTGGGACGTACTCCGTTGGCTCGACAAACGTGCAGGCGGCCTACGTGATGCAGGGCATTGAAGGCGGGGCGACAACCCTAGTCAGCGATGACTCCTGGTGGCGTCCGAGCAAGTTCGCTGGGGCTCCCGCAGACCCTGAACACCCCGCTGGAGATCCAAATGCATGGCGCGAATTTTCGGTACCTGACCGCAATCCATTCCTAATCGCCAGTCGCAACTATCACTATGATCCACGCACGGACGCACCTCCAATGCAGGGCCTTCCTGCGTCAGGAATGCTCACAAGCCCTGGATTTCTAAGTGGTCTACCTCGCGAGAGAATCCGCGCAGCCCGCGCACTCGAGAACTTGGCATGTGAGGTATTCAGTCCTCCGGCTAGCAACGTTACCTTCAACCCATACGTCCGTGACCCTTACAATGAGGGCCCCTGTCAGCACTGCCACAAGCGCTTGGATCCTGCGGCTATTCACTTTAAGCGCTGGGGCAAACAAGGAGCCGCACAGGAGGGCTGGGGAGCAAAGTATCTGATGCCTGATATCGGTGCCGCAGGCGCATGGCGCTGGCCCAAAGTGTGGCGCACCGGAGCCTTTCCCTACCACTCAGAACCATTTAGCCAGTGGAATCGCTGGTACCTTGCAGACACCGGCTTGACGCCAATTTCGCAGGCGATGATCGATGCAAAGCCGGAAACAGTGTTCATTGACTTTCTGGTTCCAGAACAGTCTCTACTTGGCCAAAAGTCTGACGGTACTGTTGGCCCTCTTGGGTTCGCAAAGCTAATCATTGCCGCAGGTTCCTTTGACCGCTGCGTGGTTCGCCGCATTCACACCGCCATTTTAGGACGTGACATTGATCCGGCCCAAGAGTCGGGATACCTGGATGCGCTAACCCAGAACTTTGTGAGCGGTGGCCGCAAGGTTCGTCCGTTTGTAAAAGCCCTGACGAAGACGGAGCTGTTCCGGAGGGGGTTCTAGATGCGACAGCAAACACAGGTGAAAACCACGCTCGGCAGACCGCTAGGTGGGGTTGTAGCTCTACTGGTCACCGTTCCGCTGGTGCTGGGTGGTTGCAAAGACAGTCCTCCTGTTGATGCACCAGCCGGGGGCGACCCATGCAACAGTCCATCTTCGGAGACGCAGCGAATCATGGACGGGCTCCGCTCCTCGTGCGAGAGCTGCCATATATCGGGAACGCGGGGCTTCTTTGCTTCCTCAAGTGCATTTCAGCAGCTCCTAGTTGCTGATCCCCGCCTCGTTTCTCCGGGCGATCCTGACAACAGTGAGCTTGTGCGCTTGCTCGAAGGGAACGGCACTGGTGGATTCAAGCAAATGCCTACGGGCAGCCAGTCTTACTCGCAGCTGGTTGCCGCAGGTACAGTTTCTCTGACCGTTGACGAAGTCCGGACCTGGATTCGAGGTCTAAGTGCACAGACGCGCGGGACCTCACCCTCCACGACTGCGCGACGAAATGTCCGGGTCGGCGCAGCGCAGGTTCAGCGGACGCTCTATCAACAGCTGGGCCTTGATTACTCCGACTTTTTTACGACTGGTGACGACTACGGGATTCCTGTCGCTACAGCGATCGACTACGACAGCGTGTACGCGGTTCAAGCTCCCGAGATGTATCCTGCCCCGTTCGCCTCGCGACTCTCTCCACAGGACCGGTGGGGGGCACTAGGAGGAGGATCAGCATTTTTGCAAGCGCGCTCCGATACCTCCATGGCCCCCTCTTTCACCCAAGCGCTCGCGCAGATCTCGCAGCGTTGGTGCAGACTTGCGCTTGCTAAAAACGGAAAGAACAATCCTGTTCTGTTTCCGCAAGGTGGCTCGCTCTCCACGGATGCCACCACGGCCAAGCAAACACTAAAGCGCTGGCAGCTGCATTTCCTATCAGAGCCCGCTAGCGACGCAGACATCGAGACGCTGTACTCAAAGCTCTTTGCTCCGCTGCAGCAGCAGGCAGCTGCCATTGAGCCCGCATACGTGGGAGCCTGCTCCTATTTTATCCGTCACCCCCACTGGATCTTTTACTAGGAGAACGCACCATGAACATAACTCGTAGACAGCTATTTTCTGCTGCCTTTGGTGCGGCTCAGGTTGCGCTGCTATCGCGATACGGATTAAGTCCGCAAAGAGCCCGCGCAGCAACGACGGGCCCAAGCAAGCTCCTTGCAATCTATGTGGACGGAGGACTGCACTGGGAGACCTTCTTTGCGCCGCTAACGCGAGCTGGCATCGCCAAGTTCATCCCAGCTCCTACAGGGGGCTACTACCCGTGGGGATATAATACCAATCAAGTGGAGAACTTTGATCGGTCCGCAGTCGACTTGGATGCCCCCGGACCAGTCCGCAAGCTGCGGGGTCCCATCTACTGGAACTGGAACATGCCGGGGGATAGCGACGGCCTTAATCCCGTCTCAGGCAACACCCAAAACTTTCGACCTTACGGCTACATTTGGGCCAACCCCAAGTATCGCCTATTTGATAAGGCCGCTCTCCTCGTCGGTGCGGACCAAGGGACCGCTGCCCATGAGAGTGGTCGCATCGCCAGTCTGTGTGGCGTGGCCGGAGCTTCATTTCGGGCGCCTGCTGTTCAAGCGGTCGTCGCCAGCTACGTGGCATCACAGTTCCCAGATCGCCCGATTCCAAATGTCTGCTTGGGAGGCCCACTCCCCAGGGCACTCAATCTTGCCACCAACTTTGAGCCGAGCACCCTTACCGGACCCGCAAGCATCGAGCCGATGATGTCGGATCGTAGCGATGCAGCATGGTCAGGCTTGCGCAAGCGCACCACGATTCCTGATGTTGCACTGGATGGGAGTGCTGGGGCAGGAACCGTTCCTACGACTTTGGTAGATCAATGTCTGCTGGAGGCTGCGCGCGCCGATCGAGGGAAAAGCAGTTCAGGAAACGACGCATTGGTTGGCCAGCTATACGATGGCTACAAAGGGTTTAGCAGGATCATCTCGCGGGACATCGTAGGCAAGCTTGGAACCACCAAAGGATTTGAGCACTTGCCAGCAATGGATGCTGCCTACCCTGCAAACCACGTCTCCTGTGCTGGCAGGGCTGATGCCTGCTACACCGCCGATACGATGGGTCCTTTTGACTTCGCAGTGCAGCTACTAAAGTCTGATTTGGTGACATCAGTCTCTCTGCGAGCCACTAGCATTGGCGGATTCACTTTCGATACGCACAGCGCACTCGGACCGCAAAATCATACCAGCCATCTGCGTATCGCCATGGAGCAAATAGGCCGCACCATCGTCGAGCTGTCTCTCACTCCTAGCTCAAGTGGCGGCGGTCGAACGCTGCTTGATGACACTGTGGTCTGGGTATTTAGCGACTTTGGCCGCACTTTTCCCAAGCAGGGCTCTGACCATCACCCTGCTACTTGTATGCTGCTGGCAGGGAACGGAATTTTGGGTAACCAAATGATTGGCGGCTACGACGAAAGCATGAATGGCTCGCCACTAGGGAGTGCCGCCCCAGTGGTAGAAGAGACTGGTCAGCGCGCCACGCGCACCTTGCATGCGCAAGACTTTGCCGCCACCGTGCTGCGCTCATTTGGAATGCAGCCAGGAAAAGACTTCTTCATCCCTGGCGGCTACGGAGTTATCGACGGAGTCTTCCGCTAGTCCTGTCTTTTCGGTCAGCGTTCAAGGGGACCACTAGTCGAAGCTAGTGGCCTCAAGCTCTGCTGACCCAAAAGCAGGACTCTTTTTCCAGACCGCCTGACGAGTTAATTCACTCTCGAACGTGCATACCATCGACACACTCCCGTCACACGCGGTACTATATGGTGAGGGGAGATTTCGGCGAAGCGTACGTCGAGCGCAGCATATGATTGGTCAGCGCATAGGCAGCTATCGTTTGATCCGCGAGATAGGCAGCGGCGGCATGGGCTCGGTCTACGAGGGCTTACGCGAAGACATTGGTCGTCGGGTTGCCATCAAGGTCCTGCTTCCCAAGCATAGCTCTGACCCGCTGGTGGCTTCCCGCTTTTTCATGGAGGCACGCGCAGTTAGCATCATTGACCACCCCGGATTGGTTAGCATTCTCGAGTACGGGCATACGGAGGAAAAGCTCGCTTACCTAGTGATGGAGTACATCGAAGGAGAGACGCTTCGTGCGCGACTGCGCCCCTGCAATCCCCCTCTAGGTGTAGCCGCCCTACGCTTGACTAGTCAGGTGGCCCAGGCGCTGGCAGCAACCCACTCCAAGCAGATTGTTCACCGCGACCTGAAGCCGGACAACATCATGCTTGTTGCCGACAATCTAATTCCGGGGGGACTACGCGCCAAGGTCCTGGACTTTGGCATCGCAAAGGTTCAGGGCCTCGATGAGGCCGATGCGATGTCCGTGAAAACACGAACCGGGACACTTGTCGGTACTCCCACGTACATGTCGCCCGAGCAGTGTCGCAGCAACCCAAAGCTTGATGGTCAAGCCGATATCTACGCACTAGGAATCATCTTGTTTGAGATGCTAGTTGGGACACCGCCGTTTGTCTCGTCGGCTCTAGGGGAGCTGATGGCGCTGCATCTGTTTGCTCCCCCAGAAGGACTACGTGAAGTCCTTCCCAATATTCCCATCGAGCTGGAGCGCTTGGTCCTACGGATGCTATCGAAGCGTCCTGCCGAGAGACCAACCGCTCTTGGCGTAGTGGAAGAGCTAGCGCGGATTGTGGTTTCCGATGAGCAGCTAACGCGAGCAGTCGACACTGAAGACAGGACTCAGACTGCGATTTCTGAGCAGGAAATCAGCGACCTGGCAGCGCAGGCATCAGTACAGGCCGATGAGAAGAACCCTAAAGCGTCAGCCCCGGTAGAGCCGATCTCAAAGTCTGCCACGATAGACAAGCCGGCACGACGACGCACCTCTGCAGCACTGCAACTTGGTCTTGCCGCGATTCTCCTTGGTGGAAGCGGCGTCGCCTGGTGGAGTCGCTCACACGGCAGGCCGCAGCCAGTAACCACATCGGCGGCACTCGCTTTGCCCTCTAATCCTGGGAGCGCAGCAGGAGCGACTCCTAAAACAGTAGTCCACACGAGTGTAGGGCCGGAGCAATCAAGTCCGCTTGATATCGCAGCGCGCAAACCTCAAGCGCCCCCAGGTAGTCCGGACCCAGTAGTTGGTACGGCTGACGGCGTCCGTGCGCTGATTGCACGTCGGGAGCCAGCAAAAGCGCTGCTGCAGCTAAAGCCGCTGCTGAGGCAACAACCGAAGAGTGCATCGCTGCACGAGCTAGCCTGCCAAGCCAACCTGGCATTAGGTAAGCGCAAACCTGCAGTGACAAGCTGCGAGCGGGCACTGGCACTGGATAGCGGGCTAACCAGTGCGCAACGGCTGCTGGCCGAAGCGAAGCAGTCGCGCACGGTCGCGCAGCGAGCGCCGAAATCTACTGGAGCACAAACTTCAGCCCCAGCTGGTCAAGCAGCGACTACGGCACCGAAATCCAAGGGGTCGGATGCATACAATGTCGACTTTCTGCAGTAGCCGAGGCGGACCTGTGCTAGCTCGCCGTGCTGGGCCGGTCGCAAGGATGGGAATTCGATCCGTCTCGGTGCTCTTCGCCACTGTTCTTCTAGGTATTCCTCTGAGTGCTGCTGCAGAAAAAAATAAGCGCGGCTCTTTACCCACATCGACTCAGTCTAAAGCGGAGGCGCAGACGGCAGGCAGCCAGGATGTCGGTTCAATATGTGCAGACCAAGCCGACGATCCGCTAGCCGAGGAATTTCGCGTTCACTACCAGCGGTCGGTTGAGCTGTATCGCGCGCAGGACTATCCAGCGGCCATCACGGCGATGCAGCGCGCATACAAGCTCAAGCCGGTGACTCGACTGCTTTACAACTTGGGTCAAGCCCATCGCAAGCTGCAGCAGCCGCGCGAAGCAATTACTTACTTTGAGCTGTACCTGAAGACCGAAACGAAAGTGCCAGAGAAAGCCGAAGCGGAGGTACGTGGCCACTTACAGCAGCTGCGCATCCTGCTTGCAGAGCAGGAAAAGGCCCGCGTGGTTGTATTAAGACACAGCACACCGCCACCCCGCTGGCTACGGCCCACTGGATTTACGCTGCTCGGAGTAGGAGTGGCTAGCCTGGGAATAGGAGCTGCGCTCTGGGCTCTGAACGGACAGTGCGTAGATACGCCAGCCCCACCGATAGAGAACTGTGATCGCGTCTATACAACTTTGCCGCTTGGGGCCTCCCTGGTTGGGGTCGGAGGCGGGCTGGTGTTAACCAGTGTCGGATTCCTAATCGGTTCCATCCAGAGAGGCAGCGGCGGCAAAAGCACAGAGCCCATGCCATCGCAGGCTCCGCCAAGCAGCGCGCCCCCTCCATCTGATCTCCGCGCGCCGTTGGTGCCGGCACCGGTCCCCATAGACCCAGATGTAGAGCCGCCTCCTGCCCCCTTGCAGCTGTCGTTTCGCTTTTAGCCAGAGTCACCGGAGGTCAAGATGTTCGCTACTAGATCGCTATTGCGATATTTTCTGCTGATGCTGATAGGCGTTGGAGCAGATGGCTGTAGTTCCTTATTTGGCGACAACCCCCAAAGCTGCGTTCATCATCCAGAAATCTGCGATAGCGAATCAGCTTGCAATCCAATAAGAGTAGCTTGTCAGCCCCGAGTATTGGGAATTTTAGGTGGATCAGAAAAAACGAATGAAAACCTGCGATACGGGCTTAGTGGGCCTATGGGTGTATATCTTTACGAGGATATACCAAGCACAAAGCTGATAGTCGCAGACACTGGTAACAGTCGCGTACTTATCTGGAACACGGTGCCAACCACGAATGTTCCACCCGATGTTGTGTTAGGTCAGCCCACTTTGGATACCGGAGAGGCGTTCTACGCGGGAGGCTCACTCTTTGCGATGTATGCTCCACAGTCAGTTACGGTGATTGATGGCAAGCTTATCGTCGGTGATACCGGCGCCAACCGCATTCTCATCTGGAATAAGATTCCTTCCAGCAATTTCCAGAACGCAGATTTGGTTTGGGGGCAGCCCAACGCGACTGCGCGAACAGCCAATCAAGGTAAGGGCAGCGCTACGGCACTGCCTACAGGCGTCTCTTTTCCGTTCGTCTCCTCTGAGGGGCCTAACCTGCTGGTTACAGAAGCGCTCAATCATAGAGTGATACGCTTTAAGGGCGTACCAACTAAGCGTACCGATATGCCCGACCGGGTGCTCGGTCAATCGAATTTTACCAACAACGACATTACGCAAAAGCCCAGTAGTTCGACGCTTTCTAAACCAATCGGCACAAGTGCGTTTGGCAAAGTGAATCTCGTGCCATACATATTCGTTCCTGACACTTCGTCCAATCGGGTACTGGGATTTAATGTCAATAGTATCAATGCTATAGACAACACCAATATGTCGTTATACGCAGCGGAAATCCTGATCGGACAGTCGAGTGACTCAATCGCGTCGTCTGGGAGTTCAGCAAGCGCCCTCAATACTCCAAACTCAGCCCTAGCAACGGAGAAGCATCTGTGGGTTGCAGATGAAAAAAACGACCGGGTTTTGGCATTTGAATTGAAGACACTACCGCTCCAGCCAAAAACACCACCACCTAGCGCAGTAATTTTGTTGAATGACGGGCCGCCCCCGAACGGACCGAATCGCTATCCGCCTACGAAGTCTACTCTCAGTCGGCCACGCGGTATTGCGGCTACAAGCAAGTACTTTGCCGTTGCTGACTCTGGCAACAATCGAATCCTATTATGGAACGGCGACCCCGACCAAATTACAAGCAACCGAGAGGCTGATATCGTAATTGGCCAACCAACTGCTCCGGAAATTCCTCTCGGTTCTACGGGTATTATGAATGCGCGAAGAGCGATTGACGAAAAGAGCTTAAATAGTCCAGCGTCGATCGCAGGTTACGGAAATCGACTCATCGTTGCCGATACAGAGCACAACCGGGTCTTAATCTGGACTCTGAAGGCAGGCGAACCAACGGTGATTGAGTCTGCCGTCATGCTTGGAAAGAATGCGCCATATCGCTGCTTAAATTCTAGTATAGATGCAGGTTGCTTAGATCATCCCTTAGGTGTTGCTACAACCAGCAATGGTTCGCTCTTGGCTGTAGCAGATACGAAAAATCACCGTGTTTTGATATGGAATGGCGTGCCGACCGTGAACGGAGTCGCAGCAAATTCGGTTCTGGGGCAAGATGACATTAGTAAAAATTCTGTAAATCGAGGGAAGGCAGTGGACAAGCTAGTTGGAACAGAATTTTCAAGTCCATCCGCAGTCCGCTTTATCAATGAATATTTGATGGTTTCTGACTCAGGTAATAATCGGATCCTATCTTTCCCAATTACCGCATCGAAGGATACGTCTCCCGTTGCAGTCATTGGTCAGCCTGCGGTTTCATTGACAGCCGAAGCGTCTGCCCCCGACGGATTGCATCAACCCATCGGACTGTCACATGAAAATGGACAGTTATATGTCGCAGACACCTTGAATCATCGGGTGCTAGGGTTTGCGCTGCCGATAACCCCGAATGGGCCTGAAGCCAACCTTATTTTGGGTGATTTCGACTACCTGGACGGCGCTGCAGAGCGTCCAGCTGCAAACAGCATGAACACGCCTACGGGTGTTCTTGTAACCGCAGACCACCTATTTGTAAGCGATACAATGAATAATCGACTGCTTCAATTCAAGAAGCCACTGGGAGACGGTCAAAGCGCAACATGGTTTATGGGGCAACCCAACCCTGACACTGGAGTTAGCAAACCTAATAACGGCGGAATGAGCAAAAGCTCGCTTAACCAGCCCAGCGGTCTATATATGAATGACGATGCGATCTTTGTTGCAGACACTGGTAACAATCGCATTCTCGTACTCTCGCGCTGGCAGTAGATATGCTTCCTGTGTCACCTGTATTACAGCGATAGCTGGAATGTCGGCACTAAGTAGGAGCGAAGTGAGATAACCAAATGGCCCCTATGCTTCGTGACATTCACATTGGCGCACACCTGGTTCGTGAAGAAGAGACGCTGCTCTTTGTACGCTGGGTCGGTGACCATACAATGGCGGAACAGCATGCGATATACGAGTGCGTTGGCGAGTACTTTCGCAAGCACGGCGGTGGTCTGCTCCTCTTTGATCTGAGCGAAGCGGGGGCACTGACAAGAGAGCAGCGGCATGCCTCGGGGCAGTGGTGGCGAAATCAGAAGGCGGAGACATTTGCCATTGCGCAGTATGGCCAGAGCTTGGCGGTCAGGGCCTTGGTGACAGTCATGGCTCGTGCGATTGGGATATTGACCCGCTCAAATCCAAATGCCGAGACTTTCGCTACTGAAGAGGAAGCGCGTGCATGGCTGGCCAATATCCGTCCGCACCTGCGCCTATCTGCAATCAAAGGACACTAGGTCCTGCGACTTTACCCTGTGGCCAACCCAATTCCTACTCCAGCAAAAAGATCAGTCTTCCTAAGTGAGAGATATTCAACAAGGACATGAGAGCGCGACGGCCAAGCCGCTGCTTGCGATTTGTCACGCCGGTTCCAGAGCAAGAGCAATCGCCTCGAAATGACAGCGGAACTAAGTGTGCTAAGTCGGTTCTTAACACTATCTGCGCGCGAGAAGCTCCGCTGCGCTGGTGACGGTCGCGACGCGCTGTAGCCACGTCGCGAGCAATGTCGGATCTGCGCAGGTCATGATCCGTTGCTCGAGTTCCGCAGACACTTCAAAACCGCGCGAACGCAAGACTAGTAGCAGGGCGCTAGCCTCCCCCAGTGCGCGGCCCCGTGCCTCGCCGCGCAATTCACCTTGTTGCCGCTCCGCCTGCACGCGCTGCTCCGCCAGCTCCGCAAGATTCTGCGCCCACGGCCCAAACTCCTGCGGGTCCGTCGGAGGCGGCGACAGATTCGCAAGCACCGGCTCTCCCATCTGCGGCACAGTCGGCAGGTCTTTCCGCATCGCATCGGCTCCGCAGAACGTCGCAATTTTCTCTAGGCACGCCTCGCGCACACGCGCAGCAAGCACCAAAACCTGCGCTTGCAGCGTCACCAGCTCCGCACTACTGATGCGATACGACATCGAGTAACGCGCATCGATGTAGGCGCGCTTCAGCAGATCAAACAGGTGCTTCTCTTCCGGCTCCGTCTTCGGTAGCACTCCTGCCATCAGCGCATGCTGCTCACCTGCGAGATTCCCAAGGAGCTCAATGTCGTGGGTGCGCTGCTTGTACCCCGTGAACACCAGAATCGCAGAGTGATAGTAACGCTCCGTCGCCTGATGAAGTAGGAACGCAGCCTCCTTTAACCACAAGCGCGCTCCGTAGTCGCGACTCCCACGCCAAAATTTTCCAGCGCTATCAAACCAGCTTGAGAAGTTCCGCTCTGCCAGGGCTAGCCGCTCCTCGGCATTGAGCGCCTTGGGCTTCGCCAGCGTGAACCTTCGGGAGTCATAAAGCATCACTCCTTCATTCGCGATGTCGGAAAAGAAGTACTGCCCAATTCTGATCTCGCGGTTCACAAACTTCACGTCGTGAACAATCAGAGTCAGCGGAGTCTCGCCGATAATCGCGCGCACTCGCCGCTCGAGCTCGGCCCACAACATCAGGTCTGCTGCCTGCTCCTCCGTGTCGACCACGACCAGAAAATCATAGTCCGACTTGTAGCCGGTCTCCGCATCTTCAACCCAGTCCCCGCGCGCGTGCGAGCCGAACAGAATCAACATTCCCACGGGCGCACCCTCGCGCGGCTCCGTAAAGATGGAGGTGATGGCGTGCAGCTTGGCTTGCTTGTCCTCGGGAAGATGATCGATCGTGGTCTTCATAGGTCGCCTCGGCGCGAGACGCTAGCACACGCTCAGCAGTCCGCGCACTGTTCGTTTTGGTTCGGTTTGAGGTCGTTGCTGGTGGACAGCATGAGCGACGATGGAATGATCGGATGGAACCTGTCGTCTCCTTCCATTCCGCCGCGCTCTTGCCTTCACTTTTGGTTCATCAGCTGAAAAGGAATCAACGAGTAGCCCTTGAAGAATCCTCAGCCAGCACTGCTTTAGGAATCGGCGATTTTGACTTGCAGCACCGATTCAACGCCGCACGAGCAATGCGTTCCGATGCGTAGTATCGCCAGCACACAGCGCGTTCTACGAGGCTGACCCGCGCCAAAGAGAAGGGCTTTTCATCCGTCTCAGGATGCAGCCAGCGCACGACACAAAGCAGTTCAGACTCATTCCTACACAACGTCAAAAGCTGCCAGCTAGCGTCGCTCCCGCTGCTCATGCGCTGCACAAAGTCGTGCGCCTGACGTTCCGCTTCACAGACAAGATTGAGCACCGCGAGCGCTCGGGAGGGAGGCCGACGCAGCGCAGTTTGGCGACGGCGGCGAGAAGATACACTTGCAGACTTGGAACGAAAACACATAGTCTCTCCTTGTTCTCGCCGACGGTCTCCTTGCAGGGTTTAAGTCTGGCGAGGCGTTGGGCTCCCTGGTTGACGCCGGGGAGCCTTTTTTTATGCCCGATTTGAGCGAGCTGGAGCAGTAGAGATAGCTTGTTGCTTGTCTTTAAGCAATAGGGTTAACCGCGAGCAATCGTTAGATTTTCGTCCAAAATTTTGGACGAAAATCTAACGATTGCTCGCGGTTAACCCTAT
>Ga0116158_10000622_pt1 | contig 33873 bp, 22 predicted proteins | sample AD_UKC052_MetaG_FD_89883 | JGI IMG/M metagenome (GOLD analysis project Ga0116158, IMG submission 89883) | Active sludge microbial communities of municipal wastewater-treating anaerobic digesters from USA - AD_UKC052_MetaG | ecosystem: Engineered > Bioreactor > Anaerobic > Digestate | place: USA... | reverse complement strand
CTATTACCAGCCGCTGTGGACGCTGGTCGGCGGCGGGGCGGCGCGCAAGGAGTCGACCGAGCGCGACGAGGCGGGCCTGATCCCCGAGGGTGCGGTGTGGCACCGCGATGCGGTGACGGAGTTCGAGCCCGAGCAAAACCTCGTGCGCACGCGCGACGGTCGCACGCTGCATTACGACTTTTTGGTGGTCGCGCCGGGCATCCAGCTCGACTGGCACAAGGTGGAAGGATTACCGGCGGCGCTCGGCAAGGAGGGGGTGTGCAGCAATTATGCGTACCAGTACGTCGACAGCACCTGGCAGTTCATCCGCGGCCTGCGCGAGGGCCGGGCGATCTTCACCAACCCGAACACGCCGGTGAAGTGTGGCGGGGCCCCGCAGAAGATCATGTGGCTGGCGGAGCACCACTTTCGCCGCAGCGGCGTGCGTGACAAGATCGAGGTCACCTTCGCCAGCGCCGGCGCGTCGATCTTCGCGGTCAAGAAGTACCGCGAGACCCTGGCCCGCCTGGTGGTGGAACGGCACGTCGACACCCGCTTTCACCACAACCTGATCGCCGTGCGCCCGGCCACGCGCGAGGCGGTGTTCACCCGGAGCGAGCCCGGCAGCGCCAGCGAGGAGGTCGTGCTGCGCTACGACCTGCTGCACGTCACGCCGCCGATGAGCGCGCCCGACTTCATCAAGCGCAGCCCGCTGGTCAACGCCGCCGGCTGGGTCGAGGTCGACCGCGCGAGCCTGCAGCACGTGCGCTATCCCAACATCTTCGCGCTCGGCGATGCCAGCAGCCTGCCGACCTCGAAGACCGGCGCGGCGATCCGCAAGCAGGCGCCGGTGCTGGTCAGCAACCTGCTGGCGGCGCAGCGCGGCGAGGTCGGCACCGCCACCTACGATGGCTACACCTCGTGCCCGCTGATCACCGGATATGGTCGGCTCGTGCTCGCGGAGTTCGACTACGACGGTAACCCGGCCGAGACCTTCCCCTTCGACCAGTCGAAGGAGCGGCTCAGCATGTATCTGCTCAAGAAGTACGCGCTGCCGCAGATGTACTGGCACGGCATGATGCGCGGCCGCGCCTGAGCGTCACGTCGTCCTGTCATCACGTCATTGCGCGCTGACCCGCAGACCGGCGGCGGCGCGCAGATCGGCGGCGGCGCGGTGGTACTCGCCGAGGGCCTCGAGCTCCTGGGTCGCCGCGTCGGTGGTCGCCTGCTCGCGGAGGTTGACGAGCAGCAGGGTGCTGTCGCCGAGCTGGAAGCGGCTGCGCTCGGCTTGCTCGAGCTTGTGGGTCAGCGCCAGCTGCTCGCGCGCGAGGCCGACGCGGGCGTGCGCGGCGACCAGCGCGGAGTGGGCGTCGCGCAGCTCGGTGACCACGGTGTCGCGGGCGAAGCGCAGCTCCTGGTCGATGCGCGCGAGCTCGGCCTCGGCGCGGCGCAGCTTGCCGCGAGCGCCGCGCAGCGCGAGCGGGACCTCGATCGTGACACCGGCGGTGAACTCGGCCGGCAGCAGGTAGGCGTCCGCGGCCTTGACCCGGCCGAGGTCCTTGGCGACCTGGGCGTCGAGGTCGATGCGAGGCGAGCGGAGGTTACGAGCGAGGCGCAGCTCGACCTGGGCCATGTTGCGCTGGAGCGCGAGGCGACGCAGCTCGGGGCGCTGCTCGAGCGCCTGCTCGAGCAGGAGGTCGAGGCGCCCGGGGCTCGGCGCGCTCGGCTCGGGGAAGGCGGTCGGCAGGCGATCGGACGTGGGCACGATCATCACGCCGGCGTCGTCGCGCAGCGAGCGGCCGAGCTCGAGCGCCGCCTGCTGCAGCGCGCGCTCGGCCGCGACGATCCGGGCGCTGCGCTCGACGATCGCGCGGCGATTGTCGAGGCCCTCGACCTCGGGCGTGTGACCGGCGGCGATCTGGCGGCGCAGCGCGGCGTCACGGTCCTCGGCCAGCGCGAGCAGGTCGTGCTGGACCGCGAGGCGCAGGCCGGCGCCGACCCACGCCCAGTAGGCCCGCGCCGCGGCGCGCTCGAGCTCGATGGCGCGGCCCTCGGCGTCGATGCCGGCGATGTCCATCGCTAGCCCGGCGATGCGAATGTCGGCGCGACGGCGATCGGTCGGTCCGCCTTGCCACACCGGCAGCGTCACGCCGGCCCGGATCTCGCCGCCGCTGGCGGTCTTGGCCCGCAGGTCGTAGGGCAGGAAGTCGCCGAGCCCGAGCCGCCAGCCGCCGTACACGCTGAGGCCCCAGAACGGGGTCGGCTGGCGCAGCTCGACGTCGACGCGGCCGTTCGGGAACGAGCTGATCGGCGTGTACTGGCCGCGCGCCCGCAGCTGCGGGTCGAAGCCGCCGCGCGCCGCGGTCACGTCGGCCTCGGCCGCGCGCAGGCGCAGACGCGCCGCCTCGAGCTGCGGGTGCGCCTCGGCGACGCTGGCCAGCACCGCGGGCAAGGTCAGCGTCGGGCCGACCGGCGCCTGGGGTGAGGTCGTCGGCGAGGTCGTCGGCGCGGCCGAGACCGGAGCCAGGGCAGGGGCTGGCTCTTGCGCCATGGCCCATGGGGCATGTGCGATCGAGCATGTCCCGAGGGCCAGTCCAAGGATCACCGCGCGCCCGCTCACTTCTCCTCCTCGTGGTGGTCGAGGTTGCCGTGCTTGTCCTGCTTGTCCTTCTTGCCCGGCTTCTGGTGCGCGGCGTCGCCGGTCGGGGCGCCGCTCAGCACCGGGGGGAAGCCGTTGAACTGGCGCCACAGCTCGTAGCCGAGGCGGACCTCGTCGAGCAGGACCCAGCCGTTGGCGCGCACGCCCTGGCGCAGGTACATCGAGGCCGGCCAGTGGTCCTCGGGCGGGGCCTCGAGGTCGGGCAGCACGACCACGCGGAAGTGGCCCTTGCCGTCGTCGTGCGCGTCGACGAAGGCGACCACGCCGCCGAAGGTGCCGACCGCGATCGACGGCCAGCCGACGAATTGCACCGCCGGCCAGCCCTCGAATTGCAGGCGCACGTGCCGGCCCGGCGACACCAGCGGCGCGTCGAGGCCGTCGAGCCACAGCTCGACCGCGCGGGCCTCGGTGTCGGGCACGAACATCGCCAGCGCCTCGCCGGTCTTCACCATCTCGCCGCCGGCGCGGACCATCAGGCGCAGCACGCTGCCGTCGCGCGGGGCGGTGACCAGCATCGACTCCTGGCGCGTCAGCCGGGTCTCGATCTTCAGCAGGTCCTGCTCGGCCCGCGCCAGCTCGCCGCGCGCCGACTCGAGCGAGACCTGGGCCGATTCGACGCCCGCGCCCGCGTCGCCCTCGATCTTGGCGACGTCGGAGCGCATCGCCTTGACCTCGCGCCGGGCCGCGGCCAGCACCGCCTTCGCGCGCAGCAGGTCGGCGCGCGCGTGCTGCTCGCCGAGCTTGGCCAGCTCGAGCGTGCGGCTCGAGACCAGGCCCTCGGCCGCGAGCTTCTCGCTGCGCTCGAGGTTCAGGATCGCCGCGTTCAGGCTCGCCTCGGCGGCGTCGATCGCCTGCTGCGAGGCGAGCTCGCGGTCGACGGCCATGCCGGCGCGCATGCGGGCCGCGTCGCCCGCGGAGGTGCGCGAGAAGCTCAGCGAGTCGATGCGCTGCTGGCTGAAGTCGATCGCGCGGCGGGCCGCCTCGACGCGATCACGGGCCGCGCTGCGCTCGCTAGAGAGGCGCGCGAGCAGGTCCGGGTCGTTGTCGGCGAGGCGGGCGATCGGGTCGCCGGCGGCCACGTAGCCGCCCTCCTCGACCATCCACTCGACCACGCGACCGTCGATCGGCGCCTCGATCGGCTGCAGGCGATCGAGCGGGGCATAGGCGATCACGCGGCCGCGCCCGCCGATCGACTGCTGCCACGGCGCGCTCACCAGCACGAGCAGCATCACCAGCGCGGCGAGCACGAGCCGGCGCGCGAGCACGCGGGCGCGCAGCGTCTGCCGTGTCATGCGCAGCGGCGAGGGGTCGTCGAGGTCGTCGCGCACGTCGAGGTGGTCGAGGGGGTCGAGCGGGTCCATGGCGGCTCCTCAGGGCAGGTGCCCGGCGATCGTCAGGGTCCGGGTGCAGCGGGCCTGCACCTCGGGATCGTCGCTGACGACGATCAGGGTCCAGGGGGCGTCGGGCGCGAACAGGTGCTCGAACAGCGCCTCGCGCTTGGCGGTCGGCAGCTTGAGGCGATCGAGCGCGCCGTCGATCAACATCAATCGCGGCTGGGCCGCGAGCGCGCGCGCCAGCACCAGACGACGCGCCTGGGTCCCCGAGAGCGGCGCGCCGCCGGACCCGAGCGGCGTGTCGAGGCCGGCCGGTAAGGTTGCGACCGCGTCGTCGAGATCGACGAGGCTGAGCGCGACCCGCAAGGCCGCCGGCGAGGCCGTGGGCGCGTTCAGGCGCAGGTTGTCGAGGATCGTCGCCGCGAACAGATCGCCGCCGCGAACCAGCGCGACCTGACCACGCAGCGCCGTCAGGTCGGCGCGGCGCAGGTCGACGCCGTCGACGTCGATCTGACCGCGGTCCGGCAGGCGCAGGCCGAAGCACAGGTCGAGCAGGTCGCTCTTGCCGGAGCCGCTCTCGCCGATCAACAGCACGCGGTCACCCGCGGCGATCTCGGCGCTGAAGTCGGCGAGCGCAGGACGCCGCGGATCGATCGCGTGGCTGACCCCACGCAGGCGCAGGCGCGCCGGTCCGGCCGCGAACGCCCGGATCGCCCCGGCGCTCTCGAGCGGCAGGTCGACCAGCTTGCCGAGCTTCTGCAGCGACGACAGCAGATCGTAGAAGGTCTCGAGGTGCTTGCCGAGCTTGGCGAAGCTCGCCGCCACCGCCGTGACCACCAGCTCCGCCGCGACCAGCTGGCCGAGCGTCAGCTGGCGCTCGAGCACCAGCAGGCCGCCGACGCCGAGCAGCGCCGCGCTGGCGAGCACCTGCAGGCCGAGGCCGCCGATCAGCTGGACGATCAGGCGCGAGAAGTGAGCCCGCCTGGCGACCAGGTACGAGCGCGCCAGCACCTCGGCGCGGGCGACCGCGTGGTGCATGCCCGCCTCCGACTTGAACAGCGTCGGGTTCTTGGCGATCTCCTCGAGCCAGGCGACCGTCTCGTACTTGAGCGAGGATTCGCCGAGGCTGGTCCGGATCGCGGCGCGCATCGGCAGCAGCACCACGGCCGCGAGGCAGGTCAGCAGCACCAGGTCGAAGGCCAGCAGGGTCGGGTGATAAAACGCGAGCAGGATCATGCCGACGGCCGCCTGCAGCGCGATCGACACGCCGTCGAGCAGCAGCGCCGCGCCGGCCTTCTGCACCATCACGACGTCGAAGAAGCGATTGACCAGCTCCGGCCCGCCGTGGCGACCGATGTCGACGCGCGGCAGCCGACGAGCGATGTCGGCGACCGCGCGCACGAACAGCCGCTGCTGCAGCACCTCGACGACGTGGGCCGCGAGGCCCTTGAGCACCGCCGCGAACGACAGGCCGGCGACCAGCAGCAGCGTCAGCACGAACAGCGGCTGCAGCAGCGCCCCGAACGCGACGGTGTTGACCAGGGCCTGGACCGCGATCGGGCTCGCCAGGGTCAAGGCCCCGATCCCGATCGCGTACACGATCACCACCCACAGGTCGTCGCGCTCGAGCCGCAGCAGCGCCCGCAGGCGGCGCAGCGCCTGTTTGGTCGGGTCGTCGTTGGCGCCGATGCGGCGCGCGTGCAGGGCGTCGAGCGGCAGCGCCGGCGCGACGAACACCCAGGTCGAGGGCGCCGCCTCGTCCGGCTGCTCGAGCGCCCGCAGCAGCGCGCGCCGGCCGAGTCGCACCGGGCGCTCTTCGCCGGCCTCGACCATCAGGCCGTTGAAGCGGCCGCGCCGGGCCTCCATGACGATCAACCACCGGCCGCCGCGCGGCGTCGGCCCGAGCAAGGCCAGGGCCGGGGTCTGTGGGCCGACCCGCGCCTCGACCTCGTGCAGCGGGTAGCGACCGACCAGGGCCCGGACCCCGACCGCCGCGCTCGCCCGCGCCAGCACCTGGGCCCAGCCCGCGCCGCGATCCATCTCGCGCGCGGCCTCGTCCAGCGCCGACCAGCCGCGCCGCGGGTCGAACTCGGTGCCGGCCTTCTCCGCCAGGACCTCGAGCACGCGCAGCAGGTCGCCGCTGCTGCCGGCCGGGACGCCGCCCGGCAATTCGCCATCAACCCTCACGCGGGCCTCCCTGGGTGCAGCGGCGGGCCACCAGCCGGCCGACGCGGTCGATGAAGTGCAGCACCGCCGCCTCGCTGGCCTCGTCCTCGGCGCGCAAGGTCAGGGCCTCGCCGTTGGCCAGGGTGATCACCGCGCGCAGGCCGATGCGCCCGCGCCCGGTGCTGCGGCTGTGCAGCCGCGCGGAGGTCAGCGCGGTGCCGAAGCGGGCCAGGACGAAGCGCAAACGTTGCAGCGCGGGCTCCTGCTCCCCGGCTCCGGCGGCCATGTCGACGTCGACGCGCATCCCTACTCCCCCTGTCCGGCAGGTAATAGGGCGCATCGGGACTTCGAGCCAATAGATAATTTCGCCGAGATAGTTTGATAAAATCTAAGTCGTGGAATGGCTCAACTACCACCACCTGCTCTACTTCTACACCGTCGCGCGGGAGGGGGGCGTCGCGGCCGCGAGCCGGCGCTTGCGGCTGTCGCAGCCGACGATCTCGACCCAGCTGCGCCAGCTCGAGGAGCGCCTCGGGGCCCCGCTCTTCGACCGCAGCGGCCGCAAGATGGTGCTCACGGAGGCCGGTCGCACGGCGTTTCGCTACGCCGACGAGATCTTCGGCCTCGGCCGCGAGCTGCTCGACAGCCTGCAAGGTCGACCCGAGGGCCGACCGCTGCGGCTGCGCCTCGGCATCAGCGAGGCCCTGCACAAGCTGGTCGCCTATCGCCTGATCGAGCCGGCGCTGCAGCTGCCCGGCGGGGTCCAGGTCGAGTGCCACCAGGACCGCCTCGATCGCCTGTTGACGCTGGTCGCCAGCCACGAGCTCGACCTGATCATCTCCGACGCGCCGCTCGGCCCCGGCGCGATCAAGGCCTTCAACCACCCGCTCGGCCACAGCGAGGTGGCGATCTTCGCCGCCCCGGCCCTGGCGACCCGCCTGCGCCGCGGCTTCCCGGGCAGCCTCGACCGCGCGCCCTTCCTGCTGCCGGCCACCGGCTGCGCGCTGCGCCGCGAGCTCGAGCACTGGTTCGACCGCATCGGCATCCGCCCCGACATCGTCGGCGAGTTCGACGACAGCGCGCTGCTCAAGGCCTTCGGCCAGTCGGGCGTCGGCGCCTTCGCCGGTCCCACCGTCGTCACCGGCGAGATCGTCCGCCAGTATCGCGTGCGCGAGCTCGGCAAGGCCGACGCGATCGCCGAGCGCTACTTCGCGATCTCGAGCGAGCGCCGCCTCAAGCACCCGGGCGTGGTCGCCATCTCGACCGCGGCCCGTCATGCGCTGTTCAGCTGAGCGCGCCCGGCGATGCGGCTCACAGCGGCTTCAGGATCCGCCACAGCGAGCCGGTATCGCAGGTCTTGTCGATGTTGCAGTAGCCGGCATGGTTGAGCCAGTACACGTGGGTATCGTCGACCTCGATATCACGCACGACCCGGACCGCATCACCGTCGGCGATCAGCTCGCGCGCCCCGCCGGTCTTGGCGAGCCGCTGCACGGAGTTGCCGCCCCAATAGACATACTTGTCGTCGAGCGCGATCTCCGTGGTCCCGCCGACACAGACGCCGAGGTCCTTCGGGTCGTTCTGCCATAACGTCTGCTCCGGACCGCCGCCGACCGGGACCCGGCGGATCGCGCACGCGTTGTGGTCGAGCCAGAACAGATGCACGCCGTCGCTGGCGAGCCCCGACGCGTAGCCCTGGCCGACCGCGAGCGTCAGCCGGCCGGTGCCGTCCTTGGCGACCGACTCGACGGTGTCGGCCGAGCTCCAGTACACGCGCGTCGCGTCGAGCGTCAGCTCGTACGACGCATCGAAGCCCATGGCGATCACCTGGGCCGGACCGCCGGCGAGCGGCACCCGCTGCACATTGTTGTTGTTGGCGAAGTAGAGGTGCGTCGCGTCGACGGCGAGCGGGCGCGCGAGCACCTGCGCGACCACGACCTCGTTGTTGCCGTCGAGGTCGGCGCGCAGCGGCAAGCCAGCCGTCCAGAACACGCCGGCCGGCGAGGTGGTCAGCCAGCGCGGCTCCTTCGTCATCGACAGCAATTCCGGGAGACCACCGTCGACGGGCACCCGCCACATGCCACCATCATCGAGATCGGCCTTGCCCATGGTCGTGAAGTAGATCCATTCGCCTTGCCGCGAGAACGACCACGGCAGCTCGAGCTTGTCCACGAGCAGCTCGGGCTCTCCGGGGTCGCAGGGGTCGCCGAGTCCATCGGCGTCGGCGTCGTCCTGGGTCGGGTTCGGGACCTTGTCGCAATTGTCGTCGGCGTTGACGAGGCCGTCGCGGTCCTGATCGAGCACGAGGTCGAGGTCCGGCACGACGACCGGCAGCCCGAGCTCGGCCATGCGCGCGCCGAGATTGGCCTCGACCGCGGGCGCGTCGATCGCCAGCAGGGCCACCTCGAGCTGCTCACGCATGGCCGGCGCCAATACGCCGTCGTCCGCGAGGTCCGAGGCGATCTGATCGAGCCACTGCTGCAGCTGCGCCTCGACGGTGTCGCCCATCTCCTTGGCCGCGATCACGGCGGCCTGACCGACCAGCGCGCTCGCGGCGAACAGATAACGATTCGCCGCGTCGTCGCCCCCGAGCACCGACATCGTCGTGCCCGCCGACGCGACCTGCAGGCCCGGCACGCCGATCGGCAAGGTCGCCACGAGCTCGGCCTGCGCGTCCTTCACGGCGGGCTCGATCTTCGCGCCTCCGACCAGCGAGGCGAGCACGCGGCGATTGCCGAGGTGGGTGACGACATTGACGAACACGTCGCCGTCGGTCGGCGCCGACACATAGGCCCGCATCGTGATCGGCGCCGCGCCGAGCAGACCGCGGATCTCGTCGAAGGCATAACCGTTCGCCACGAGCGCGTAGGCGCCGACCGGGACCTTGCCGAGATCGAACTCTCCCGCATCCGTCAGCAGCTGGCCCGGCCACACCTCGCCGGTCGGGGCGCCGTCCTTGCGCAGCCGCGCGGCCTCGATCGTCGACCCTTGCAGCAGCGGACCCTTCTCGACGCCGCCGCGCAGCAACGCCGTCTCCGGCGCCGCCCCGGTGTCACTCGTATCGGTCTCGCCGCTGCTCGTCGACGGCTCGCTGCCGGTCGAGCCCGGGCCGCCGCTCGTCGGCGCCTCGCCGGTCGTGGTGGTGCCGGAGGTCGTGGAGGTCGCGTCGCTCGTCGAGCCATCGGTGTTGGCGTCGCTGCTCGCGTCCGCTCCGCAGCCGGTGTTCACGAGGATGGCCAGGATGAGCGTTCGCTTGGTCATGTCGGGTCCCGTCGATGGGCGCAGTCACGCCCAGGATCGAGGGTAGACCATTCGGGCCCGGCCTCGCGGGAAATGTACCCCCCTCAGATCTGAATCCCGAGCGCAAAGCCCGGCCAGAACTTGGCCGTGGTGGTGGCATTGATCGGCACCTGCCCCGAGACCCAGCCGTAGCCCATGCGCCGCCGGTCGCCGCCGAAGTCGACCAGCGCATTGGCGGTCGGTCCGCCGAAGATCGCAAAACGGCGCGCGATCTGCCAGCCGAGCAGCAATCGCAAAGTAGCGAGCGCCCCGTTCTCGCCGGAGAAGACGAAGCGCGGGAACACCGAATAACTGAGCAGGTCGAGGTCGAGAAACAGCTTGTGGTGCAGCGGGATGTGCCCGCCGAAGCCGAGGCCGAACATCACGCCCCGGCCCGCGCCGCCCGGGTGCACGCCGATCGCCAGCATGCTGTAGGTATATCGGGCGCGAAATCGGACCCCGACGTTGAGGGCCGCAAAATCGCCGGTCCACACGTCCGCGCTCACGCCGCCCTTGCGCGTGATGCTCAATAGACCGACCTGCGCGTCGGCCTCCTCGGCGATGTTGAGGATGCCGACCTGGGCGCCGCGCACGGTGTCGGCGGCGACGTTGAGCATACCGAGCTGCGCGCCGCGGACCTCGCGTGCGGTGTTGAGTCCGCCGAGCTGCGCGCCCTGAATGCGCTTCGCCCAGTTGACGCCGCCCGCGGCCTGGAAGCCGCGCAGCTCGCCGAGGGTGACGTTGACGCCGCCGCTGCCCTGCATGCCGTGACCGTCGCCGCGATTGACGTTGACGGCGGCCGCCGACTGAAAGCCATCGAAGCTGCCGCTCACGTTGACGCCGCCGGTGGCTTGCACGCCGCGCACCGCACCGCCGACGACGTTGACGCCGGCCGACAGCTGCACGCCGCGCATCTCCTCGATCGTCCAGTTGCCGCCGGTCGAGACCTCGACGCCGTGGATCCGGTGCGCGCGTCCGAGGATCAGGTTGATCGCGCCACGATTGATCACCTTGCGCCGCTTCTCGATGCGGTTGACGGTCAGCGGCGGGACCAGGCCGAACGAGAACGGGATCACGCGATATTCGTTCGGGTCGGGCGGGAACTCGGGGCCGCCGCGGGTGGTCGTCGGCTCGAGCGTCAGGGCCACCAGCGACTGGCGCGTCAGCTCGTTCTTGCGGCCGGCGCGGACCTCGAGGCTGGCGCGTGAGAGCGTGGTGCCGTCGTCGACGACCACCTGATAACGCCCGGGCTCGAGCGCGATCGAGACCGGGCCGGCGCCGATGCCCTTGTACAGCTCCGCCGCCAGCGTGCCGCGAGCGTCGCGAATGTACACACGACCGCCGATGCTCGGCCCGATGTCGAGCAGCGCCGAGGTCTCGCGCAGGTCGGTCATCACCAGGTCGCCGGTGCCGACCAGCTGAATGTCGTACGCGGCGTGCTGGGCCCGCCCGGGCGTGGTCTCGGTGCTGGCGAGGGTCTCGTCGAAGGCGAAGCGATAGGCCTCGTTGAGCGTGATCCGCCGATCCCGATTGACGTCGGCCGCGCCGCGCAGGCCGGAGATCAAATAATGCGTGAAGAACGATCCGCCGATGCGGTCCGATTCCTGCGCGGCCTCCTCGGCGGAGCTCGAGGTCAGGAATGCATGACCCTCGACATTCGCGTCGCCGCCGGTCGCCAGCGGCGGCCGCATGCGCCCGCCCTTGCTGCGCACGAAGGCCCCCGAGGAGCAGGAGTCGAGCATACCGAGCCGCACCTGCGCCGGTACCCCGTGGATCAGCCCGCGCAGCCGCGCATAGTCGACGCGCCTGGTGCCGAGCAGCAGGCCGCGCTCGTCGGCGTGGCCCGAATAATAGAACAGGAACTGGACCCGCTCGCCGCTCGCCTGGGCGGCCTGCACGAGGGCCTGGGCGCGCGCGAAGCCTGCCAGCAGGTCATCCTGACTCGGCTCGATCAGGACGACCTCGTCGCCGCGCTCGAGCCCGCCGAGTTCGACCAGCGCCCGCGCCAGCGAGCGCGCGTCGGTGCCGGCATATCGCAGCTTGACCCGGTCTGGCCCGCCGTCGTTGGCCCCGACGATCAGCGCGACGCGCCGGGTCGCGGGCGCGGCCTCGGGCTCGGCCGCGTGCACGACCGGCGCGGCGACGACAGTGAGTCCCGCCGCCAGCAAAAGTGCGAGCATACGATTCATGGCGTCACCTTCTCGACCAGGAACGATCGCTGACGCCAGCCCGGCGGCAGATCCAGCGACTTGCTCGCGGCCGTCGGCGCGTCGGCGATGGCCCGCGCGGCCTGCTCGATGCGCGCGACGTCGAGGGGCTCGTCGGCGGTGACGAGGATGAAGCGCTCGAAGCGGGGCGCCGCGTCGAGCTCGTAGGAGCTCGGCAAGGCGACCGCGCCGTCCTGCTGCAGCGCGGTCGAAGCCGCGGCGTCACCGGGCGCGTGCAGGGTGACGACGCCGCTGCCGTCGATCGAGAGCACGACCCCGTGCTTCGCGCCCGCCGCGACGACGCTGAGCTGCAATCGATCCCCGGCGCGCGCCTGGGCCGGCTCTGTCAGCAACGCGGCGCGCTCGCCCTCCTGGCGGTGCACGAGCAGGTGCGGCTCCAGCCCCTTGATCCGCGTCTCCCCGGGATCCGGTGGCCGCACATGGCTGGCGATCAAGCTGTCCCTCGGGACATCCTCGGCGGGCCACAGCACCAGCGCGGCCACGGCGACGGCCGCGACGGCGAAGGTCGGCACCAGCCACAATGTCCGCGCCGGAATGTTGCGATCGGCCCGGTGCCGCGCGGCCCGTCGACGCACCTCGGCGATCACGACCGCGGGCGGATGCGCGGCGAGGATCTCCGCGTTCGAGGTTTGCAGCGCCGCCAGCCTCGCCTCGGTGTCGGGGCGGCGCAGCAAGACGTCGCGCTGCGCCGTGGGCAGCTCACCCAGCGCCAGCTGCTCGCGCTGCAGTTCGGGTAGTTCTCGCTCGTCGCTCATACGACCCCCTGCAGCGCGGCGACGCTGGCCTTCAGCGTCCGCAGCCGCTTGCGCACCCCCGAGACCGAGAGCCCGACGACATCGGCGACCTCCTGCAAGGTCATGCCGTCGAGCAGATGCAGCACGGCGATCGTGCCGGTCGAGGCCGGCTCACGCGCGAACAATCGATCGAGCAGCGAGCGCGCGGCCCCCCGCGACTCGGCGTCGTCGGCCGCGGCGATCTGCGCCAGCAGGTCGCCCGCCGGATCCTCGGGTCGCCGCCGTTTGGACCGCAGCTTGTTGAGGCACAGGTTGGTGGCGATCGTCCACAGCAGGCTCGAGGCGCCGTGATCGCCGAGTCGCTCGCGGTGGGTCAACAGCTGCACGAATACGTCTTGCATGGCATCCACCGCCTGCTGCTCGTCGCGCAGCAGGCTCCGACAACGGCGCAGGACCATCGGTCCGTAACGCTGGTAGTAGTCCTCGACGTCAATGGCCAAGGCGTCAGCCCCCGGTCTCTCGCCGGCTGTAACACCGCGGCCGCGAGAAAGTGTCACCGGCGAATTGCGCCCGGGAACGGGCCCCTGCAGCGGTTTCCCGGTCCGCTCGAAGTCGCGCTGGTGATCGCCGCACGGGCAAGACATAGCCGCGCGACCGGCGAGCGCACAACATTTTTCGCGGCCGGTGACACCCCGGCCGGGCCGCGGTGTTCAAGGGGCCGGTGACCCCATGACATACTCCTTCAAGCTCCTCCTCCTCCCCGCGCTGCTTCTTCCCGCCTGCAAGGGCGACCCGGACGCTGCCGACGACGTGACCGGCGACTCGATGACGGGCGAGACCGGCGAATCCGCGGGCACCACGGGCACCACGGGCACGACCGGGTCGGGCACCCCCACCACCGGCGAGGACACGGCCGACGCCGCACCGACCTACTGGCAAGACGTCGCGCCGATCTACTTCGACCGCTGCGTGACCTGCCATCAAGCCGGCGGCATCGCGCCGTTTCGCCTCGACGAGTATGCGACCGCGAAGTTGTGGGCCGCCCCCAGTGCGAGCGCCGTCGCGGCCCGCACGATGCCCCCGTGGCTGCTCACCGATGACGGCAGCTGCGGCGAATTCCACGGCTCGCGCACGCTCGCGGCCGACGAGATCGCGGTCATCGCCGACTGGGCGGCCAGCGGTGCGCTCGAGGGCACAGTCCGCGACGACCTCACCGTGCCGCCGCTCCCGACCCTCGATGGCGGCCTCGATCTCAAGACCCCGGTGTTCACCCCGGAGATCGCCGGCGGTCCGCTCGCGGAGTTCGACGAGTATCGCTGCTTCCTCGTCGACCCCAAGATCGCCAAGGATATGTTCCTCACCGGCTACGACATCAAGCCCGGTAACCCCGCGCTGGTCCACCACCTGCTGGCGATGCCGGTCGACCCCGCACAAATGCTCGAGGGCGGCATCACCAACGCCCAGCGTATGCAAGCCCTCGACGACGAGTCCCCCGACCGCGACGGCTGGCCCTGCTTCAGCCAGGCCGGCGAAGGCGTGGCCATCCAGGGCATCCCGGTCACCTGGGCCCCGGGCATGGGCATGGTCGAATATCCCACCGACACCGGCGTGCAACTCGCCGCGGGCACCCAGGTGGTGATCCAGATCCACTATAATCTCCATGACGCGGATCTGCAGGGCCAGTCCGACCAGTCGATGCTGCGCCTGCGCCTCGCCGACAAGGTCGCGCGCGTCGGCTTCTTCGACCTGATCGACCCCTTCATCGATACGCTCTATCAGCAGCCGCCGGCGATGCTGGAGCCCGGGAAGGAGAGCGTGAAATTCGCGTGGAGCGTGGATATCGGCAAGTACTATGTCGGCCCGGGGCAGAGCCAGGTCGAGGTCTATGGCATCTTCCCGCATATGCATGAGCGCGGGCGCAAGTGGAACGCGCGGCTCGTGGGAGATGATGGGGAGCAGTGCATCGGGGATGTTCAGGGCTGGGGCTTCGACTGGCAGCTGTATTATTTTTATGAGCAGCCGGTGGTCGTGACGGCGGATATGCGATTGGATGTGACTTGCGATTTTAATACGGTTGGTGCAGAGGGGCCGGTGACGCCGGGGTGGGGGACGCAGAATGAGATGTGCTTGGCGGGGCTGTTTGTGGTGCCTTGAATGCTGTGGGCTTTGGGTGTGATGTTATAATGGTGTGCGCGGGCGGTTTGGCGAGCCGGCGTGGGTGCGCGGGCGGGTTGGCACGGGCCGGCGTGGGTCCGGCTGGGCCGCTCGCGTAACCTGGCGCAGCCAGGTGCCCGGCGGGCGGTGCGACGCTCGGACAGGGCGCGCTCGCTGTTGTACCCGGGTGCTTCGACGAGGATGTTCCTCGCGCTGGACTCGGTCGCACCGCCCGCCGGTCCCCTGGCACCGCGGCTTTCGCTGAAGGACGGTATTGCCCGCTCCGCGGAGAGCCGGACCCACGACGGCCCTGATTGCGGTTACTTGCTTCCGCGGATATGTGCGGCGCGTGCTGGCTTGGTTGGTGGGGACGTGCCGTCGACGGTAGGACGCATCGACCTGCCGTGCTGAGTCGGGCCCCGGCGCGGAGACGAACATCTCCGCGATTGTTCGTATCCGCGCGGCACATCCTGCATTTCGTCGATCCTCGCCGCTGGGCACGTGCCCGTGCCCGGGCGAGGGCCGCACCCCCCGGGTTTGCGCGGCTTGACAGGCTGTAGCGCCGCCGATAACGATGATGAGGTGGGTATCATCCGAGTGGAGACGGGGGCAGGGTGCGCGCGCTGGCTGGCGTGTGTGCTCGTCGTGGCCTGCGGGGACGCGGGCGGGGGCGGGGACGGGGCTGCGGGGGACGATACGGAGAGCGGGGGCAGCGACACTGCCGAGCCCACCGGGGGCGGTGAAACGGGGCCCTGCGACGGTATCGAGCCCGGCGACAGTGTGGTGCGACGTCTCAATCGCACCGAGTTTCGTAACACGGTCCGCGATCTGCTCGGTTACACCGGCGATGCGGCGGTCGGCCTCGCGCCCGACCCGTTATCCTTCGGCTTCGACAACAACGCCGAGGCGCTCGCGGTCACGGTCCCGCAGGCCAACGAGTATCTGCTGACCGCGGAGAAGCTGGCGATCTGGGCCACCGAGGATACGCGCCTCGCCGGCCTGCTCGGCTGCGCCGAGGACATCGCCACGGCCGACGCCGCGGCCCAGCAAGCCTGCATCACGGCCTGGCTGCCGGGCTTCGGCCGTCGCGCGTATCGCCGCCCGCTCGGCGCCGAGGAGCTGGCCTCGCTGCAGGCCAGCTACGCCCGCGGCGCGATCGACAGCTTCACCGATGGGGTCCAGCACGTGCTGACGCGGGTGCTGCTGAGCCCCGCGTTCTTGTATCGCGTCGAGCTCGGGCTGCCTGTCCCCGAGGATAGCTCGGTGGTCCGCCTCGACGACTGGGAGCTGGCGACGCGGCTGTCGTATTTGCTGTGGCAGGGTCCGCCCGATGACGTGTTGCTGGCGGCCGCGGAGGCGGGTGCGCTCGCCGACGAGACCACGCGCGCGGCCGAGGTCGAGCGAATGCTCGCGGACCCGCGCGCCCGCGTGACCACGCAGGACTACTTCCGCCAGCTGCTCGAGCTCGACCAGCTCGCCGACTTCAACAAGGCCGGGTATGCCGCCTCGCTGGCGCCGCTGATGCGCGCGGAGACCGAGCGCTTCGTCGACCACGTGGTCTGGGAGGGCGAGGGCACCCTGCGCGAGCTGCTGTCGGCCGATTACAGCTTCCTGTCGACCGACCTCGCGTTTGTCTACAATGTGCTGCTGCCCGAGTTCCCGGCCGACGCCAAGCCCGGCGAGCTGTACAAGGTGCCGCTGGACCCGGAGCATCGCGCCGGCCTGCTGACCCAGGCGAGCCTGATGTCGATCCTCGCCACCCCGAGCAGCACCCGGCCGATCGCCCGCGGCAAGTTCGTGCGCGAGAAGTTCCTGTGCGCCCCGGTCCCGCCGCCGCCGCCCGGCGTCAATGCCACCCCGCCACCGCCGGACCCGAGCCAGACCACCCGCGAGCAATATGAGCAGCACGCCAGCGATCCGGCCTGCAGCGGCTGCCACGCGACCTTCGACGGGATCGGCTTCGCCTTCGAGCATTACAACGCGGTCGGCCTCTATCGCCTGCAAGACAACGGCAAGCCGATCGACGCCTCGGGCCAGATCCCCGACCTCGACCTCGGCGGCCCCTTCGACGGCGGCGTCGAGCTGGCGCTGCGCCTCGCCGACAGCGAGCTGGCGCTGCGCTGCGCGGCGACACAAATGCTGCACTTCGGTTATGGTCGCGCCCCGACCGCGGCCGATCAATGCACCACCGATGAAGTGCAGGCCGAATTCATCGCCGCCGACGGCGACATCAAGAGCCTGCTGCGCTCCCTGACCCGCACCGAGGCCTTCCTCTACCGCCGCGCCGGAGGTGACCCATGAGCAAGCCGACCCGCATCCAGATCAGCCGTCGCGCCGTGCTCCGCGGCGCCGGCAAGGTCGCCGTCTGTCTCCCGCTGCTCGAGTCGATGGCATGTGACAGCCCGGGTACGACGCCGCGCAGCGGCCCCGGAGGCGGGGCCACGCCGCGCTCGGGCAGCACGCCGAAGCGCCTGCTCGTGTTCTTCATCCCCAACGGCACGATCACGCCGGCCTGGTTCCCCACCGGCACGGAGACCGACTTTCAGCTGGCCCCGCTGATGGCCCCGCTCGCGCCCTACCGCGATCAGATGCTGATCTACAGCGGCGTCGACAATCAGGTCTATCTCAAGGGCATCGTCGACAATCACAACGAGGGCATGACGACCCTGCTGACCGGTCAACCCGCGGGCGACCTCCAGCTCGATCCGGCGGCCCGCACGATCTACCAGAGCAACGGCATCTCGCTCGACCAGTACGTCGCCGACGCGATCGGCGGCGACAGCGTCATGCGCTCGCTGCCGATCGGCTATGAATGGTACCACTGGCTGTACGACAAGAACCGCAACCAGATCCAGCACAACGGCAGCCCGTCGCAGCTGTTCATGCAGCTGTTCGGCGATCCGAACATCGACCCCGACGCGCTGAATCGCATCACGCTGCGCCGCAAGAGCATCCTCGACGACGTCCAGTCCGACTTCACCAAGCTGCTGCCGAAGGTCAGCAGCAACGACCGCGTTAAGCTGCAGGAGCACCTCGACGCGATCCGCACGCTCGAGCTCGGCCTCGGCAACACCACCTCGTGCAAGCCGGAGATGCCGATGTACCCGGCCGGTTATCCCCAGCCGCAGGAGGACCCGAACGCCCTGCCGCTGTGGTGTGAGCATATGACCAGCCTGATGGCGCTGGCGCTCGCCTGCGACGCGACCCGCGTCGGGACCTTCTTCATCCGCCACGGCGGCGGCGGCCAGTCGTTCTTCCCCTGGCTCGGCATGGACATCATCCCCGAGGAGCCGAACCTGCCGACCACCGAGCACCACGCGATGTCGCATTCGTGGCCGACCCAGCCGTATCCCTACGACAACCTGATCAAGATCCACACCTGGTTCTCGGAGCAGCTCGCGCTGCTGTGCGGCAAGCTGCAGGCCCAGGACGAGCTCGGCGGCAGCGTGCTCGACAACTCGCTGATCCTCGTGTGCTCGGAGAACGCCGAGGGCAGCCACACCAAGACCAACATGCCGTTCCTGACGATCGGCAGCGCCGGCGGCTACTTCCGCACCGGCCGCCACGTGCAGTTCGGCGGAGTGCCCCACAATCGCCTGCTGCTCTCGATCGCCAACGCCTTCGGCCTCGATGGCCCCGGGGGCCCCGACCACTTCGGCGACCCCGAGTTCGGCGGCGGCCCGCTGCCGGGCCTCACCTGAGCGCAGGGCTCGCTGGATACGTGCAGCGAGCCCGGCGGTCACTTCGGCTGGTTCGCCGTCGGATCGTCCTCCGGCTGGCACAAGCCATTGCCGGGCGCTCGCGCGGGGCGCATCTGCGGTAACATCCGGCGATGCTCCACCACCGCGCCTGTCACCTGTGCGAGGCCCTCTGCGGGCTCGTGATCGAGTCGGAGGGCGGGCGCGTGACGTCTGTGCGGGGCGACGAAAAGGACCCGCTCAGCCGCGGGTACATCTGCCCGAAGGCGACGTCGCTCGGCGACATTCACCACGACCCGGATCGCCTGCGCCGCCCGCTGCGGCGCACGGCCTCGGGCGGATTCGAGGAGATCGAGTGGGACACGGCGCTCGCGCTGGTCGCCGCGCGCCTGGTCGAGATCCGCGGACGCCACGGTCGCAAGAGCGTGGCGGTGTACGCCGGGAATCCGACGGTGCACAACCTCGGCGCCATCCTCGGCTTGCAGGTGTTCGGCGGGGCGCTGGGCAGCCACAGCCGCTACTCGGCCACCTCGGTCGACCAGCTGCCGAAGATGCTCGCGTCGTACACGATGTATGGCCATCAGCTGCTGATGTCGGTGCCCGACGTCGATCGCTGCGACCTGTTCGTGATCTTCGGCGCCAACCCGGTGGTCTCCAACGGCAGCCTCATGACCGCACCGGGCATGAAGCGCCGCCTCGAGGCGATCCGTCAGCGCGGCGGTCGCGTGGTGGTCTTCGATCCGCGGCGCACCGAGACGGCGCGGGTCGCCGACGAGCACCACTTCGTGCGCCCCGGCACCGACGCGCTGGTGCTGCTCTCGCTGCTGCACGTGGTGTTCGCCGAGGGCCTCGTGCGCGTGGCACGGCTCGCTCCGCATGTCACGGGCCTGGCCGCGGTCCGGGCGCTGACGACGGATTATCCGCCGGAGCGCACCGAGGCCGCGACCGGCGTCGGCGCGGCGGTGCTGCGAGACCTCGCACGCGCGCTCGCCAGCACCGGGCGCGCGGCGGTGTATGGCCGCGTCGGCGTGTCGATGCAGGAATTCGGCGGCCTCGCGAATTGGCTGATCGAGGTGCTCAATGTCGTGACGGGCCACCTCGACGAGCCGGGCGGCATGATGTTCGCCACGCCCGCGGTCGACTTCGTCGGCCTCGGCACGCAGCTCGGTCTGCAGGGCAGCTTCGGGCGCATCAAGACCCGCGTGCGCGGGGTGCCGGGCTTCAGCGGCGAGCTGCCGGTGGCCTGCCTCGCCGAGGAGATCGAGACGCCCGGCGCGGGCCAGGTGCGCGCCCTCGTGACGCTCGCGGGCAACCCCGTGCTGTCGACGCCGAACGGACGGCGCCTCGCAGGCGCGCTGGATTCGCTCGAGTTCATGGTGGCGATCGACCCGTATCTCAACGAGACCACCCGCCACGCGCATATCATTTTACCGCCGACCTTCGCGCTCGAGCGCGGGCACTACGACGTGGTGTTTCACGGGCTCGCGGTGCGCAACACGGCCCGCTGGTCGCCGCCGATGGTCGAGCGCGCGGCGGACCAGCGCCATGACTGGGAGATCTTGTCCGAGCTCGCGGCGCAGGTCACCGCTCGCGGCGGTGTGCTGGATCCCCTGCGTGCGGCCAGCTCGCGGCTGATCACGCGTCTGGCCACGCCGAAGCGGCTGATCGATATGCTGATGCGCATTGGACCGTATGGGCTGCGCCGCTCGCTGCGCGACGGCCTGACGCTGGCGAAGGTCGAGCAGGCCGAACACGGCCTCGATCTCGGCGCGCTCGAGCCCGTGCTGCCCGCGCGACTATTCACGCGCGACAAGAAGATCCAGCTCGCGCCGCCCGAGTTCGTGGCCGACCTGCCGCGGCTGCGTGAACGACTGGCCTCGTGGACCGCGCCCGCCGCGGGGGAATTGTTGCTGATCGGGCGTCGCACGCTGCGATCCAACAACTCCTGGGGGCACAATGTATTGCGCATGGTCAAGGGCCCGGCGATTTGTACGCTGAAGGTGCATCCGCGCGACGCAGAGGTGCGAGGCCTGCGGACCGGAGACATCGCCACGATCACGTCACGAACCGGCGCGGTGCGTGCCCCCGTCGAGGTCAGCGACGAGGTGATGCCCGGCGTCGTCAGCCTGCCGCATGGCTGGGGCCATCATCGCGATGGCGTGCAGATGCGGGTGGCGAGCGCCCATCCGGGCGTGAGCGTCAACGACGTGACCGATGAGCAGCGCCTCGATACGCTGTGCGGCACCGCGATCCTCAACGGCGTGCCCGTACAGGTCGCACTCGACGCCGCGCAGGCGCCCGCCTGAACGCTTCTGAACCGGCAGTTCGGCCAGCGCTGCGCGGAATAGGTCGCTGGATCCGGTGAGGCGCGCGCGGCTCGAATTGCTTGCACTCGCATGATCGTGTCGCATATGCGGGGAGACCATGCAGATCGGATTCCTCGGCTGGGGCTCATTGATCTGGGATAGGCGCCCGAAGTTCGACGCGAAGGTCGGGCCGTGGGCGAACGATGGGCCGGTGCTGCCGGTCGAATTCTGCCGAATATCGAGCAGCAGGAAGGGCGCGCTGGTGCTGGTGATCGATCGAGCGCTGGGCACGGCGGTCCCGGTGCTGCACGCGCCGAGCCTGAGAGACGACCCCGCGGACGCGCTGGCGGACCTGCGCGCGCGGGAGGGCACGAACATGCAGAACATCGGCTTCGTCAATCTGCTGACCGGCAAGCAGCGCGGCCGGTACCCCGAGGTGGTCGCCACGATCAAGGCCTGGGCCAAACAGCGGGACATCGAGGTGGTCGCGTGGACCGACCTCGCCTCCAACTTCAAGAGCAAGAAGTCGGTCGATTTCACGAATGAAGCGGCGCTGGCTCACCTCAAGAGCCTCGGCAAGGCGGGCCTGCGCGAGGCGGTGATCTACATCGTGAAGGCGCCGGAGCAGGTCGATACGAAGTTGCGGCAGTGGCTGGCGAATGTGCAGTGGTTCAAGGACAAGGTCGAGCTGTTCAAGGCCGACCTCTGATGCGGCGCCGGCCACGATCGTGGCCGGCGCGCGCGGATCAGCCGACCCGCACCGGGAGGTCGATGATGTCGCGGAAGATCGGGTGGGTGCCGAAGACCGGAGGACCGGCCAGCTCGATCTTCGGGTAGCGGGCGAGGAACATCTGGAGGGCCGTCTCGGCCTCCATGCGGGCCAGCGAGGCGCCGACGCAGAAGTGCGGGCCGTTGCCGAACCAGGGGCTCGAGTGGGTGCGGCGCTTGATGTCGTAGACGTCCGGGTCGGCGACGAATTCGGGGTCACGAAATGCGCCGAGCATGTTGAGGAGCACGAGCTGCCCGCGCCGGAAATCGACGCCCTCGTAGGTGAAGTCCTCGCGGGCGAAGCGGGGCAGGCCGCCGCCGCGGCCGAAGGAGTTGAAGCGCAGGGTCTCGTCGAGGGCGGGGCGGGCGAGGCTCGGGTCCTCGCGCAGGAGGGCGAGCTGATCGGGGTGGCGAAGCAGCTCGTGGATCGTGTAGGTGGTCAGGTGGACCGTGGTATCCGAGCCACCGACGATGAGGGCGCCGATCAGCGAGAGCAGCTCGCCGTCGCTCAGGCGCTCGTCATCGTCGCAGGCGCTGATGAGCAGGCTGAGGATGTCGCCCTCGATCGGGTGCTCGCGGCGATCGGCGATGCACTCGCGGATGACGGCGAGGCCCCGCGAGACCGCGGGCATATACGACGCGAATTGCTCGGGTGGCATGCCGGGGACGATCGTTGCGATCATCGCGTCGGCGAAGTTCAGGAAGTCCGCCTCGGCGCCGGGCGGGATCGTGAACAGACCGGCGATGACGCGGACCGGATAGTTCTGGGCGAAGTCCTTGAAGAAATTGATGGTGCCCTCGCGCGGGAGGGTCTCCAGCAGCTCGCGGATGAGCGCCTCGACGCGCGGGCGGTGGGCCTCGAGCGGGCGGGGGCCGAAAGTGGGGGCGATGAGCTTGCGGATCCTGGCGTGCGCCTCGGGCGGGACGACGAACAGGTCGTGCTCGCGCACGGTGACGAAGTCGGGGAACGCGGCCCGAATCTCGGGCGAGAAGCCGGCGCCGAGGGTATGGTCGGTGGTCAGCCGCGGGTCGCGCATCAGCGCGGTCACATCACGATAACGAAAGGCGATATACGCCCGCGCAGGCTCCCAGTAATAGATAGGGGCCTCCTCGCGGAATCTACGCAGGAGCGGGTGCGGATCGGCGAGGAAGGCTGGATCGTTGGGGTTGTAGTGCAGGGGCGTTGGGGCGCTGTCGGCGAGCATGGATCGCCTTCATACCATGCGGTGGCGGGGGGTTGAACGGGGCTGCGCAGGCGTGAAGTCGGGCGGCGACTTCGCCGGTCGGCGAGCCCGGCGATCGACTACAATCGCGACGTGCCGGTCCGCTCGAAGATCACGCTCAAGGCCGTATTGCTCGCGCAGCTCGAGGAGGCGCTCGCCACGGCCCGCGCGGCCCACAAGGCCGCCGTCGAGGGGGCGACCCACGCCGAGGCGCGGCCCGAGAACGACAAGGACACGCGCGGGCTCGAGCAGTCGTACCTCGCGCGGGGGGTGGCCCAGCGGGCGGCGGAGCTCGAGGCCGCGGTGGCGGCGATCGCCGGGTGGCAGCCGCGGGCGTTTGCCGCGGACGCGGCGATCGCGGTGGGTGCCCTGGTCGAGGTCGACGACGACGGCAGGTCCCGACATTTCCTGGTTGCGGGCCATGGCGGCGGCCTGGCGCTGCCGGGTGGGGTCATGGTGGTGACCCCGAGCTCGCCGATCGGCCACGCCTTGCTCGGTCGCCGCGTCGACGACGACTGCGAGGTCGACCTCGGCGGCGGTCGACGCACGCTCAGCATCACCGCGATCGAGTGACGCGGGCTCGCGCGGTCCGTGCGCGCAGGGATTGCCGGCGATGTCGCAGGGGGGCAGGGAGGCGCGCTCCCCTTTGCCCGGACCGGTGGTTATGATGGCGGCTCGGTGAGCGCTCCGCCCGATCCGCATCCGTCGCCCGAACCGGCGAATCCGGCCGCCTCGGTGACACGCTCGGCCGACGGTGGTTATGCGAGCCTCGCGGCCGCACCGTTGCTGCCGAGTCACATCGGGCGCTACCTCGTGCTCGAGATCCTCGGCACCGGCGGCATGGGGGTGGTGTACGCGGCCTACGATCCGGAGCTCGATCGCAAGGTCGCGCTGAAGGTCATGGACCCGGAGTCGGACGTGGTCCGGGTCAGCCGCCGCCAGGACTATCTGCGCCGCGAGGCCCAGGCGCTCGCCCGCCTCGCACACCCCAACATCGTGGCGATCCACGACGTCGGGGTGGTCGGCGGGCGGGTGTTCGTGGCGATGGAATTCGTCGCCGGTCGCACGCTGCGCGATTGGTGGCAAGAGACCGCGCGGGGCTGGCAGGCGGTGGTCGCGGTGATGGTCCAGGCCGGGCAGGGCATCGTCGCGGCCCACGCGGCCGGGCTGGTGCATCGTGACATCAAGCCCGACAATCTGCTGATCGGCGGCGACGGACGCGTGCGCGTGGCCGACTTCGGCATCGCCCGCTTCGAGCCCGGCGCGGCGGTCAGCACCCTCGGCAGCGGGATCCGGGACATCGTCACGGTGGCCGGGCGCAACGGGGCGATCGGCACCCCCGCGTACATGTCCCCGGAGCAGCACGCCGACCAGGATGTCGGCCCCGCGAGCGATCAGTTCAGCTTCTGCGTGACGCTCTACGAGGGGCTGTACGGCCAGCGTCCGTACCTCGGCAATACCAGTCGGATGGCCTCGGCGATGCGCGCGGGCCCGCCGACGCGCCCGGCCGGGGCGCCGATCCTGCCGGCCTGGCTCGATCAGGCGCTGCGTCGCGGGCTCGCGCCGGACCCCGCCGATCGCTGGCCCTCGATGCAGGCGCTGCTCGATGTGCTGGCCGTCGACCCCGAGCTGCGGCGGACCCGGCGGCGCTGGCGGCTGCTGCAGCTCGCGCTGCTGGTGCTGGGCCTGGTGGCCCTGGTGCTCGGCGCCAGGGCCCTGCAGGCCAGCCTGGCCCGGCAAGCGCTCGAGCGCGCGGCGACCCAGCGCTTCGTCGGCGTCGCCGCCAGCGTCGAGCGCCTGCTCGGGCGGGGGCTGCGGGCCGACGCCGAGGCGGCGCTGCGGGCCTTCGTCGCGGAGCCCGAGCACCGCGACTCGGGGGCCGTCATCGACGCGCTGCTGCTGTGGGCCGAGGCGATGGACGCGCGCGACGACCCCCAGGCGGCGCTCGCGGTGCTGGTCGAGGCCTATATGGCGCTGCCGGCCGAGGACCCGCGCGAGGCCGGGATCGCCCTGCGGATCGGCCGACAATTCGCGGCCCAGTGGCGGTTTCCGGCGCTCGCCGGGCTCGCCACGCAGGTCGGGCAGCGCTGGCCGGAGCAGGCCGCGATGCCCGAGTGGGTCGGGCTGCGGGCCGACGCGGCGCTGGCTCGCGGCGACCTGCCCGGCTTCATCACGGCGGTCGACACCGGCGTCGCCGGTCCGCAGCGCGAGGCGGTCGCCCCGCTGGTGCGCGCGCTCGCTCCGGGCAATTGCATCGGCGGTGGCTACGAGCACGCCTATCTCACCGACCTGGCCGCCGATGGTCGCTTCGAAGTGATGACATTGAAGCCCGGGACGGGGCGCACGCAGCTGACATTGCATCGCATGGACGCCGGATTGACGGCGCTGGGGCCCGCGCGCAGCGACCTGATGATCGACTTCGGCTGGGTGCATCAGCTGCCGCTCACGCGCTCGCCGGGCGGGCCCGCGTATGTCGTCGGTCATCATCCGGCGAGCGATACGACGGTGCTGTTCGAGCTCGGACCGGGCGAGCCGCGCGAGCTGCTGCGCTGGGAGGACCACGCGCCGGTATCCTCGGTGGCGGCCGACCTCGACGGCGACGGCCTGCGCGAGATCTATCTCGGCACCGGCACCTATACCCGCAAGCTGTATCGACTCGCGCCCGACGAGCAAGGTGTGTGGAGCCGCCGGCCCGCGCACGAGCCCACCGATTGGCTAGCGAGTGACATCAATTCGCTGGCCGCGGGCGACTTCGACGGCGACGGCCGCGAGGAGCTGGCGGTGGTCGCCGGGGCCTGGCGGGCCTACGACGTCCGGATCCTCGAGGCCGGCGAGCACGGTGAATTGCAGATCGGCGCGCGCCGGCGGATCGGCCACGTACGCGGCATGGCGAGCCTGCGCGGGGCCGACGGGGAGACCTTGCTCGCGCTCGCCAAGGACGACACGGCGCTCAGCAAGGACGCCTTTGCCGCCGGCGAGCCGCAGGGCGATCCGGCGGGTCTATACATTGTGCGCCGGCGCGGCGCGGCGCTCGAGACGGTTGCGCAATTGCCCTGGCCGAGCTTCGCCGGGGCGACGCGGGTGAGCATGGCCATGCGGATCCACGCCGGTGACTTCGACGGCGACGGACTCATGGACCTCGCCGTGCTCCACGACAACGGCTCGCCCTTCGCCAGCCTGCTGCTGGTCCGCCAGGACGCGGAGGGGCGCTTCACGATGGCGCAGGTCGGCGGCCTTGGCCCGGCGCTCGCCGGTAACTTCGACGACGACCCGGCCGACGAGCTGCTGGTCGAGACCCGGCGCGGTGATGTCGGCCAGCTGTGTGTGCTCGGCGTCGCCGGCGAGCCGCCGCCGCCGCTGCCGAGCCAGGCCGCCGGCACCGACGATTCCGGGCCCGAGCTCGCCGATCCGCTGCTGGCCCGGATCTGGGCGCGTGCGGAGAACCTGGCGCGCTTCGGCCTCAGCGGTGAGGCCGCGCGTGCGCTCGAGCAACGCATCACCCAGGCGGCCCAGGAGGTCGATCGCCAGGCGCTGCGCCGGCGGGTCGCCGAGCTGTTCGCGGCCGCCGGCGATACGGTGGCCGCGGGCGACGGCTTCGAGGCGCTGGCGCTCGGCGGCGACGTCGATGCGGCCCTGCAGGCGATCACGAACCATGAGCAGGGCCTGCGCCTCGACGACGCGCTGCGGGTCGCCGAGTCGGCGCTGCGCCGGGAGGCCGGCACCGCGGCGCAGCGGCAGGCGCTGCGCGTGGCGAGCCAGCGCCTGCGCGCCGTGGTCGACCGGCGCGAGCGGATCGAGCTGCGCTTCGACGCCCCGCTGGCCGCCGGCTGGTTGGTGCACGAGCCGCTGGCGCTGCGCCTCGATTCGGTGCGCGACGAGCTGGTGGTCGAGGCCACCGCCGACCTCGGCGAGCTTGCGAGCTTTCCGATCGAGTTGACCGGTGAACCGCTGACCCTCGAGATCGATCTCGAGGTCGAGCGCGCGGAGTGGGGCGCGCGGGTGACGGTGGCCTTGCGGCCGCGCGAGGGTGGTCCGGCGCTGCTCGACCTCGGGGTCGGGGGTGGTGGTGGCGGTGGTCATCTGCAGCGCACCACCGTGCTCGCTGGATCGCTGCCGCAGGAGGTCGCCGAGATCGGGATCTGGCCGACCCCCAGCGCCGGTGCACACAGCCAGCACCGGGCGCGCGTGCAGGTGTTGTCGGGGCACGGGCGGCTGTACCTCGAGGAAAATGGTGATCACCCCGGCTCGCTCTCGCGGCCAGCGCCGCGACCGGTGCCCGCGGGCGCCTATTCGCTGGTGCTGCGCTCGACCGGCGAGCGAGACTTCGATGGCCCGAAGATCCGCGCGCGCATCCGACGGATCGCGGTGGTCGGTGCGCGGCCCGGTGTGCGTGAACCCGGCGAGGCCTCGCCCGGTGATCACGAGGTCCCGGGCCTGGCGCTGGTGCTCGGCCGCTGGCAGGCGGCCCTGCAAGCCCCGCAGCCGCTACTGCGGGGCGTGGCGCTCGCCGAGCTCGGACGCAGCAGCGAGGCCGTCGAAGCGTTCGCGCTGCTCGACCCGGAGGAGCCCGAGCTGCGCCGACAACTGCGCTATCTCCTGCGCGCGCGCTCCCCATTGTTCGCGCCGCTGCTGCGCGCCGCGCTCGGTCCGCGCTATCCGGCGCTGCTCGGCGAGACGCTGACGGACTATCGCATCGCCGAGCTCGACGACGAGCGCCTGCACGAGCGCCTCGCCCTCACCACCGACCTCGAGGCCTTCGCGGCGGAGGACGCGGCCCCGCCTGCGGTCCGCGCGGCGCTGCACGAGGTGCGTGGGGTGGCGCGCAAGCTGGTGGGCGACCTCGAGGGGGCCGAGCAGGACCTCGGCCTCGCGGTCGCGCTGGGCTCGCAGCTGCGACCGATCGGGCCCGAAGACGTGCTGGCCGCGCGAGAGCTGCTGCGGGCCGAGGTCGCCACGCGGCGCCAGCTCCCCGAGCTCGCGCTGGCGGCGGCGACCCGCGCTCTGGCCCGCGCCAGCGACCCGGCGTGGATGGCCGAGCGCCTGCGGATCTCCGCCGACCTGCGGCCCTTGCACGCCGACCGGCGCTGGAAGGCGCTGCTGGCCCCCTATCCCTGAGGCCAATTGTGATGAGTAATTAGCCTGGGGGCGTCCGGCGCAATTGGACAGTGTGTGGTGCCCGGTTATTGTTCGCATATGCGTCGAATCATCGGGAGTGTTCCGCGAAGCGCGCTGTACGTTTTGTTATTCGCCGGCTGCGCCGATAACGATTCGGGATCGGGCTTCAGCGCCACCCAGAGCACGGACGGCGCGACCGGCACGCAAGGCGCGGCGACGTCCGGCGCCGACACGGACGGCAGCAGCGAGGGCTTCACACCCACGACCGGCGCCGGCATGACCAGCACGACCGGCACGACCAGCACGACCAGCACGACCAGCACGACGGGCATGACCAGCATGACCGGCGGCGTCTCGGCCGGGACCACCCACGGCTCGTCCAGCACGGGGGGCGTCGACACCGGCGAGACCGATGGGAGCAGCACGACGCAGGCCGGCGAGACCGATACGACCGCGGCGACGACCGGCGAGGATACGGCGGGCGCCCCGAGCTTCATGATCGACATCTGGCCGATCTTCGCCGATCGCTGCTCGTGCCATGATGACGCCAATGGGGCGGGCAAGCTGCGCCTGGCGATGGAGGACGCATATACCAACCTCGTCGACAAACCATCGATCCAGGTGCCGGAGATGCTGCTCGTCAAGCCCGGCTCGGCGATGGACAGTTATCTGTGGCACAAGCTCAACGACACGCAGGACGACGTCGGCGGCAAGGGCAAGCGCATGCCGCCCAGCGGGAAGCTGAAGATGGCGGAGCTCGACCTCATCCAGCAGTGGATCGATGGGGGCGCCAAGCCCTGAAGCGCCGCCGTGCGTCGTTTGCGCTGGGCTCACAGCACCCTCTGCAGAGGTGGCGGTGAATTCACAGGCCTGCCCATGCGCCCTGGGGACGGTGTAGGCTGCGCACATGGCGAGTGAGGACGAGGGCGCCGCAGGAGCGCCGCTGGACGACGCGGCAAGGCGGGTGCTCGCGGCCTTCAGCGGGCGCGCCGAATACAGCGTGTCGATCTCGGCCGATCGTGTGCTCGCGGCCCGCATCCCGTTCTACAGCGGGCTCCCACGCGAGGCGGTGGCGGCGGCGATCCGGCGGGTCTATCTGACGGTCGGCCAGGACCTCGAGCGCGGCGAGCCCCGGGCCTTCCCGGCGTTCCTGGCGGCGCTCGGCGCCCAGCGCTCGGCGCTCGGCGTGTCGGTCAGCGAGATCCTCGCCGGGATGAGCATCGGCTTCGACGCGGTCTCGGAGGACTTCGCGATCCACTTCGCCGACGACCCCGCAGCGCGGATCTACTGGGAGCGCTCGCGGGCGCGGATCGCCTATGCCGGGGCGGCCGCACTGGCCGACGCTTACCTCGGTGCCCGCGAGAAGGTGGTACGCGCCCAGGCCGACGAGATCTTGCGGCTGTCGACGCAAGTGTTGCCGGTACACCGAGGGATCCTGCTGTTTCCCCTGGTCGGCACCATCGACGCCGCCCGGGCCGCGGCGATTTTGCAGGTGGTGCTCGGCGTGGTCAGCAAACATGGCGCGAAGGTCGTGCTGATCGACGTATCCGGCGTGCCCGTGCTCGACGCCGAGGCGGCCGCGCACCTGAGCCGCACCGCGCAGGCGCTGCGCCTTCTGGGCGCCACGGCCCTGCTGGTCGGCACCAGCCCCGAGGTCGCGCGTACGATGATCGCCGCCGGCGTCGACCTCGGCCCGCTCAAGACCCTCGCGGATCTCGAGAGCGGCCTGCAATACGCGCTGTCGCTGGTCGGGCGTAAAGTCATCCGCGCCTGAGCGCGTCGGCGCGCATATCCTCGCAACCGCGATCGTACGCGGGCTGCGGGCCGATCGACGATCACCGCAATTGAAACCGCGGGCGCCGACACTCACCGGGCATCGACCCGCGGGCTGCGGGCCGGACGGACGAGCAGAGCGCGGCGAATGCCGTGATCGCCGCCCCCTCCGCCATAGATCGAAAGCGAGATCGTATCATGCGAAGTGTGGCCAATCTTCGACTGCTGAGCGCCGCGTGCGGCATCGTGACCCTGCTGGGCGGCCAGAGCGCGTACGCCATGGACAAGTACCTCGACCTCGAGCCCCCGCAGACCAAGTCCGGGCTCGGTTACGGGTACAACAGCATCAGCCGCGAGTACGTGCTGCGCCAGTGCGTGCAGTTCGAGCCGGCGGTCACCGACGGCGGATCCGGCGCCAGCGGCGACAGCTTCAAGTACAGCTCGATCATCTCCAACTCGCAGCTGGCCGACGAGATGGGCCTGTCCGTGGCGACCAAGTTCTCGGCCTCGATGGGCGTGGCGAGCGTCAGCACCAGCGCCAAGGTCGACTTCTTCCAGTCGACCAAGACCAACTTCCTCACCCACACGATCCTGGCCTCGTACAACAACGTCGAGCCGATGAAGTACATCGCCGGCGAGCTCAAGCTCAAGCCCGAGTACCTGGCCCTGGTCGGCACGCCGGCGTTTCGCCAGCAGTGCGGCGACTATGTCATCATCGGCGAGCAGAAGGGCCGCTGGTTCTACGGCACCGTGCAGCTGTCGGTGCTGGACACCGCCACCGCCAGCAAGCTCGCGGTCAACGGCGCCGTCGAGGGCAACTACGGCACCCTGACCGCCGAGGCCCAGGCCAACACCGTCAACAAGCTGAAGAACGCCAGCAGCACCCAGGACCTGCAGATCCGCGTCACCTCGAGCGGCACCAACTCCGCGAGCCTGACGATCGACCAGTTCCTGGCCCAGGTGAAGGCGTTCCCGGGCGCCAACGGGCCCAAGCAGACCTACAAGCTCAAGGCCGTGCCGATCGAGAGCATCGTCGCCAACTGGCCGGCCACCGACCCGCTCGCGCCGATCACCGCGGAGCAGAAGCTCACGCGCCTCGCCGAGGCCGCCTGGGGCCTCACCGCGCTGATCGACGACTCCGACTTCGTCACCCAGAACGCCAGGTTGTTCGCGCTCGGCACCACCCCGGCGCAGCGCAGCGCCCGCGTCGCGCACATCAAGGCCCGCCGCAACTGGTATCAGGGCCAGCTCGACGATATGCGCAATCGCGCCAAGAACTGCGACGTCGACTGGAACGGCGCGACCGCCTGCGAGTCGCTGTACGGCCGCTGGAAGGACTTCGAGGGCTTCGTGGTCGCCGAGTACGACCAGTTCCCGGCCCGTTATCTGTCCGACTGCTACGCCGCGCGCGACGCCGGCACGAGCATGCAGGACGCGCTCAAGCTGGTGATGATCCCCGAGCGCGGCCACTTCAGCAACACCAAGGGCGACCGCGAGGTCGGCGGCGGTCCGGTCAACTTCGCCGCGCACCTGAACATCAAGCCCGACTTCAGCGGCGGCGACCCGCTCGGTGTGCGCAAGCTGCGGGGCACGCTCGAGATCAACATCGAGGAGTCGAAGGCCGATCACACGACCTTCGAGACGACCCTGAAGACGACCGTGTACGACCTCGCCAAGCCGGAGTTCGTCGACGGCGCGCCGGTCACCCTCGGCCAGTGCGCGTACAAGGGCACGGGCGTCAAGGCCGGCCTGGTCACCGAGGACCCCTCCGGCTGCGACGGGCTCAAGGCGATCAGCCAGCAGGCCTACGAGTCGTGCAAGACGGCGATCGCATCCGTCAAGTACCACGGGATCCTGCGCGGCAAGACCGGCGAGGACCCGCGCACCGAGACTTTTAATAAGCACAGCCGCGGGATCCTGAGCTCGATGCGCTGCACCGTCGACTCCGACATGGGCAACGACACCTCGCTGATCGGCTGCGACGCGATCAATATCCCGTCGGTCCAGCTCGACCTCGTCAACACCCAGGACCTCGCCGCCGACGCCTGGGTCGCCCCCAAGCAGGCCGATCAGATGGTGATCCCGAAGGGCATCATCCAGCCGCTGGCCTACACCAACCTCGTCAAGCAGCGCAGCGTCGCCTTCGCCTCCAAGCAGAGCGTGCCGCAGCTGCCGCCGATGAACCTTCCGCAGCCGAAGTCGCCGCAGAAGGGCCGGCAACTGCCGCAGCAGCAGGGCGGTTGCAACACCGGCCTGGTCAACATCGGCGGCGAGTGCCTGCCGCCGCTGCGCCGCTGAGCCGCTACTCGTCGCGCCGGCTGAACAGGCCGGCGCGCACGAGGTAGTAGAGCAGGCGGACCCGGCGCATATCGACGCGCTGGCCCTCGTCGCTCACTGCGGATCGGGCAATCGCGTGTCGGTGTCGCCGGTGCTGGCGTCGCCGGTGCTGGCGTCGCCGGTGGTGTCGTCGCCGGTGGTGTCGTCGCCGGTGCTCGCTTCGGGCGGGGGCGGCGGCTCGTCGCCGGGCTTCGAGCAGGTCTCGCCGTCCATCGGCGGCGGCGGAGGCGGCGGCTCGTGATCGCAGCCGCAGCCGGGCTTGTCGCCGTGGCCAGGCTTGTCGCCGGGGGGCTTGTCGCCGTGGCCGGGCTTGTGGCCGGGCTTGTGGCCGTGATGGGGTTTGTCGCCGTGATGCTCGCCGCCGTGATGCTCGCCGTCGTGCGGACCGTGGTCACAGCCGTCCTCGGCGTCCTCGCCGTCGATGCTGCGCTCGCTGATGCCGGCATCGGGGTCGCAGCCGGGGGTGAAGGCGAGGAGGGGGACGCCGGCGAGGGCCAGGCGGAGACGTAACAGAATGGTGGAGGATCGCATGGCCGTGAATTCCTGAAGAGGGGTTGTCGCGCGGGGTACAGCGATGAGTGGCGCGGAGCGAATCGCGATTACAGCGGCCGGGCGGACTCTCGCGCCCGCAACAATCCGCAATAAACCGCGGCGTCCGCGGACGAGGCCGCGCCGCCGGCCACGATCGAGCGCATGCGCGCGAGAGACCTCTGGGCCTGCCGCGGTACGACGCATAAACTGGCCGCCGTGCAACGCCTCGCCCTCGCGCTCCTCCCCACCTTCATCCTCGCCTGTGGTGGCAGCGGCGAGGACAGCGGGACCACCGACATGGCCGCCACGGATGCGTCCGGTGCACCGACGACGGACACACCGACGAGCGCGGCAACGATGGCGGCCACCACCGGCGACGTGCCCGACGTGGATCCCGATCCCGACGCGCCGCCGGTCAGCGAGGGCGACTGGTGGCGGCCGGGCATCACCACGACCTGGCAGCTGCAGCTCACCGGCGCCATCGTCACCGGCGTCGACGCGGAGGTGTACGACATCGACCTCTTCGATGCTCCGCAGGCGACCATCGACATGCTGCATGCCGAGGGCCGCAAGGTCCTCTGTTACTTCTCCGCCGGCTCCGGCGAGGACTGGCGGCCCGACTACGCCGGCTTCGACGCCGCGGCGCTCGGCAAGCCGCTCGACGGCTGGCCCGGCGAGGTCTGGCTCGACGTGCGCCATGCCTCGGTGTGGGCCGTGATGCGCGGCCGCCTCGATCGCGCGGTCGCGGCCGGCTGCGACGGCGTCGACCCCGACAACATGGACGGCTGGACGCAGGACTCCGGCTACTCCATCACGGCGAATGATCAGCTCGCCTATAATCGGTGGATCGCCAACCAGGCGCACCTGCGCGGCCTCACCGTCGGCCTCAAGAACAGCGGCGAACAGGTGCCCGCGCTCGTGGATTACTTCGACTTCGAGCTCAACGAACAATGCCACGAGTACGACGAATGCGACCAGCTCGCCCCGTTCATCGCGCAGGCCAAGCCGGTCTTCAACGTCGAGTACCCCGGCGAGCAGGCCGACGCCGAGGCGCTCGCCGGTACCTTGTGCCCCGCGGCCAAGGCCGAGCAGCTGCGCACGCTCATGCTGCCGTATGCGCTCGACGGCAGCTGGCGCGTCGGCTGTGATTGAGCGCGCCGGTCACAGCGCTTCAATCGCGGCGAGCGCGACTTCGACCACGCGCTGCGTCGACCCGATCGCGCGCGCGATGACGCGGCGGTGCTCCACGTGGGCCCGGAGAATTGTTACCGTGCAGCCGTGACGTCGCCCTCCGAGCCGCAGTCCGGCGCCGGCCCGGCCGTGGACGCCGGGCCCCCGGACCTGCACGGGACCGGCTTCTTCAAGGCGCTGCCGACCAGCGGGCGCCTGGCGGGGCTGTGGATGCGGCTGGGGCTGCTGCTCGGTCGTCAGCTCGCGGTGGTGATCCGCGACGATCACGTGCTGCTGATCTTGATGGCGGCGTTCGTCGGCGTGACCAGCGGCGCGGCGGCGGGCGCATTGCTGGCGTGGATCGCCTATGCGATCGATCTGTTCCCGCGCGGCGACCACGGCGATTCGCTGCTGCGCTG
>Ga0116158_10000621_pt1 | contig 33950 bp, 32 predicted proteins | sample AD_UKC052_MetaG_FD_89883 | JGI IMG/M metagenome (GOLD analysis project Ga0116158, IMG submission 89883) | Active sludge microbial communities of municipal wastewater-treating anaerobic digesters from USA - AD_UKC052_MetaG | ecosystem: Engineered > Bioreactor > Anaerobic > Digestate | place: USA... | reverse complement strand
AGTGCTGCCGTCTGTTTGATTGGGGTCGGTTTCGCCTTCTGCCACTGCGTCTACGGATGGACCACCCTCATCCCCATCTCCTGCCCCTGGTCCTGCGCCTGCCCCTGTGCCAATGCCCCCCGGAAATAATTCAGGTTATGCCGGATGGCCTCCATGTCGATCTCCAGCTCGGTGCCATGCACCTGGCGTTGCCAGCGCTGCACCAGGCGTTCCAGGGCGAAGTGGCGGGCACCTTTCACCAGCACGGTGTGGCCGGTCAGTAGCAAAGGATCGCCGTGTTGGAGGAGGGCCTCCGTGGTGGGGTAGTGGGCCACGGTGCCGGGCAACAGGTGCGCGTACTGCTGCAGGGCCGGACCCACGGCGAGCACGTGCTGAACACCGGCTTGCCTGAGCAAGGCCCCCACCCGGCGGTACAGGGACTCGGGCGCTTCGCCGCTGCCCACGAAGTCGGTGAGCACCACACTGCGCGGGCGGTCGCGGCCTACCATGCCCAGGTGTTCGAGCGCCACGGTGAGCGAAGCGAGGTCGTTGCTATAGGCGTCGTTGATGAGCGTGATGCCGTGGGTGCCCTCCACCACTTGCAGACGCATGGCCACAGGTGTCAGCAGCGGCATACGTTCGGCCAGCCAGGCGGGACTGCGGCCCAGGTGCAGCAGCAAGGTGGCGCAGTGCAGGGCGTTCTCCACCGAGGCCTGGTCCGTGAAGGGGATGGTGAATTCCACGGGCACATCGCCGCGCAGGGCGGTGATGCGGGTGCCCAGGGCCACCACTTCTTCGCGCAGCACATGCAGCCACGCACTCTGCTCGCGCGACCATCCCCGCAACTGCACGCGCTGGTCCAGCTGTTCCAAGTGGATGGCCTCCTGCACCACGGCGTGGTCGGCGCAGTACACGAGCACCTCCACATCGTGGAAGAGCGCCAGCTTCTCGCGGGCCTTGTGCAGGGGGCTGCTGAAGTGCTCGCCGTGGGCGGGCCCCAGGGTGGTGAATAGGCCGATGGTGGGGTGGATGATGGGGCGGAGCAGCGCCATCTCGCCAGGCTTGCTGATGCCGGCCTCGAAGAGGGCCAGGGTATGCTCGGGCCGCAGCTCCCACACGCTAAGGGGAACGCCCACCTGACTGTTCCAGCTGCCGGGACTGCGCACGATGTGCTCCTCGTCGCGCAGCAGTTGGAAGAGCCATTCCTTCACCACGGTCTTGCCGTTGCTGCCGGTGATGCCCACCACGGGCAGCTGGTGCTGGGCGCGGTGCCAGGCGGCGATGCGCTGCAGGGCGTCGCGCGTGTCGGTCACGTGCAGGGTGAGCGGAACGCCGGGCGCAGGGCGGTCCACCACGGCGCACTGCAGGCCGCGCTCCACCAGGGCGGGCAGGTAGTGGTGGCCGTCGTGGCGGTCGCCGGGCAAGGCGATGAACAAGGCGCCATGCTCGGGCAGGGGCTTGCGCGAGTCGATGACGAGGTGTTCGATAAGCGGGTCGAAGCCATCGCCGTGCACGGTGGTGCCGAGGGCGCGTGCGATGGCTGAGAGGCGGTGGCCGTGGGGGTTCATGGGCGGCCGGTGTTCTCCGCCGCGGTGCGTTGGGCCAGGAAACAGGTGCGGCACAAGGGCTGGTAGCTGTCGGTCTCGCCCAGCACTACCAGTTCCTGGCTGGCGGTCATGCGGTGGCTGAAGGTGGCCAGGTCGCCGCACTGCATGCAGATGGCGTGGACCTTGGTGACGTACTCGGCCATGGCCATCAGGCGGGGCATGGGTCCGAAGGGTCGGCCCTGGAAGTCCATGTCGAGTCCGGCGGCGATCACGCGCACGCCCATGGCGGCCAACTCGGCGCACACCTCGGGCAGGCCATCATCGAAGAACTGGGCCTCATCGATGCCCACCACTTCGATCTCGCTGGCGAGGAGCAGAAGGTTGCTGCTGCTGGGCACGGGGGTGCTGCGAATGGCGTTGCTATCGTGACTGACCACATCGGCCACGGCGTAGCGGGTGTCCACACTGGGCTTGAAGATCTCCACCTGTTGTTTGGCGAACTCGGCACGGCGAAGTCTGCGTATGAGCTCTTCGGTCTTGCCGGAGAACATGCTGCCGCAGATGACCTCGATCTGGCCCTTGCGTCGGGCGCGGCTGCCGGTGTGCTCCAGGAACATACGGTGGTGGACGGCCCGCGGGGTGCGAAAATTGCAGGGCGACGCGAAAATAGGGATCTTCGCGTTCGACCGGACCGGGTGGGGCGCTGCCGCACCGGGAACAGAGGTAACCTCACATGGCCCAGGAAAAGGCATTCCGCAACATGAACGAACTGATCACCGCATTGGCGAAAGCCGAACGCGAGCTGGCCGGTGGCACCCTGGGGGTGGACGGCCTGGAGACGGCCTGTGCCGATGCCCGCGAACTCTACGAACGGCTCATCGTACTGCGCCACAAGGCCCGCGAAGCGGCCGTGGCATCACCTGCCCCTGCGGTAGCCCCTGCCCGCACCCAGAGCGGAGTCGAAGGGCCTGCCCCTGCTCCTGCGCCTGCACCCGCCCCTGCCCCCGCACCTGCCCGCACCCAGAGCGGAGTCGAAGGGCCTGCCCCTGCCCCTGCCCCTGCCCCTGCCCCTGCCCCTGCCCCCGCACCTCCCCCTGCCCCCGAGCCCCCGTCCATCCGCTTGGATACCCGTCCGCCTGAGGCAGCCCCGCGCCAGGTATCGCTGATCGAAGCCATCGAGGCCACCGAGCAGGAACCGGTGAAGGCCGAGCGCCCCGCACCCAAGCCCAAAGCCTCTGCCTCTGCCCCTGCCCCTGCCCCTGCCTCCTCCAAACCCGCGCCCACCTTGGCCGAGAAGCTGGAGCAAGCGGCCATCCCCGACCTGGCGAAGGCCATCTCCTTGAGCCATAAGTTCTGGTTCGTGGCGGAGCTCTTCAACGGCGACCGCATCACCTACGACAAGTCCATCGACCGCTTGAACACCATGCCCGATGGCGCTGCAGCGCAGGCCTTCGTGCAAGCGGAGGTGATCGACAAACTGCGCAAGCCGGCCGATCCCGAGGCCTTGGCCACCTTCACCGAACTGGTCAAACGCCGCTACGCCTGATGCGCATCCTTCTGTCGTTCCTCGCTGGTTGCTTCGTAGTGCTGGCCACTGCACAAGATGCGGCCACCCTTACGTCCCGCGCTCGGCAATACGTGGATACGCTGACCTCGCCCGCGTTCCATGGAAGGGGTTATGTGCAGAACGGCCAAGGCATCGCGGCGGACTTCATCGCTCGGCAATTCGCCCGTATGGGGCTGAAGCCGGTGAAGGACGATTACTTCCAGCCCTTCGCCTTCAACGTGAACAGTTTCCCGGACAGCATCGGGGTGCGCATCGACGGCACGGTGCTGCAGCCCGGTGTGGATTATTTGGTACACCCGGCGAGCGGTCGTGCGGAAGGGCGCTACGACCTGGTCCACCTGACCCCGGCGGACCTCTTCAGCAGCGAACGCAAGGCCATGACCATGGGCGTGGTGACCGGTAAGGCGGCCTGCCTGCATTGGCCCGCCACCAGTAATGCCGATTCGCTGAAGCGCTTCGCTGCATTGGAACAGGAACTGATGCACTACGGCCCGGTGGTGAAGGTGAACGCGGGTAAACTCACCTGGTCCGTATCGCAAGAGGCCGAGCCTTTTCCCTTGGTGGAGGTGTCGGCGAACATGATCAGCGACAGCAGTGCGGTGATCGACCTGCACGTGCGCAACCGCATGCTGGCCCGCAATCCGGCGCGCAACGTACTGGGCATGGTGAAGGGAAAGGGCAAGGGCTGGGTGATCGTGAGCGCGCATTACGACCACCTGGGTCGCATGGGTCCCGATGCGCTCTTCCCTGGCGCCAACGACAACGCCAGCGGGGTGGCCATGCTGCTGAGCCTGGCGGAGTGGTTCACCACCCACAAGCCCAAGCAGAACATCCTCTTCGTGGCCTTTGCGGGCGAGGAGGCGGGACTGGTGGGCAGCGAATGGTGTGCCGTGGACCGCCCCATCGACCTGGCCAAGGTGAAGTTGATGGTGAACCTGGACATCCTGGGCACAGGTGATGATGGCGTGATGGTGGTGAACGCCACCGCACAGCCCAAGCATTATGATCGGCTGGTGGCCTTGAACACCAAGGGAGGCTTCGTGAAGGAGGTGCGCTCGCGCGGTCCGGCCTGCAACAGCGACCACTGCCCCTTCGTGCAACGCGGTGTGCCGGCGCTCTTCCTCTACACCCTGGGCGGTGCAGCGCACTACCACGATGTGTTGGATACCGGTGCCAGCCTGTCCCTGACCGAATTCGCGGACATCCACGCCCTGCTGCGGGTCTTCATCGGCACCATCAAGTAGTCCGACCCTTCGGCAGCGTTGGGTTAGTTGTGCAAGATGGCTGGATTGAAATTGAATAATTACGAGATCAACTTCTTAACAGAAGGGTTTCCGCTTTCGCTTGGTGCCGTGCGGCGGCTGTTTGAGAACGACTTTCGAATGGAACGTTCCGAAGCTACGGAAGAATCCATAAAAATGTTACGGCGCTTTTATGAACTCGGCTACATTAAATTTCAGGTCTGGCTCTTCTACAGGAAAGGAAGCAGGATAGATGTCGTTCTCAATGAGCCAGAACATGGTTACCAAATTGTAGCAGACCAAGAATTCTGGCTGAGTCTGGAATCCGAACAAGAAGAAGTATGGAGTACACTTACGTCTGAGATGGTCGAAACATCTGGACGTTCGTGGGACATTGGAGTCGATCTAACAGAGAAGTTCCTCAAGGATTATTTTGAACCTGATGATACGGAATACTGGAAACTGATCAATCAAGAATAGAGCAAATTTCGCCAGCATGCTCTTGCCACAAACCGCCCTCGTCCCGGTGACAACTCCCGTTGAAGCATGATACCTTCGTTGACGAGCAAGATCACGAAAGGCGGCCTGCGGCAAGCGCAGGCCCGCTGAGGGAGCTCCGCCCCTGCCATACCATGTCCGCCACGCGCTCCGCCCTCACGCTAGTGCCCACGCCCATCGGCAACCTCGACGACATCACCCTGCGCGCCGGAAAGGTGCTGGCCGAGGTGGATGCCGTGGTGGCCGAGGATACGCGCGTCACCGGACGGCTATTGCAGCACTTGGGCCTCAGTAAACCGCTGATCAGCTTCCACAGCAACAACGAGCACCGCATGGTGGACCAGTTGGTGGGCCGCTTGCAACGGGGCGAGCGTTTCGCGCTCGTCAGTGACGCGGGCACCCCGGCCATCAGCGACCCGGGCTTCCTGCTGGTGCGTGCGGCGGTGGCCGCGGGCGTGAGCGTGGAGTGCCTGCCCGGCGCCACGGCCTTCGTACCTGCGTTGGTGAACAGCGGCCTGCCCTGCGACCGCTTCGTGTTCGAGGGCTTCCTGCCGCCGAAGAAGGGCAGGCGCACCCGCTTGGAGGAACTAGCGCGCGAGGAGCGCACGGTGGTTCTGTACGAGAGCCCCCATCGCGTGGCCCGCACCCTGGGCGAACTGGCGGAGCACTTCGGTGCCGAACGTAGGGCGAGCGCCAGCCGCGAACTGAGCAAGATGCACGAGGAAACGGTGCGCGGCACCCTCGCTGAACTCCATGCCCACTTCACCGCACACGAACCGCGCGGGGAGTTCGTGGTGGTGGTGGAAGGCCATACCCCTTGAACCGATGAACACCATGAACGCTTGGGACCTGGTCTCCCACGATGGCCCCTTGGAGGGCTTCCGGCTGGCCCAACATCCCACTCCACAGCCCTCTGCACAACAGGTACGGATCGCCGTGGAAGGCTTCGGCCTCAACTACGCCGATGTGATGGCCGCGCAGGGCCTGTACCGCGAGGCGCCGCCATTGCCGAGCGTGCTGGGTTATGAGGTGGTAGGGCGCGTGGAAGCCTGCGGGGCTGCTGTGCCGGAGGGGCTGTTGGGCAAACGGGTGGTGGCCATGACGCGCTTCGGCGGTTATGCCCAGCAAGCGGTGACCGATCACCGGGCCTGTGCGGTGATCCCGGAGGACCTGCCGGTGGGAGAAGCGGCGGCATTGGCCACACAGGGCGCCACGGCCTGGTACGCGGCGCGCATGCTGTGTCCGCTGTGGCCCGGCCAGCGGGTGCTGGTGCATAGTGCGGCGGGCGGGGTGGGGCAGCTGCTGGTGCAATTGGCGCTGGACGCGGGTTGCACGGTGTACGCCCTGGCCGGTGGTGCGGACAAACAGGCCCACCTGAAGCGCATGGGCGCGCAGCACGTCATTGACCGCAACGCCGGGGACTACGGTCAGGCCCTGCGCAAGCTGTTGGGCAAGGACCGGCTGGACGTCAGCTTCAACGCGGTGGCAGGCAGTACCTACCGTACGGACCTGGGCTTGTTGGGTACCGGGGGGCGGTTGGTGCTGTTCGGGGGGGCCGAACGGGGCACCTTGGGGGCGTTCGGTACGTTGCGCTTCGTGTGGCGCATGGGGCTGATGATGCCCATCTTCCTGATGATGCGCAGCCGGAGCGTGTTGGGCATCAACATGCTGCGGCTCGGTGACCACAAGCCGGAGGTGGTGTCCGCCTGTCTGGCTCAGGTGGTGCAGGCCCATGCCCAAGGCATCTTGAAGCCGCACGTGCACCGGGAGTATTCCGCCGGTGAACTGCCTCAGGCCCATGTGGACCTGTCGGGAGGGCGAACGATGGGCAAGCTGGTGGTGCGGTGGTGAGTGAACCGCCGCTGGCCATGGAGCGTTCCTCCTGCGGTCTACCTTTGTACCCGCCCCGTCGGCGTGTTCCGCAGCGATGACCGAACCATCCGTGTTCCGACCGGTCCCCTTCCAGGACTGGGGCCTGGGTTTCCAGCGGCCCCTGCTCATCGCCGGGCCCTGTAGTGCCGAGAGCGCGGAGCAGATGTTGGCCGCTGCGCAGGGCCTGCGTGCCGATGGCCGGGTCACCGCCTTTCGTGCGGGATCATGGAAACCCCGCACCCGTCCGGGACAGTTCGAGGGATCCGGGGCCGATGCCTTGTTGTGGCTGCAGGAAGTGAAGGAGGCCACGGGCCTGCTCACCATGACCGAAGTGGCCACGGCCGGCCACGTGGAGGCGAGCTTGAAGGCCGGGGTGGACATGCTCTGGATCGGGGCGCGCACCACCCCGAACCCTTTCAGTGTGCAGGAGATCGCGGACGCCTTGCAGGGGGTGGACATCCCGGTGTTCGTGAAGAACCCCATCAACCCCGACCTGCAGCTGTGGATCGGGGCCTTGGAGCGCTTGTCGGGCGCGGGCTTGCGGCGCTTGGCCGCCATCCACCGCGGCTTCAGTTGGTTCGAGCGCACGCCGTACCGCAACAGTCCCATGTGGGAGTTCCCCATCCGCTTGAAGGCCGCCTTCCCCGAGCTGGAGGTGATCTGCGACCCCAGCCACATCGCGGGTCGTCGCGAGAACCTGGGCCTTGTAGCGCAGCAGGCCTTGGACCTGGGGCTGAGCGGCTTGATGGTGGAGGTGCATCCGGACCCCGAGCACGCCCGTAGCGACGCCGACCAGCAGTTGACCCCCGCGGGTTACACCCGGCTCATCGACGACCTCATCTTCCGCCAGGCCAACCCCACGCCGGGCATGCACGATCGCCTGGAGGAACTGCGCGACCTGATCGACCAGCTGGACGAGGAGATCGCCCAGAAATTGGGGACCCGCATGGACATCGCGGAGCGCATCGGCGACCACAAGCGGGCGCACAAGGTGGCCATCCTGCAGCCCGAGCGCTGGGAGCGGATCATGCGTCGCCAACTGCGCTTGGCCGAGCACTTGGGCCTGGGTGCGGCCTTCGTGCAGGAGTTCATGGACGCCATCCATCGCGAGAGCATCAGGCGGCAAAGTGCCGAGCAAGAGGTCGATACCGCCCCCTCAGGATCTCCACAGTCGACCTCCAACGGGATGGACAGTTGACCATGGACCACCTACCTTGCGGCACCTGCACGAATTCCTCTTTCATTCGGAACCAGTTCAACCCCCAAACATGCTGAAGAACATTACGCTCGGAGCGTGTCTGCTATTCTGTGTCCCCATGGCCTCCATGGCGCAGTTGGCGTTCACCAATGCAAGTGCCAACCTTTCGAACACGGCCAGCAGTGGTGCGTGTGTGGGGGTTGCGGATATGGATGGGGACGGCTTGGATGACATCATCCAGCTGGACATGAGCACGCACGTGTATGTGCTGTACCAGAACCCGGACCACAGTTTCGTGACCTTCGACTACGGTCAAGTGGACAACAGCAACCAATGGGGTTGGGCCATCGCCGATCTGAACAACGACGGTCACAAGGACATTTGCTCCGGCGTGTCCACCACGCGTTTCCTCAACATCTCGGCGCGCGGTGTATATACCCTCAGCAACCTGGACGGGCCCACCATCTTCACGCAGTGCATGAGCATGGCGGACATGGACAACGACGGGCGCGTGGATGTGTACGCCTGCAACGATGTGGGACCGAACAACATCTGGATGACCAACACCAATGGAACGCCCGTGTACGACGCGAATTTCATGGATTGGAGCACCCCCGCTTGCGCTTCCGGGCCTACCGGTGCCAGCGATGACATGAGCGGCAATTACGGCAGCGTGTTCAGCGATTTCGACAGCGATGGTGACATCGACCTGCACATCAGCCATTGCCGCCAGGGCGTGAACGACCCGAACGATTGCCGTCGGTGGGACCGCCTCTTTGTGAATGATGGCAATGGCAATTACACCGATCAGGCGTTCGCCTACGGCTTGGAGAACCGCGAGCAAGTGTGGACAACTGATTTCGGTGATTACGACAACGATGGTGACCTGGACGCTTTCCAGACCACGCACAGTTCCACGCTCATGCTGCAGGAGAACGATGGCACCGGCCACTTCACCGATGTGACCGCCGGCAGTGGCCTGGAGATCTCGGGCTTCTTCCTGCAGGCCAAGATGGAGGATATGGACAACGACGGGTTCCTGGACGTACTCACCGGCAGTGCCGAGCACTTCTTCAAGGGTAATGGTGACGGCACGTTCACCGAGATCAACAACCTGTTCCCGGCCTCGAAGGACATTCTGAGCTTCGCCTTTGGTGATTTCAACGCCGATGGGTTCCAGGACGTGTACGCCGGTTATGGCGATGGCTATGTGGACGGTGACCCCGGTTTCCCCGATCGTTTGTGGTTGAACAACGGGAATAGCAACCATTGGTTGAACGTGGAACTGGAAGGTGTGCAGAGCAACCGCGATGCGGTGGGCGCACGTGTGACCATCGAAGGTCCCTGGGGGATCCAAGTGCGGGAGGTGCGTGCCGGTGAGAGCTATGGTATCGTGAACAGCTTCATCATGCACTTCGGTCTCGGTACGAACACCACCATTCCTACGCTGACCATCAAATGGCCCAGCGGCGAGGTGGATACGTACACCAACGTGGCTGTGGACCAGAAGATCACCGTGATCGAAGGCACATGCATCAGTCCGGTGGCCACCATCACGCCATCGGGCTCCACGGTCATTTGCGGCAACGGCGATTCCGTGGATCTGACCGCGAACAGCGGGTTCGATTACCTGTGGAGCAACGGTTCCACGGACCAGACCATCTCGGTCACCGAGCCGGGCACCTACACGGTGACGATCGACGATGGCACGGGTTGCACCGGAACCACCAGCCTGTTCGTAGCGGAGAGCCCGGACGAGACCCCGACGGTGGCCTTGAGCGGTGAGCCCAGCATCTGTGTGGGTGGATCTCTGGAACTGACCAGCAGTGCAGCCGCTGGCTACACCTGGAGCACCGGCGCCACCGGCCAGACCTTGACCGTGACCGCGGGCGGCACCTACACGGTGACCATCGATGGCAATTGTGGCACCTGGACCAGCGCGCCCGTGAGCGTGGAAGTACTGGCCACCCCCGCAGCTCCTGTGGCGGATGATGTGACCATCCTGGTACCGGGCACGGCCGACCTGACCGCTACCGGCACCGATGTACGCTGGTATGCTGCAGCCACGGGCGGCAGCAGCATCGGCGAGGGCAATGCCTTCACCACGCCCTTCCTGAACGCGACCACCTCCTTCTGGGTGAGCGACGCCATCGCCAACGGTGGGGGTGAGGCCTTCGGTGGCCCGCAGAACCGGTTGCAAACGGCGATGCCCGGTGCATACCACACCAATGCGGACAATTACCAGATCTTCACCGCCAGCGAGGACTTCACGCTCCGTTCGGTGAAGGTGTTCGCCAACACCACCGCCAACCGGACCATCTCGCTGTTCGACATCGGAACAGCCGCTGTACTGGCCACAGGTACCTATGCCATCCCCACGGGTGAGAGCCGCGTGCAACTGGACTTTGAAGTGCCTGCCGGTGGACCTTATGGTCTGCGTGTGGTGGGTGGCAATCCGGCACTGTGGCGCGACGGCCTGGGCAGCAACCCCGCTTATCCGTATGCCTTGGGCACCTTCGGTAGCATCATCAGCAGTTCGGTGAACGGCGCGAACGCCACGGCCTATTACTACTTCTTCTACGATTGGGAAGTGGAAGCCCCCAGCGTGCTGTGCGAAAGCCCGCGCGAGGAGGTTGTGGCATTCGTGGGACCCACCGGCTTGGAGGCCAACGCTTCCAACGGCTTCAGCATCTGGCCCAACCCGGCTGACGATGTGTTGACGGTATCGGTTGGCGATACGGAAGGAACGGTGGAACTCGAACTGTACGACATCGCCGGTCGCTCGGTGCTGGCCCAGCGCCAAGGTCTGAACAGCAAAGCTCCCGTGACGATGAACGTATCCACCTTGTCCGCAGGGGAATACCTGCTGCGGGTACGTCACTCCGAAGGCAGCACCGCACATCGCGTGGTGATCCGCTGATCGGTCCACTGAAGGACAGGAAGCCCCGGGCCAGCGATGGTCCGGGGCTTTGTGTATCCGATCGGCCGGTGCTGCCGTAGAAGGGGCCATCACACCATCACCTCGATCCGCTATGCGCCTGAACAATACCCTCTCCTTTTGCGCCATGAGCGCGCTTCTCCTGCTGACCGGTTGCGCCAAGGAGTCCCTTGACGTGGCCCAGGACGTTGGCCTTCTTCCCAGTACCTGCGGTTCCGACGGGGCCCGGTTGCAGGCCACCACAGGTGAAGGAGCCTTTTGTGCGAGTGCCCAGATCCTGGCCGTTGGCGATGAGAGTTCAGTGACCATCTCCGGCTTCGACCTCACCGGCACTTCCATCGTACTCCAAGTCGACTCCCTGGGTGTGGGTAGCCGGCCCATGACCGAAGCGCAGAACGGCTTGCTCTACATGCGTTCGGGTACATCCTACACCAATGGTCCGAACACCGAAGGCACGCTGACGATCGAGATCCATGACGCAGCGACCCGCCGTTTGAAGGGCGCGTTCCAAAGCTCGCTCATCAATATCCAGAACGGTACCGAACAGAGTGTTCAAGGTCAGTTCGATGTGACCTACACCATCGAGGGCTGACGGACCACCCTGCGCGGGCTTGGCGCTAACTTGGCGCCATGGACCCGTTGGTGCATCGGATCACCGTGGTGGGAGTAGGCGGCACTGGCTGCGCCCTGCTTCCCTTGCTTGTCGGGCTGGGCCCGATCCAACTCACACTGGTGGATGGCGACACGGTGGAGGCGACGAACCTTCCGCGCCAGCCGCTCTTCGGCCCTGCTGATACCGGACGCGTGAAAGTGGAGGTGGCCGCGGAACGCATGCAAGCCATCGCTCCGCATGTTCGGGTCACCACCGTGCCCCGTTTCCTCGATGCGACGAATGCACAGGACCTCGTGCAAGCGAGCACCATCGTGTTGGACGCCACCGACGACCTGCACGCGAAACACCTGCTGGACCGCACGTGTCGGGCACATCGGGTACCGTTGATCACCGGTTCGGTTCATGGCCATCAGATCCAAGTGGTCGCCCTGCATGTGGGTAGTGGATCGACGGGCATCGGACTCGGCGATCTATTCTCAGGCCGGTCCTCACCCGAACAGGATGCCTGCGACATGCGTGCCGTTCCGGTGCACATCACCGCTTTGTGCGCTTCGGTCATGGCCATGCATGCACGAGCGTTGGTGCTTGGTGACCATTCCCTTGCCGGTCATGTGGACCTGATCGATCCACGGACGGGCCGATGGTTGCGCATCGCTGCACCCGTTGCCCCGCATGATGACGAGCTCATTGCTCAGGGGACTTCCAGCACGCTACGGACATGAGCACCGAGGTGCTTGCGCTGGCCTTTGCCCTGGTGGCCCTGCTCTACGCATCGGTAGGCCATGGTGGTGCCAGCGGATACCTCGCATTGGGCGCGTTCATCGGTTTGGCACAATCCGAGATGCGTTTGCCCGCACTGGTGATGAACATGGCTGTGAGCGGTGTGGCCTTCGTGCAATTCCAGCGTGCCGGCCACTTCCGTTGGAAGGTGTTCTGGCCGTTCGCCCTCACGTCCATTCCGATGGCCTGGTTGGGAGCACAGGTGGTGTTGGATCCACTGGTGTTCGAGCGGATACTGGCCGTGTGCCTATTGGTGGCGGCAGCACGCTTGCTGGGGCTATTCGGATCTCCGGAGAAGCCGGTCCAACCGGTGAACACGCCCGTCGCGCTGGCGTCAGGTGGGGTGCTCGGTGCCGTGTCGGGCATGATCGGCATCGGTGGTGGCATCTTCCTCAGTCCCTTGTTGATCCTGCTCCGCTGGGCCGAAGCGCGAACGGCTGCAGCGGTCAGTGCCTTGTTCATCCTGGTCAATAGCGCGGCCGGTGCGCTGGGCGCCTTCCAGCGTGGCGAAAGTGTGCATTCCGGGACCGGCGTCTGGATGGCGGCGGCGATGCTGGGCGCGTTACTGGGGTCCCATTTGGGTGCGCGCAGGCTCAGCCCTCGTTGGGTGCAACGTATGTTGGGCATCGTGCTGGTGCTTGCATCACTGAAGCTCTTCGTTCCATGATCACGGTGAACGAAGCACGGGACCTGCTGCGTAGGTATGCCATCGAACAGCGCACCGAGCTGATCGATCCACGTCATGGCACGGGCCGCTTTGTGGCGCAGCCGATCACGGTCCCGCATGATCATCCGTTGTTCGACATGAGCGCTGTCGATGGTTACGCCTTCGCGTTCGGTCCTGTAGCGCTGGATACGTGGCACGTTGTGGCCGAAGTGGCCGCCGGTGATCGCTTGGAGCGGGCGTTGCGCCCCGGGGAATGTGCGCGCATCTTCACGGGTGCCATGATCCCTGAGGGCGCTGATACCGTGGTGATGCAGGAGTACGTCGATCGCACAGGTGACCGTATCACGCACCGGGACCAAGCGCTTCGCATGGGTGGCAACGTGCGTCGCCGCGGAGAACAACTGAAGACCGGAACGACCTTGTTCGGTCCGGGTCATCGCCTCGGTCCAGCGGCGATCGGGTTGTTGGCCTCAGTGGGTGTGGGCCGTGTAGAAGTGGTGAGCCTGCCGCGTGTCGCTATCGTGCGCACCGGGGGTGAGTTCATGGACCAAGGAGGTCTTGTACCCGGGCGGATCTTCAGCAGCAACGAGGTGATGCTGAGCAGTGCCCTGTTCCAGTCCGGAATGGGACCGCCTTCGCTGTTATGCACTGCGCCGGACGAGGATACCCCACTGCGCGAGGCCTTGCAGGAAGCGATCGTCAATGAGGTCGTCATCACCACGGGCGGTGTGTCCGTTGGCGACCATGATCGTGTGCGCGCAGTGCTCGAGGCGATGGGTGCGGAGGTGCTCTTCCACGGTGTGCGCCAGAAGCCGGGCAAGCCGTTGCTGGTGGCCCGGCTGGGTGGGTCGTGGATCTTCGGAGCACCCGGAAATCCGCGCGCGGTGCTCGTGTGTTGGCACCTCTATGTACTGCCGTTCCTCCGGGCGCTATCCGGCGATGCCGATGCCTGGTCCACGGGGTCGCTTCCGCTGGCGGAGCCGGCGCACATCAAGGGCGATCGCACGGAATTCCGCGCGGCCATGATCCGGGACGGTCACGTTCATCTGCTTGCCGATCAGGGATCGCACATGCTCAGCTCGCTTCATCAAGCCCACGCTTTGGCGCAATTGCCATCAGGCATTTGGCCGGTCGGCACACCGGTGGAAGTGCATTACCTTCCCACCTGATGCGCGTGGAACAAGGATGGACCGGAGTGGTGCTCGCAGGAGGGCGTAGTTCGCGCATGGGTCGCGACAAGGCGCTGATCGAGTGGGAGGGGCGACCCCTGTTGGACCGCGCGTTGGACATCCTGCAGCCACAGGTGGATGACCTGCTCGTGATCGGTGACCCGGAGAAGTATGGGCACGTGGGTCCGTTCGTATTGGCCGATGATATCCCTGGTGTGGGCCCTTTGGGTGGTATCGTCACGGCCATGCGCTATGCCGCGCATGATCGACTGTTGGTGCTGGCGTGTGATATGCCTCGGGTACCCGCCATGTTGTTGGAACACCTGAAGCAGGGTTCCATGACCACGGAGACCGCGTTCATTCCGGTGTGTGACGGGCGTGTCCAGCCCTTGGTGGGTGCCTACCACCGCCGTTGCCGCACCGCGTTCGAAGCCCTGATCGCGCGCGGCGAGTGGAAGGTGATCACGGCCTTGGAGAAGGTGCAGGCCACCTTCACGCAGGTCTGCCCGGGCGATCAAGCTTGGCCGATCGACATGTTCCGGAACATCAATGCTCCGGGCGATCTTTGAGGCCATGAACGTGCTGCTGTTCGGTCTCATCGCGGAGAAGGCCGGGACCGACCAGGTCCAGGTGGTGGTGACGAGCGTGCGCGAGTTGCGCATGGCGTTGGAACAACGGATCCCCGAGTTGTCGGTCCTATCCCACGCCATCGCGGTTGACCGGATCATCGTTCACCAAGATATGCCACTTACCGGAAATGAGGAGATCGCCGTGTTACCCCCGTTCGCAGGAGGATGAGCGCACCCATGAAGCACAGCGTGAAGGACATCTTCGTGGAGGGACCGATCGATCCCGCCTTCATTGGCACGAGCATCGCCAAGCATGCCACACGCACGGACATCGGAGCCCACGAGATCTTCCTTGGGCAAGTGCGTGCTGATTTTACTCCGGGCTTGACCCGGAGTCACGAAAATGCCTCTCTACGGGCGGGGGATCCGGTAGGCGCTGGTGCGGATCCAAGTCAAGCCCAGAGTGCCGGCGGGAACGTGTCCGCCATCGAATTCACCGCCTACCGCGAAATGGCGTTGGAGCGCATGACCGTAATCCGCGAAGAGGCCTTCACGAAATGGCCCAGCATGACCTGCCTGCACGTGCACCACAGCTTGGGGACCATCCCCGCAGGCCAGCTGTGTTTCATGGTCTTCGCGAGTGCACCGCACCGCCTGGCCGCGCGCGAAGCCGTGGCATGGGTAGTGGATCGCATCAAAGCCGAGCTGCCGATCTTCGGCAAGGAGATCCTCGCTGATTCCACCCATGTTTGGAAACGCAATGGTTGACAGGATGGGGCCGCAAGGACGCAATGGCGCAAGGCGGAACGGTACACAGCGTCATGGACTACTTGGCGGCGTAGCGCCTTGGCGGCGATACATTCCATCATGATCGACATCACCCACAAGCCCACCACCCTGCGCGAGGCCACGGCCACGGCATTGGTCACCGTGAGCGACCCGGCCACCATCGCTGCGTTGAAGGAACACCGGGTGCCGAAAGGCAACGTGCTCGAGAGCGCTCGTGTTGCGGCCCTCTTCGGCGTGAAGAAGACACACGAATTGATCCCCGATTGCCATCCGCTGCCGATCGAGCATGCGGAGTGCACGTTCGCTGTGGGGGAGATGGAGTTGATCGTCACCATGCGGGTGCGCACCATCTACCGCACCGGTGTGGAAGTGGAGGCCATGCACGGCGCCAGTGTGGCCGCGCTCACCATCTACGACATGCTCAAGCCCATCGACAAGGGTGTGATGATCGGCGGCATCCGCCTGCTGGAGAAGAAGGGTGGCAAGAGTGATTGGAAGGACCGTTTCGATGTGCCGGTGAAGGCGGCAGTACTGGTGATCAGCGATTCCGTGAGCGCAGGGAAGAAGGAGGACAAGGCGGGTGTGGCGATCATGGAGCGCTTGCAGCAGCTCGGTGTTGACCTAGCAGATCAGGCGGTCGTGCCTGATGAGCCGGAAGCCATCGCTGCGCAGGTGAGGGCATGGTCCACCCAAGGCCTGGACCTCATCCTCACCACGGGCGGCACGGGTCTGTCCCCTCGCGATCGTACCCCCGAGTCCATCGCACCCCTTTTGGACCGTGAAGTACCGGGCATCATGGAAGCGGCGCGTAGCTACGGCCAGGAACGTATGCCCTGGGCCATGATGAGCCGTGGTGTCGCAGGGATGATCGGACGCACGATGGTGATCACATTGCCAGGCTCCACGCGTGGTGCGCAAGAGACGATGGATGCGCTCTTCCCTTTCGTGCTGCATGTGGTGAAGGTGCAGGAGCATGCGTTCCGACACGGGCAGTGATCCGGGTTCCATACTTCTTTCACACCATCCGCACGTGCTTGTGCTCGGTTGAGGTGTGGTCCATGTCCGGTTGGGATCCCGCACTTGTCCGAGTATGACTGACCCAAGAATGTCCATCCATGCTGGGGACCGTCGTGATAGTATCTTGCTTCACATGCGCGATAGGGTGTTCGCCGTTGGGGGATATGCGTTGGCCCTGCTGTTGGGCTTAGGTTGCCTAAGTGTCGAAGGACAACAGCCGCATTTCCAAAGGGCCCCGGGAAATGAAGTACTGGAAGCGCGTGTCCTTTGCATCACTGAAGACAGCATAGGGGGGATCTGGGTTGGCACCACCAATGGCTTGGCCCGCATTCTCGGCGACCACGTACGCGTGTGGGAGCAGGGACCAGGCGATACCCTGTCGATCCAGGCCAACGAGGTGAGGTCCATCGATGCGAGTGACCCACTGCGGGTTTGGGTAGGTACGTCAAGAGGACTTTGCAGTGTGGACCCCGTCTCGGGGCAGGTGGTTCGATATCCTTTCAAACTGCGGGATCCCGGTTCTTCAGCCATGCTACAGGTATGGCATGTGGTGCGCGGGGATGATGACATCATTTGGATCTCTTCTTCAATGGGATTGGTCTGCTATGATCGGAAACGCGCGAGCTGGTTCCGGCCAGCGATCGAGCAGAGCCGATATCCAGGAGAACCTTTCATGATCGTCCCGAACGCCATGGTCTGGGACAAAGGGTCCAAGGTTGTATGGGTGGGCACGAAGGATGGGTTGTATCGGATCCAGGGACATATGCTCGGTCCTGGGGGTCGTCCCTTCGTGCTTGATCCCTTCATGGTTCCCACCAACGTGACCTGCTTGACAGTGGATCAACATGGCACGCTCTGGATGAACGATCCCCAGCGGTACGAAGTGTTGTCTCTTGCACCTAGCACGGGATGCATCAGCTCAATGCCGCTGCCGGCAGGTTCGAGCACGAGCAGCCTCCACCGAGCCATCATGGTGGATCCCGAACAGAACATCTGGTTGGCAGGGAATGACGATCGGCTGTATCGCCAAGTGCCGGGTTCGGGTTGGACGGTCGTTGCCCATGATCCAACGGTGGCTTGGTCCCTTCCGAACACATCGGTCAACGCGCTGCTAGCGGCCCGAAATGGGGTGCTCTGGTTCGGAACGGATGAAGGCCTGTTCAGGTGTGTGCCTCTGCCTTGGGGTCAGGAATTGCTTCTGAACTGGGTGTCCCCCAGCACGGTTGTCCGGCTCAATGAACACGGCACGGACCACCTGATCGCCACCAATGGATCGGGTATCGTCCGGTATGATGCGCTGAAGCGCCAGATCAAGGATACCATTTGCCATGGTTCCCCGAGGACATTGGATGGACTTGTCGGGCCTGCGGTCATGGAGGATATGGTCACCGACCTTTTGCCCGTGGGAGGAGAGGTCCTTATCGCGACCAAGGCAGGCCTGTTCTCTTGGAGCGCTGGAGCGTCATTACCTGACCTTGCGGTGGACTTGATCCCCATCGACACGAAGCTGCACGGTAAATGGATCGACAGGGTGGTTCCGGGATCCAACGGAGTGGTTTGGGTACTCTTGCGTAATCATGGATTGTGGAAGTTGATGCGGGACCAAGCGCCCGTGCAGATCCTCTCCAAGGTGATGCCGGAGATCGGCGATATAGGTCGGCCATCTGCCTTGGCTCCACATCCCGATGGCGGCGTTTGGTGTGGAACTTCGTTGGGATTCCTGGTACGAACGGATCCTGCTGGCCGAATTGTGAAAAGGGTCTGGGCACGTTCTGGTGCCCGTTCGGCGGGGTTCATGGAAATGGTATCGACAGATGCCGGGATGATGTGGGCCGGGTTCGATGATGGAACGTTGGGCTTATTCGATGCTGCCTGTCAAGAGGCCGGATCATTCGAAAAGAAGGATGGTCTGCGCGGGGGGCCGGTCGTCTCGTTGGCGTTGGAGGGGGAGGATCGACTTTGGGTACTTTCAGAGAATGGGTTGGCTCACTTGGATGCGCACAGGAGCCCTAGCGTGGAACCGGTCGCGCTTTCACCACAATGGGGTCGCCCAACAACGATGATGCCGTTGAAGAATGGCGGAGCAATGTTGGCCTTCACGAGGGCACTGGTCAAGGTAGTGGAGGGCGATGTGGTTGGGCCCGGTTCGGCGGTAACACCGTTGTTGACGGTCATCCGTCAAGACGGGAAGCCCTTGCTCGGTGGTGTATCCAAGGCTGAACTCGCATTACGTTATGACCAGCGGACTATCCGGGTGGAGTTCTCTGCTGTCGGCGCGGTGTTCCCAGAGGAACTCAGGTTCCGATATCGCACCGATCCGGACCGACCTTGGGTCCCACTGGAAGCTGCTCGGTCGTTGGACCTTTACGACATTGCTGAAGGGTATCACCGGATCGCCTTCGCCGTTGCAGGAACCGGTGAACCGGCGCGGATCGCTGAGCTGGAACTGGTCGTTACACCTCCGTGGTACCGAACACAAGCGGCCTTGCTCCTTTGGTCGCTGCTCTTGGTGCTGTTCTTCGTGTGGATCATCCGTACATTCCTACGCCGCAAGCTCGATGAAGAGAAGGCACGTTCCCAACGCGAACGCGCACTTCTTGAGGAACGCATTCGCATCGCACACGACCTTCATGATGATCTTGGCAGCAGCCTAGCGCTCATCGCCATGGAAGGTGAAATGGCACGCATGGGCGATAGTGGACGTGCTCATGATGCGCTCAAACGCGTGAGTGAAGGCGCGCGCGAGGTCACCGACAACATGCGGCGTATCGTTTGGGCGCTCGGTTCCGGGCAGGATACCCTAAGTGACTTGGCAGCGTACATCCGATCATCCGCCGCGGAGTTGATGGAGCGGGCGGAGGTTGAACTCGCTACGGAGATCAATATTACCACACCAACCACGAAGCTCTCCACCGATCAACGCAGGCATCTCTTGCTCATCACCAAGGAGATCCTGCTGAACGTGATGAAACACGCGAAGGCACAGCGCGTGACCATGCTGATGGCCCAGGAGAATGGCAGCCTACGGCTGGTCATCGCTGACGATGGTACCGGTTTCAACACCAGCGAGCGTGTCGGCACCGGCACTGGCACCAACAGCGTGTTCGAGCGCGTGAAAGCGTTGAACGGGACTGTGGATCTTCATAGCGCGATCGGCGAGGGAACACGGGTCACCATCGTTGTGCCGTTGATAGCGGTCTAGAACATGGCCTGGAACCGTGGGCACACCGGCTAACTTCCCGCCATGAACCGGACCACGCGTGTTGCCATCGTTGAGGATCTACCGCAGATGCGCGCCTTCCTGCGCAGTGTGATCGCGAGCGCCGAGGACATGGATCTTGTAGTCGAGTACAGGAGTGCCGAAGAAGCCTTTCCGGCCATCACCGCGATGGGCCTTGATGTGGTGATCTGCGACATCGGCCTGCCGGGCACCAACGGCATCGACCTGCTGAAGAAGTTACGACCGTTCATGCCGAGTACTCAATTCATGGTCTTCACCATCCACGATGACGACTTGCGAGTCTTCGAAGCGCTGAAGGCCGGGGCGAACGGCTACATGTTGAAGAGCAGCACCCCCATCGCGATGCTCGAAGCGGTGCGTGAACTGATGCACGGCGGGGCTCCCATGAGTGCTACCGTCGCCCGTCGTCTGGTCGATCACCTGCGTCCATCACCAGCGTCTTCGGGAGACCATGAAGCGCTCACCCCACGGGAGCAAAGCGTTTTGGATATGCTGGCCGAAGGTCATCTCTACAAGGAGATCGCCCAGCAGGAAGGGCTTTCCATCAGCACGGTGAAAGCGCACATCCACAGCATCTACAAGAAGTTGCATGTGGGCAGCAAGGAGGAAGCGCTGGTGAAGTACCGCGGACGCTGATCCGATGTTCTAGTACACGACCAGGTTCACGGTCGAGCGGAGGACCTTCGGTGCATGATGCGTCAACTTCTTCGTTCAGTAGCCGTCCTTACCGCTTCCGCGCTGGGCTTCGCGGGCTTCGCACAAGATGTGATCGCCGCTTCTGGCGCCGGTTTCGAGAATGGCTCGCTCAGCCTCGCCTTCACCATCGGTGAGCCGGTGGTCGCTACCGGTAACGCACCAGGCCTACTTCTTACGCAAGGTTTCCACCAACCACCGGATGACTTCAGCACCAGTGTAGCGCTAGTCGCGCATCCCGGCGTGGAGGTCATCGCCTTTCCGAATCCATCGCGCGATGAGGTTACCATCCAGGTGAGCGGGACCGAGGCTCCACTGTCAGTGGAAGTCTTCGATGCGGCCGGGCGCTCAGTGATCACGCGCTCCTCCTTCATAGAGCGTACGCGCATTGAACCCACCGAACTCGCCAGCGGCACCTACTACGCGCGCATCACTGCGCAGGGCACGTACCTCACCACCGTTCAACTCAGCCTCACCCGATAAACGATGAACCGCCTCCTCTCCGCATTCGCCTTCGCGTTACCGATCCTGCTCAGCGCTCAAGCACCGGATCGCTTCAGCTACCAAGCCATCATCCGCGATGGATCCGGCAACGTGCAAGCCAACTCACCGCTCTCGCTGGGATTGGAGGTACACCAGACCACTGCCGGTGGCCCCACGGTCTACGAAGAGAGCCACGCTGTGACGACGAATGCGTTCGGCTTGGCCAACGTGAGTGTAGGTGGTGGTACGGTGGTCAGCGGCAGCATGGCCGGCATCGATTGGAGCGATGGGCCCTACTTCATCGAAGTGAAGGTGGATGGCGTGAGCCTGGGCACCACGCAATTGTTGAGTGTGCCCTACGCGCTATATGCGGAAGAAAGCGGAACACCGGGACCGCAAGGTCCTCCGGGCCCCTCGGGAGCGACCGGACCTGCTGGTGCCCCGGGTGCCACAGGTGCCCCGGGTGCCACAGGACCAACAGGTCCACAAGGTCCGACCGGTCCCACGGGCGCACCCGGAGCGACCGGGGCTACAGGGCCTCAGGGGCCTGCAGGTCCTACGGGAGCAACTGGTCCTCAGGGGCCAGCCGGTGCGGATGGAAGCAGCAATGCATGGGGCCTGAATGGAACGGCGGCCAACGCCACGAACTTCTTGGGCACCACCAGTGCTCAGCCTCTCAGTTTCAAGGTGGACAATGGGCATGCGGGATTCATCGGCACGGGAACTAGCATAGCCCTTGGCCGGGGCTCCATGCAACCCAACACGTCGTTGGGGAATACCGCGTTGGGCTACAACACATTGAATGCATACTCCAGCGGTGCTGGCAATACGGCTGTTGGCGCCGATGCCATCTCGGAAAGCACCACCGGTGCGCGGAACACCGCTCTCGGCCATCGCTCGCTGGCAACCGCCACTGCTCCCTTCGGTTGCACGGCCATCGGCAACGAAGCCCTGTTCCATGCCACCGGCAATTTCAATACGGGGTTGGGTGCGTCCGCCATGGACAACAACACCGGCGAGGGAAACACGGCATTGGGTTATGAAGCGATGTACCAAGGCACGACCGGAAGCCGGAACGCGGTCGTGGGCTACTTGGCCATGCGCAATGGATCCGGTACGGACAATGTGGCCGTGGGGGCGCATGCCATGGAGAGCGCGAACAATACCGTGCAGAACACGGCCGTAGGAGGCTATGCGCTCCGCAACAGCACGGCGAGCAACAACACGGCGGTCGGCTTCGAGGCCTTGAGCACCAATACGGCAGGTACCCGCAATACGGGCATCGGAACGCAAGCGTTGGATGTGAATACGCTCGCCTCGGACAACACAGCCGTGGGCTTCTCCGCACTACGAACGAACACCACCAACGGAGCTAACACGGCAGTGGGCAGCTATGCGCTAGAGCTGAACACCGGCCAGCAGAACTCAGCGCTTGGTTGGTACGCACTGCTGGAGAACGCCGGTGGAAGTTTCAACACCGCCATCGGTTCGCAAGCAATGATGAACAACACCTCCGGCGTGGGCAACACGGCCATCGGCCGTATGGCCCTTGCGAACATCACTTCAGGTGGAGACAATGTGGCCATCGGCAACCAAGCGGGTCCCGCGCTCAGCAACGTGTTCAATACCATCAACATCGGGCTTGGCGCCAATGTGACCGCGAGCGACCGCGCACGCATCGGTAATACGGCCATCACGGAGATCGGTGGCTATGCGCCTTGGAGCGATGTGAGCGACGTGCGGTTCAAGCGCGACATCTCCCCGCAAACGCACGGCCTCGATTTCATCCTGAAGCTGGAGCCGATCACCTACCGCTTCGATGTGCGCAAACTCAATGCGCATACTTACGCCGCGGGCGACACCTTGTTCAATGACCCGCGTTCTCAAGAAGCCATCGCCACGAAGGAGCAGCGCGTGTACAGTGGCTTCAGCGCCCAGCAGGTGGAGGAAGCGGCGAAGAGTGTGGGATACGATTTCAGCGGTGTGTGCGCTCCAGCGAATGAACAGGATCACTATGCGCTGGCCTACTCCACTTTCGTGGTGCCCTTGGTGAAGGCCATGCAGGAGCAGCAGGCGATGATCCTGGAGCTGAAGAAGCGCATTGCAGAGCTTGAGCCGCGGTGAGCGTGGATGTTCTAGTACACGCCAGGGTCTGCTGCTCGCCGACCACCTTCGGGGCGATACGCTGTATTCCACTTGATACGACAACCATGAAGACCCTACTGAACTTGATCGCACTTGTTGGCGCCATGACCTCCTTGCGTGCGCCTTTGGTCGCCCAGTCTGCCGTGATCGACCTGTCATTCAGCACGGGCACCGGGTTCACCTCCAGCAATGGTGATCCGGACGTGCGGGATGTGGCACTCGCGATCGACGGCGGGTATTACGTTGTGGGTAAGTTCAACGGGTACAACGGCACGACTGCCGGGAACATCATCAAGCTGTTCAGCGATGGTAGCGTGGACCCCTACTTCGCACCGATCAGCGGTGCTAATGAGCGCATCACCTGTGTCACGGTGCTGGATGACGGCACCCTCATGATCGGCGGAAAGTTCTCGCAGTACGACGGCGTGCAACGCAACGGCATTGCCCGCATCCTGCCGACCGGTCTGTTGGACATCAGCTTCAACCCAGGGTTGGGCGCGCTGCCGTTGACGATCGATAACCCTGTCCTGGGCATCGAGCCTTATCCGGGAACGAACAAGCTTATCGTGTTCGGCGAGTTCCACAGCTATAACACCGAACCCGGGGGTAAGATCGTCCGCATCAACGCGGACGGGAGCCAGGACTTCACCTTCGACACACCGACCTTCTATCAAGGCACGGTGGTCGCGTTGGATGTTCAACCGGATGGCAAAGTGGTCTTCGGGGCGGAGAACCTGTGGTTAACCCCATTCGGCGGGAGCGTGGAGTTCGCGAGGTTGCTTGCGGATGGGAGTTGGGATATGGGTTTTGAGCAGATCAGTTACGGCGTAACACCTGTAAGCGAATGGCGGCAGGTGCGCCACGTGGAGGTGCTGCCAAGCGGAAAGGTGGTGGCACTGACCAGCAGGAATTTGAACGGCGAAGTGGTCCGTTTCAATTCCGACGGCACCCGCGATCCATCGTTCTACAGCTTGTCCGGAGCGTTGGACGCCGTAGGATTCCATTGGTGGACGGACCTGGAGGTTCTTGCGGACGGGCGCATCCTCGTTCTCGGGGAGTTCACCAACTTCAATGGCGCTGCGCGGAACAGGATCGTTCGGTTGACCGCCGATGGGTTCATCGATCCCAGTTTCGATCCCGGATCAGGCTTCAACAGCATGAACTACTGGTACGGCTCGATCCTGGTTCAGCCGGACGGTAAGGTGGTCTGTGGTGGCGAGTTCGACACGTACCAAGGCTATGCCCGGCACAACCTGGTGCGCATCGGCACTGGCTTGGCCGTGCGGTTGTTCACAGATGTGTTCCTCGCAGGGGCCTTTCAGCCGAACTTCCCGGGCCTGATGCGGAGTGACCTTTATCCCGCTGGGATGATGCCGTTACAGGAACCCTACAGCGGTCTTGGTTTCCAGCAAATGGGTAGCGGGGGTGAGAGCATTTCCTTGAACACCTTTCCCCCGCAGCCCAACAACCCTCCGGTGGATTGGGTCTTCCTTGAACTTCGATACTCACAGAACCCCACGCAGTTGATCGCAACGCGCAGTGCCCTCCTGCTGAACAACGGGCAGGTGGTGGATACCGATGGCATTTCATCCGTCGTGTTCCACGATGTGCCGTTCGGGGTGTATCACGTTGCGGTCAAGCACCGCAACCATCTCGGGGCCATGACAGCCGATCCAGTGCTCCTGTACATCGCCGGTTCGTTCGTTGACTTCACGAGCCCGAACACACCACTACATGGACAGAGTGCCATGCTGGAGATCGGTGGCAGACGCATGCTCTGGTCGGGCGATGTGAACCACGACGGCGAACTGAAATACACCGGCCAGAACAACGACCGCGATCCGATCCTGTTCTCCATCGGTGGCAGTGTGCCTACCAACACCACTGCGGGTTACAAAGTGGAAGACATCAACATGGACGGATTGGTGAAATACACAGGCCCCGATAACGACCGTGATCCTATCCTATCGAACATCGGCGGTTCTGTTCCCACCAATACACGGCAGGGTCAGTTGCCATGATCACCCCCCGATACTCACCATCGGCCGAGCGCTGAGGTCGTGCAGTACCTCTTCCTGCATCTCCGGTTTGAAGGGCGGCAGCCCACCAAGCATCGCATGCTTGGCGAGCACGTTCGCCTCGATCAACGGTGCGATGTCCTCCCCTCGGCGCAAGGCCGAGAGCAGGTCCGTCTCCTCCCGCGAAAAGAGGCAGTTGCGCATCTTCCCTTCCGCCGTGATGCGCAGGCGGTCGCAGGAGCCGCAGAAAGGCTCGGTCACCGTGCTGATCACCGCGAAGGTGCCCATCCATCCGGGTACACGGTAGGCCTTGGCGGTGCTGTTGGGGTCGTCCGTGAGCTTTTCGAAGCTATGCACACTGCCGATGTGACCGAGCATCTCAGCATAGGTGTACACCCGCTCCCTGCCCCAGTGATTGCCAGCGAATGGCATGAATTCGATGAAGCGCACGTGTAGGGGGTGTTCGCGGGTCAGTTCAACGAAGCGGAGGAGCTCATCATCGTTCACCCCGCGCATCACCACCATGTTCACCTTCACGCGCAGATCCCGGTCGAGGGCCTGTAGGATGTTCGCGTACACCTTGTCGAACCCATCCCGCCGGGTGATGGTCTTGAAGCGCTGTGCATCGAAGGTGTCCAGGCTGATGTTGAGGCTCTTCAGGCCGGCATCGACCAGGCCATCCAGGTGTTTGTGCAGCGTCATCGCGTTGGTGGTGAGACCAAGCGAAACGCCCAACTGGACCAAGTCGCGCACGATCTCCACCACGTCGGGACGAACGAGTGGTTCCCCTCCGGTCAACCGGATCTTCGTGACGCCGTAGGTGTCCACAAAGAGCCGTGCGATCGTCAAGATCTCGCTACGGGTCATCAATTCCTCGCGCTTCAGGAAGTGTTGGTCCTCCGGCATGCAATAGGTGCAGCGCAGATCGCACTTGTCCACCACGCTGATCCGCAAGCTCCGGTGGTTCCGTCCGTGACCGTCCTGAAGGGGGCGACTCTCCATATCGTCAAAGGAACGATGGGAGCGCCCTCCATGCGGTGGTCGATCCGTTTTTTCCCGTTGTAACCCGGTTGGCCGTTGCCACGTATAGCGACACGTTCGGGCAAGGCGTACATCTCTTCCTGTATCTGCGGTACCCGCTATAAGCTAAACCAACAGACCATGGGATCCAGTCACCCTTCAGTATCACGGGACGTTCTTCGGACCACCCGCCGAACGCTCCAGCTCACCGTCGCGATCGTCACCTTGTCATGCGTAGGAGCCACACGCTCCTTCGCGCAATCGGGTTCCCTCGACCCATCATTCATCGTGGGCACGGGTGCCAACAACCGGGTCTTCTCCATGGTTTCTGAACCCGATGGGGACCAGGTGTTGGGCGGCAGTTTCACCACCTACAACGGTTCCACGGTCGGTCGTTTGGCCCGCTTGGGGCGTACCGGCTCGTTGGATGCTTCGTTCAATACGAACATCGGCATCGGAGCGAATTCCCAAGTGACCGCGCTGGCACTCGACGCCTCAGGACGGATCTTCGTGGGTGGCTCGTTCTCACTGTTCAATGGCGTGGCGCGATCGCGTTTCGTGTGCCTGAACAGTGACGGAACGGTGGATGGCACATTCTCCATGGGCTCGGGATTCGGTGGCGGCAATGTCAATGCGATCGCAGTGGACGGATCCGGCAGGATCCACGTCGCGGGCACGTTCACCAGCTACAACGGGACATCGGTCGGTCGCGTGGTGCGCCTGTTACCGGATGGTACGTTGGACGCGACCTACGATACCGGTACCGGGGCCAACAATGAACTCTACGCGTGCGACCTGGATGATGCCGGGCGCTTGGTCATCGCGGGTCTCTTCACATCGGTTGATGGCGTGTCACGTCGCGGTATCGCCCGGTTGAACACCGATGGTTCGGTGGATACGGGTTTCGCGCCGGGCGCTGGCATGAATGGAGCGGTATTCTGTGTGAACCATCAACGGGATGGGAAGATGCTTCTCGGTGGGTTGTTCACTGCTTACAACGGTTCTGTTCCCGCACCTCGCATCGCGCGATTGAATAGTGATGGATCGTTCGATGGAAGCTTCACACCAGGGTCGGGCTTCAATAGTTGGGTCTACACCATCGTCCTGCAAGGGGATGGAAGGATCCTTGCCGGTGGGGACTTCACCTCGTTCAATGGCAATGCACGTGGCCGCATGGTGCGTTTGAACACCGATGGCACTCTGGATACCGGGTTCAGCACGGGGACCACTTTCAACAATTGGGTGTACGCCATGACCTGGCAACCGGAGGGCAAGGTCACCGTTGCAGGGGGATTCACCGCTTTCAATGGTGTGGGTCGTAATCGTATCGTACGGCTCCTATCGGGCTGTGATGAGAACATCACCCTCTACATCCGTACGGACGCCTTCGGGTCCCAGACCAGCTGGGAACTGTTGGGCGAAGGGTTCACCTACCCGATCTGTTCCGGGTCGGGCTACGCGAGCGATTCCGACATCGAAGTGAGTTGCTGTGTGCCGCGAGGATGCATGCGTTTCCGCTTGATGGATAGCGCAGGGGACGGCTTCATTTCCGGTGGCTATGTGCTGCGTGATGGCGCTGGTGAACGGATCATTGACAATGCCTACGGGGGAAGTTTTGGTTCCGAAAGCAGCATCGCGGGCAATGCTTCGTTCTGCCTGCCCATGGGTACGGACAAGCTCGTGTACACGTCCTGCGACAAATTGGATTGGCTTCCTGCCCATTTCGTCGTTGCTGCACCGAACGCTGCGGTATCTGCACAGTGGGGTGTGGGCGACCAAACGAATGATGGCTATGAGTTCTGGTTCTACGACCCGAGTGGCAGTTATTCCCAACGCCGATTCAGGAGCCATGCGACCGAAGGAGGATACGGGTCGGGTGCTACCCGTGCGTGCTATCAACGCCTCAGTTGGTCACCCAGCGTTCCAGCTATTCCTGAAGGGTTGCTGCTTAACGTACGTGTCCGTGGCCGGGTCAACGGGTTGAACAACGAGTGGGGACCGGCTTGCCGATTGAAGGTGGATCCCATCGCAGCTGCTTGCCCTACATCCAAGTTGATGGACATCCCAGGCAACCCGTTCTTCTCCTGTGGGGTTACCCGCACGCGCGACCAACAGGTCACGGCTCGGCCGGTGAATGGGGCCAACAAGTACCAGTTCGAATTCGCAAATAGCGCGGATGGCTATGTCCGGGTCGTAAGCTCCACGAACTACTTCCGCGCATTGAATTGGACCACGGATCCACTCATCCCCGGACGTACCTACAATGTGCGTGTGCGTATCAGCCGCAACGGTGGGACATCCTGGTGTCCCTACGGGGAGACCTGCACGGTGACCATCGCTCCACCGCCTCCGGCATCCCTGGTCCAGGAGGGTGCATCGCCGACCGAACTGCTCGACAAGGAGTTCGGGATCCAACTTTACCCGAATCCATCCGCTGGCGATCGGGTCGAGGTGCTGTTGACCCATGTCGAGGTGCTCGATGCTCCTGCACAGGTCATGGTGCTCGACCTTTCGGGAAAGCTGGTCCATCAAGAGCAACTCATCCTCACGGAAGGTCAGGTGACCACCACGCTCGGCTTGGAGCGGCGCCTTGCGCAAGGTCAATACCTGGTTCGTGTGGCGTCGGGCGATCATAGCGCAGTGCAACGGTTGGTGGTGACCCACTGATCCAACTTTACAAGGGTCTTGGAAGGACCGTACGGAGATCACCATCTTCGTACGGTCCTTCATCCATCCTGGATCCCACATGACCGTTGACCCGCTCTTGACCCGATGCCCATGGTGTTTGAAGGACGACCGTTACAAGCACTACCACGACACCGTATGGGGAATACCGGAGCATGACGACCGGAAGCTCTTCGCCAAGTTGGTCCTGGATGGAGCACAGGCAGGATTGAGCTGGTACACCATACTCGTGCGGATGGAAGGATATGCCAAGGCGTTCGACGAGTGGGACGCCGAGCGTATCGCGCGGTACGGTCCCAAGGATATCGAACGACTTATGAACGATCCGGGTATCATCCGCAACCGTGCCAAGGTGAAGAGTGCCATCACGAACGCACAAGCCTATTTACGCATCATGGAACAGGGCAAGGGTTCCTTCGATGGATTCCTGTGGCGTCATGTGGACCATGTACCGCTGGTGAACCAGTGGACGAACAGCGCTCAGGTCCCCACGCGTACCGCGGTGAGCGACGCGTTGAGCAAGGATCTCAAGAAGGCGGGCTTCAGCTTCGTGGGCACCACCATCGTTTACGCGTACATGCAGGCCATCGGGATGGTGGATGATCACCTCACCGACTGTTGGCGACGGGATCGCTGACGCCATCGCTGGCTGCGATGGTAACTTGCACCATGCGCACGCCCGTCACCGCCATGGTCATCACCCGTGTGAATGCTGAGGGGAATGCCACTGCGGATGATGTCCTCGTCACCGAGGAGCCGCTCGAGATCCGCTTGGGACATGGCCCCCTGGATGATCGCCAGGAGTTCCGAATGAGCGTAACGATGCGTACTCCGGGCCACGATACCGAATTGGCCTTGGGGTTCCTTTACACGGAGGGCATCATCGAGGCCTGCGATCAGGTGCTTCGTGTGGCGCATTGTCAACAGGTCAAGCCTGAAGAGTATGGCAACGTGGTCCGGGCCGAGCTCCATCCCGATATTCCTGTGGACCCGGCACGTTGGCAACGGCATTTCTACACCACCAGCAGTTGCGGGGTATGCGGCAAGAGCAGTCTGGAAGCGGTGGAGGTCCGCTGCCCCGGACCGATCAAGCCATGGGGGCGCATCGATACCGCCTTGTCGATCCAGTTGCCCGAACGCATGCGCGCTGCACAGACGGTTTTCGCACATACCGGGGGGATCCATGCAGCCGCACTGTTCGATCGGAAGGGGTCTTTGGTCCTACTGCGCGAGGATGTGGGCCGTCATAATGCAGTGGACAAGGTGATCGGTGCGGCCATCGGTATGTCGCTCGATCCGACCGAGCATCAGTTGTTGGTGAGCGGTCGGGCGGGTTTCGAGCTGGTCCAGAAATGTGTCGTGGCAGGTATTCCACTGATGGCCGCTGTTGGTGCGCCTTCCTCGATCGCGGTCGATCTGGCGCGCCGGACCGGGCTGACGCTCATCGGTTTCCTGCGCGGCGATCGGTTCAATATCTACGCTCCGGCGGATAAGTCGTAGCATCGTACCATGGATAAGCGTCTGGAACAACGGATCAAGGCCTTGACCAAGGAACCGATCGAGATCGTGCCCTACGATACCCAGTGGCCAGCACGATACACCGAAGTGGAATCGGAGTTGAAACGGATGCTTCCGCGGATGTTGGCGCAGCGCATCACACACATTGGAAGTACGGCGGTCCCTGGTCTCAGTGCCAAACCGGTGATCGATGTGCAGGTGGAGGTGAGTGATATGGAACGCGTGAAGGAGGAGGTGGTCCCTGCCATGGAAGCTGTCGGCTATGAGTTCATCTGGCGGCCCACCATGGGCGACGAGGCTCCCTTCTACGCCTGGTTCATCAAGCGGAACAGTGCCGGTGAACGTACGGTGCATGTACACATGGTGGAACCGGGACAAGCGAGCGTGGACCGCATCATCTTTCGGGACCACCTTCGCAACGACCCCGAGGAAGCAGCGCGCTATGAGGCTTTGAAGAACGACCTCGCCCGGAAATTTCCCAAGGACCGGGCCGCCTACACGGTCAACAAGACCGCCTACATCAAGGAGGTACTGACCAAGGCCCGAGCGGTCAAACTGCGTAAGTGAACCTGCCCGTCCACATCGACCATGAGATCCTTGCACATCATCTCCCTGTTGCTGCTGCTATCGCCATGCAGCATCGCACAGCGCACCTTCGATGTGACGATCGGTGATAGCACCTATCACATGAAGAGGTACTGGATGGTGTTGTATGAGGCTGGCGACGGTCCTGCATTGGATAGCGTCACCACCGCCACGCTGCAAGCTGCACACCTTGCTCACCAGGATGAACAGGCGAAGCGTGGGATCATCGCGCTCGCAGGGCCGTTCGACCGCAACGACATGGGTTGGCGCGGGATGTTGATCTATGACTGCGATACGGAGGAGGAGGTCCGTGGCTACTTGGAACGGGATCCGTTCGTGAAGGTGCGGCGTCTGCAGTACCGCATCGCACCGTGGTGGGGTTCGGTCGGGACCCGGCTCCCCTGAACTATTGGGAGCTCAACAGCCACGCATGCGTGTGGCCTCCTTTGATGGAACGCCAGAAATAGCAGAACCGGTTGCGCTTGCTGTTCAGGAGTCCTTGTACCTCCGGATGGTCGCGGTCGGGGTAGAAGAGGTGGATCCTGCCTGTGCTGGGATCGAAACGCGGTGCGGGTCGAAGGACCTCGGTCGTGAATGAGACTTGAATGCTGGTGGCTTGCCCGCCGTGCCGTGCAGGCACCCCTACGAAAACAAGCTCGGTCGCAGAGGACGAGAGTTGTTTCGTGATCCGCACCACTTCGAGTGCCCCGGAAGCTCCTAGGCTGAGGGCCGTTCGCAGGCCTCCATCCTGCTTGGAGGCGGTACTGGTCGACGGGCTGGAAAGCATGGCCTGCGTGGTTTGGTACCGTGAAGTAAGGTCGATCCTCAAGCGCTTCATGCAACGAAGGTCACCCGGCCCGAAAACTTCATATTGGCTTAACATTCGAAGGGTCGGAATGGAAGGTATGCTTCGTGCCCAACGACCCTCGGAGTGTGGACCCATCAGGTGATGTTCAGCACCTTGATCGCTTTCCCATTGAATGTCAACAGATCCCCGGGACGTCTGTCCTTCAGGGCCTGACCCATGGGTGATGCCAAGGAGATGACATACAAGGTCGAGCCTCCCACTTCCACAGCACCCAGACCGATCGCGATGAAGTATGTTCCCTGGTCGGTGGAGACCAGACAGCCGAAGGACACTTGTTCGTAGTTCCGGTCCAAGGGTACGCGGTCGATCTCCTGTTGGTGGCCGATCAATTTGCTCCGTTGCTCCTCCAGCTTGTCCAACTCTTGCTGCACCATGGCTCGGCCCACTTCGTGCTTGTCGCCCGCGCTGCTTTTGGTGTCGCTGGTGAAGGCAGAGCGGGTGGAGGATATCTCCGCATCCAGGACATCGAGCCGCTCTGCGAACAACGCACGCAGGTGTTCGACCAGTTGGCGACGGTCCTTTGACATGTCGCGAAGGTCGGGGACTTGGTCCATCCTTGCGCGACGGTTACATTCGCCAGCACCGCTACGACCATGCGCCCGATCGTTGCGATCCTCTCCGCCACCGTATGGATCTCGCTCCACGAGTTCATGCGGAACCAACTTATACTCATCGATCACTGGACCGCGCATTACACCAGCATGGGCCTCACTTTCCCCGGCGACCCTGTCAACGGTGCCGTATGGGGCATCTGGTCGATGTGCTTTTCGGTGGTCATCTTCTTCATTGCTCGTCGTTCCAGCGTGCTCGAGACCGGCATCCTCGCCTGGTCCGTGGGCTTCGTACTGATGTGGCTCGTGGTAGGCAACCTGGGCATGCTGCCGCTGAGCATCCTGCCTTACGCCATCCCTTGGAGCATGGTGGAGGTCTTCGGCGCGGTGTGGATCGTGAAGAAGTTGGCGTGAAATTCAGATCAAGGGCACCCCTGGACCATGGCATACGATGAACAACTCGCGCAACGGATCAGGCTTGGATTAGCCCGCCACAGTGCGGAATTCACCTCCAAGGATATGATGGGGGGGCACTTGTTCCTAGTGGATGGTAAGATGCTTTGCGGGATCCATATCGACAAGAGATACGGCGACAGTTTACTGATGGTCAGGATCGGTGAGGAGTCCTATATCACCGAGCTCGAACGACCCGAGTGCCTGCCTATGGACTTCACAGGTCGACCGATGAAAGGATACATCTACGTGATACCGGAGGGGTTCGCGAGGGACAAGGACCTCGACCATTGGATCAGGCTGGCCTTGGCATTCAATCCCCGTGCTCAGGCGAGCAGGACGAAACGGAGACCGTGAACGCCGGGGTGAAGCAGGTGTGAGTGGGATCAATGGTCTCCCCACGGCCCGCCACGCGTCACGTTCTCGAAGAGGGTTCCATTGAAGCGGAACAGGCCACCACTGAAGCCGAACCAAAGCGTGCCTTGGGTATCCTCCAGCACCGCTTGAACGCCGAAGTACCGGGTCAGTTCCGGCCGTTCCGTGCGGTCGAAGAGCGTGAATGCGCTTCCATCGGTCTTGAGCGCGGTCGAAGGATCGTAGCGGTAAGCACCCACTCCGACGGCACCGACCCATACCTGGCCGGATCGCAACGCGTACACCGTGTAGATATCGTTCGCGGTAAGACCCTTCACGTCCTCGAAGCGCGTGAAGCTCGTGCCATCGTAACGACTGAGTCCGCCTTCCTTGATCGGCGGAAAGTCGGAGGTGATGGAACCGAACCAGATGTTCCCGTTCACATCCTCGGTGATGCTCGCCACGTTGTTGCTGCAGAGGCCGTCATCCTGGGTGAAGTGCGTGAATGTCTTGCCATCATACCGACATGCGCCGTACCCATCACGTCCGAACCAGATGTTGCCCTTGCTGTCCTCGATGATCTCCCACACCTTGCCCTTCACCCACTTGTGCGAGGGTTCCTTGATCGACGGCATGGGGATGTCGAAGGGTTGGAAGCGGGTACCATCGTATCGGAAGGGGCCGTCATTGGTTCCTGCCCATAGCGTGCCGTTGCGGTCCACGAGCAACACACAACCCGGCCCGTGCAAGCCTTCGGGTGTCTTGAACGCGGTGAATGTCTTTCCGTCGAAGCGTGTTGCACCGTCGTGCGAACCGATCCAGATGTTGCCTTGCTTGTCCTCCACGATGCTCGAGGACACCATGTCGGCCAGGCCATCCTCGGTGGTGAAGT
>Ga0116158_10000618_pt1 | contig 34076 bp, 29 predicted proteins | sample AD_UKC052_MetaG_FD_89883 | JGI IMG/M metagenome (GOLD analysis project Ga0116158, IMG submission 89883) | Active sludge microbial communities of municipal wastewater-treating anaerobic digesters from USA - AD_UKC052_MetaG | ecosystem: Engineered > Bioreactor > Anaerobic > Digestate | place: USA... | reverse complement strand
TTTCTTCCAAAACGACTTTTCTTACGATTTTTAGTAATATCATTTTCAAAAATCTTTAACAAATAAGGTTTCATCTCTAATACTGTATCAATAAAACATAATTGAGGATCATAGGACCAATCAAGTTATTCGAATAAAATCTTAAAATCTTCAAATAAACGCATGGCATTATTTATTTAATAATTTTTAATAAATTTACAATATAAAATAATACCAATAAGGGTTTTAATTAATTAGTTATCAAAAAGTTATTAACAATTTGAGTTTATAGACAGACTCTATTTAGAGTTGCGATTTTACCAAGAGGGGTATTTAAAAACAACTTATTCTTGTCCTGCAATGGTATGTAAGTTTTAAAATCTTTTTTTAAATTACCAATTTCCAATAATAAGCCTTGATAATAGGAATGGTTAAAATCAACATTATTCTCAACAGATTTTTCTAAATTAAATTTCTTTAAAACTTCAGATTTATATTCATTCAGAGCCCAAAGTCCCGGTTTGATTTTGAAAAAATATCTATCATCTTGAACAATTTTTCTTATTGAAGCAAGAGGTGTTTTAGTAGCCCAATTTGAAACATCAACACACACACTAATCACCATCCACTATCCACTATCCACTATCCACCAGTCTCCTCGTCTCCCAGTCTCCCTGTCTCCTTTGCTCCCTTCTTCCGTTTTAAACTTTATAAACTTTTAACTTACCAATCGCCATTCACCATCCTCCCGTCCCCTCATCGCCTCGTCACCCCGTCTCCTCGTCTCCTCGTCTCCTCGTCTCCCTTCCTCCCTTCTTCATATTTTCTCTCGTCTTGTATTATTTTTCGAAATTTTTCTAATTTTGGCTAAGCAATTTGATGATGAATACCTCTATCGAACAACTTCGCCTTACGGCAAAATCTATCCGAATATGGGTGGTGAAGAGTCTGGCGGCGGCTGGGTCGGGTCATTTGGGTGGGTCTCTGGGCATGGCCGATGTGCTTACCATGCTTTATTTCAAAGTATTGAGACACGATCCTAAGAATCCCTTCTGGTCTTGTCGTGACCGATTTATTCTTTCTATTGGCCATGTTGCCCCGGTATTATATTCTACTCTTGCTCATGCAGGTTATTTTCCTTTGGAAGAACTTTTGACGCTGAGGAAATTAGGAAGTCGGTTGCAAGGTCATCCAGGTAAGGAATATGGTTTGCCGGGGCTGGAACTTTCGGCGGGTTCGCTGGGACAGGGGTTAAGCGTAAGCGTAGGTTTATCGCTGGGTTTTAAGCTCGATAAACTTGATAACAAGGTTTATTGTTTATTAGGTGATGGTGAGTTACAGGAAGGTTCTGTTTGGGAAGCGGCGATGGCTGCTGGTCATTATCACTTGGATCATTTGGTGGCTATTGTGGATAGAAATGGAGTCCAAATAGATGGCCCCACAGAAAAGGTGATGCGTTTAGAACCTTTACGTCAGAAATGGGAAGCCTTTGGATGGGAAGTTACCGAATGTGATGGTAACAATTTGGAGGAATTATCTCTGGCCTTTGAAAAGATTGGTCAGGAATCATCGAAGCCGAAGGTTTTGATTGCAAGGACCATTATGGGTAAAGGTGTATCGGCCATCGAAGGTGATTATCACTGGCATGGAAAAGCGCCAAGTCAAGCTCAAACCGAAGAATTTATTAATGAAATCCTCAGCAAATGAATAGTTTCCAATTGAAAGGGTTGAAGGCTACGCGCGCGGGTTTTGGTGAAGGGGTTGTCGAAGCCGGTCGAAGGAATAACGATGTAGTGGTGATTGGAGCGGATATCACTTCGTCGGTTGGTTTGGATGGTTTTGCGCGGGAATTTCCCGATCGTTTTTTTTCTATGGGTATTGCCGAACAAAATGGCATGGGAGTAGCTGCAGGATTGGCCCTCGAAGGGAAGATTCCGGTATTTTCGACTTATGCTGTATTTTCTGCTTTTAGGGCAGCTGATCAGCTCAGAATTTCGGTTTGTTACAATAATTTACATGTAATAATAGGTGGGGCACATGCCGGGATATCTGTGGGACCCGATGGAGCTACACATCAAGCGCTCGAAGACCTTGCTTATGTTCGCGCTTTGCCGAATATAACGGTTCTGAGTCCCTGTGATGCTAGCCAGGCTTTCAAGGCAACTCTATCGGCTTTATTGGAGATAGCGGGGCCTGTTTATATACGATTTGGAAGGGAAAATGTACCCGATTTTACAACTTACGATCTGGAATTTATCCCAGGGAAGGCTCAGGTTTTTCGTCCGGGAAAGGATGTTACCATCATTGCTACTGGCCATTTGGTATGGCCGTCAATCGAAGCTTCAGAATTGCTTGCTAAACAGGGGATTTCAGCCAGAGTCATCAATCTGCATACTATTAAACCGATCGATGAAGAAACCATCATCAGGGCGGCCGCAGAAACGGGGTGCATACTCACTGCCGAAGAGCATCAGATACATGGAGGAATGGGTAGTGCTGTGGCTGAAGTGATCGTGAGAGATCATGTCGTACCTATGGAAATGATCGGAATTAATGATACTTTCGGAGAATCGGGACAACCCGATGAACTGATGAAAAAATTCGGCCTGACTGCGGAAAATATTGCTCAAAAAACGACTCAATTATTGAAAAGAAAGAAAATAACAAACTCATAATGAATACATTCATAGTTTTATTACAAAGCACTATCCCTTCATTACTGGTGTTGGCCGTAGCGGTTTACTTTTTCCATGCTTCTAACGAACAATTTCTGAAAAGGTGGAAAGACACAGTACCTCTCTTAAAGGATGACCGAACGGAAAGATTGTTGAAATCATTCATCGAGAGAGAAGAGAAATTACAGCTTTTGTCCATCAAAAAAGAAAATCAGCGTATTACACTTCCTTTACGATTACAGGCTTACGAGCGTTTTGTGCTCTTGCTCGAACGTATTACGTTATCACGCTTGCTACTGAGAGTTGCAGAACCTGCATTGACTGCCCAACAGCTTCAACATTCCCTTATTCTGAACATTAGAAATGAATTTGAGCATAACCTTTCGCAACAGATTTATATTTCGGAAACATCGTGGGAATGGATCAAAAAAACGGTAGAAGAAAGTATTCAATTGATCAATACTTCGGCTTCGACAATACCTGCCGATTCATCGGCTTCGGTTTTGATTTCGCTGCTTATGGAGATGGAAAATTCCGGCCAGGCACCTCAGACTCATAAAGTCATCAGCCACCTACATGCCGAAGCTCAGTTCCTTTTAGCCTGAGGATAGATTTTTATATCACAGGATTTGATGACCATACCACTGATATCTACCATAGACTTTAGTGTGATAATTTAAATCGGTAAAAGAAGCGGGTAGAATTATCAGAGTTGGGATCATTATCAACGCACTCCATATTTTGTAAAATCTCGAATTTTCTTAGCCATTGATGATGGTGTTTTACTCGAACAGAATCCGAATGGATAAGCTCGACCAATTGAGTATCAGAATGCTTATCATCTTGCAATGATTGTGTAATGAAGACATTTTTACTGGTACATTTCCGGATTGGCTTTATGGTAGCTTGGCATAAACCTTAGTTTTGTTCATAAGAATTGGGAGTTTTAACTCTGAGAGTTCGGGGGAAAAGGTTTCGGGAAAGGCTATGTGCGATATGATTGAGCCCCGCCACGAAGTGGCGGGGCTCAATCATCACAAGCTCGATTATTTGGTTATTTGCAATTTTTTTATTGTTACCGAATTATCGGTAATTATTCTTACGAAATACATACCCCAAGGCAATTCCGAAACATCGAACTTCTCTTTTGCAGCAAACGCTATGTGCCAATTCTTGCTCCATATTTTTTTACCTTCGAGGGAGTATAACTCCAAAATCATTGGTCCAGCAAGATTGTTGACACTTACTTCGATAAAATCATAAGCCGGATTGGGATAAATCTTAATGTTGTCATCATTTTGTATTTCGCTGGTTCCTGTAACATCCAGCAATGGAATATAAGCTCCGCCTTCGGCTGGAATCAAATATAAACCGAGAGCCTGCCCATTGCTGTTGTTTTCGGGATGATAAAATCCAGAAACAATGGCTAAAACTGCTTTACCAGTATGCTGTAAAGTATTTAATGGAACCTGGTAACTCTTTAGAATTCCATTTCCCGAGATGAGATGCCAACCTTGATCAGTGGAATTGACTTCTGTATAAGAACTGTACATGGTATACGAAAGTCCTTCGAATATGCTGTTCATCGAAAAATCGAATACCGAATATTCTGGGGCATCGATACTCCCATGATGAAACAGCACATCGATCTTTGTATTGTTCAAGGCAATTGTACGAGCATTAGCGAAGATTTCCATAGAAACAGGTGTTAAGGGACTATATCCGCTTGAACTAGCTATACCATCAAGAAGGATTATATAATGTTTTCCCGATTCAAGTGTCAGATTCAGGCTTGTTAGAGGATTATCCGGTGAAATGGAAGTTTGGGGTAAAACGCTAAATGTCAGATTTTGGTTTGCCGGAACTTCGAGATAGGGAGAAGCTTTCTGAAACAGATGGTTATCGAGGAGCATCTGATTATTCATCCAGATATCGAGGCTTTGAGCCGAGGTATCGGCAATATTATGTATGAACTGTACAAATGAGGTAGTGGGAGGAATATAAATTGGCAGTTCGAACAAGGCTCCTCCATTCTTTCCGGAGAGATACAAACCAAAAGCAGGACCATTGCTATTATTTGTGGGATTTACAAAACCAGCGACACAAAGCGACAAGGCTTCACCTTGTAAACCGAGTGCTGAAAGTGGCAAAGAATAAGTATATAAGACTTCATTACCCGGTTTATTTCTAACTTCGATGACATAGTCGGCAGTGGTAAGAGATAAATAGCCCTCAGATGCAAAATTCCCATATTCTAAATTCTCCATTAATAAACCCAGACCTATTCCTGTTTCGTAAAGTTCGATAGTTGGAGCGTCGGTCGAACCATGAAATACCAACATATCGGTAGCATTTGGCGAGTTAGCTTCAATTCGGGCACTATCGAAAGGATAAATCTGTAGGGCAGGGGCCGGTGTATATCCTGTTTCACTTGTAATCCCGGTAAGCATAAGTATATACTTTTGTCGATCGTGAAAAGTATAGGAGAGGGAAACGAGAGGATTATCGGGGGAAGTGCTCCCAGCGGGTTGAATCGCAATCACTTGATTCTTTTCTGCAAGAATCTCGATAAAAGGCAAAGAATTTCCGAAAGGTAAATCTGCACCGAATTTTTTATTTCCAATCCAAACATCCATGCTATCGAGCGCTCGATCGGCACAAAGATGAACGATCTGGATTGATGCCATTGGGTCGGGTATTTGAGGCAAGGACACACCCATACCTCCATTCGCCGAAACGATATAGAAACCCAGATTTTCTCCATTGTTGTTTAAGCCGGGGACCAGAAATCCCGAAGCCATTAGAACGAAGGCTTGACCCGAATAGGTTGTCAAATCGAACTGTAAACGAAAATATCGTGTTCCACTGGTTGAATCCTTTATTTCGAGCACATAGTTGGCTGGGGTTAACTCCTTGTAACCATCGAATTGCCCATAAGTTAGATCGTCACTCAGAAGTCCTAAAGAAGTTGTTTCTATAATGTCGAAGGCAGGAGCGTCGGTTGAGCCACCGAAAAACAATACATCGGTTTGGCCAGGTGTATTCGAAGTTTCACGCCCATAATCGATGATCTGTAACTCGAACGGTTGCCACGGATGATAGCCATTCCCATCGATAATGCCTTGCGCAATGGCTATATAAGTTTTCCCTTGAGAGAACATGACAGCAGTGCTATAAAATGCACTTTCGGAATTAATCGAATTTCCCGGACAAATTTCGATTAAAAGCGGAATTCCCGACGGCCCCTGAATAAACTCCGAAGCCTCCCTGAATTTCACATTATCGAGCATCAGAGTTTTATTTACATAAATATCAATCGAATCTAAACTCACATCGGGTGAATTATGAATAAACTGTAACCGGGCTTGGCCAAAAGAAATTAAAGGAAAGTAACTTAAACCGAAAATTAATAAAGAAAAAATTTTGTGGATTTTCATTGATTATTAAGTTTTTAATGGCTATTTTTCAAAATATCAGGCATTTGAATCCCCCCTTCAAACCGCATTCTGTAGTCATCGCAATAAGTTAGGCCACGAAATTACATTTTTTTCCATAACTAAAGAATCGAATACCAATCAAAATCTTTTAACCCTTATTTGTTAAAAGTGTTTGGAATTGATAAAAAATGACCTCCATAGAGGTCATTTCATATATGCGCCATATATATTCTAACTCGTTGGAAAATTTAATTTTGATAATCGCGTAGAATTTCCATCAGTTTCTTTCTGCCGAAAAAAATTCTACTCTTTACAGTACCTATCGAAAGGTTCATTTGATCGGCAATTTCCTTATACTTATATCCACGCGTATGCATCAAGAATGGGATGCGATGTTCTTCGCCGAGGCTTTGAATACTTTTCTGTATCTCCTTTGCGTGTAGGCTCGAATCTGGCCTTTCGGCTTCCATGGTGCTCTTTGCATTCAAATGATAAATATCATCAGTGCTATCGATAAAGGCATTCAAGCGAACCTCCCGACGGTAATTGTTAATGAAGGTGTTTTTCATGATGGTGTAAGTCCAAGCTTTGAGATTTGTCCCTGCATCAAACTTGTCGCGGTAGATTATCGCCTTCAAATAGGTATCCTGTACCAGATCGCTTGCCTCATCAACATTCTTAGTCAATGATAAAGCAAAACTATTCAGGCTGTTTTGTAAACTTAACAATTGATAATTAAACTCTATTTCGCTCATAATGTGGAATTTTTACTAATTAGAAAATTTCTAAAGTGTTTAAATTTTATGGCACAAATTTAAACAATATTTCTAAAATATGTTAACACTTTCCTATATAAATTTTTAAATATTTATTCAAAAAATGCCATTACATTGATTTACAATATAAATTGGTTGTATAATTTAACATTTATTAACTTTTCTTGCTTAAAAAAGAAAAGCCAATGTAATTTATCAATGGAGAAGGAAGAGGAAGGATTAGCTCTTTATTTTCAGTATATACTGATTATCAATGATTTCCTTCAATTGTTGGGTGTTTTCGTAAATAAAAAAATCGGGAGGAAGGTCGAAAGGCGTTTCGATAAGTCGACCGCCGCTTAGAAGAACTTTTTTGCCCTTGCATATTTTGACTATTTTCTGAATCTGAAGGTTTAAATCGTTGCCAGAAATTCCATTGATAAATTGGGTGACCAAGAAGTCGAAAGAGTGTTTGAGTAAGGTTGATTCGATATTTTCGATGGGAAGATGAGGCCCGAGATAAAGTGTATAATGTCCCCATTTTTTTATCAGATAATAAGTAAACAACAATCCTATTTCATGCCATTCCCCTTCGGGAAGAAAAAGCAATGAATGCAAGGCATTAGGTTTTCGCGGGGAGAGGATAGAATCGATGGCTACGATTAATTTTTGCCTAATCAGGTTACTGATGAAATGTTCATGAGCAGGCAGTATGCTTCCCGATTGCCAGAGGAGGCCGGTTCGCTCTAAAAAGGGGAATATGAGGTAGTAAAAGGTATCTTCGAAACCACTTTTTTTAACCGATTGATCGAAAACCTCTTGAAAAATTTCCTCATCCATTTGGACCATTGCCATGATGAGTTTTTCGATCTGGCTATGCGTATCGGCACATCGCTGACCGAGCTGCATTACCTTTTCGCAAATTTCTTCTTCAGAAAGTTTGATGATTTCAGATATTCTATAGCCATGCCGGTTAAGGATAGAGATATTGAGAATACGTTTTAAATCGTCGTCGTCGTAAGTACGAATATTGGTCGAAGTACGGCAGGGTTTCAGGACGTGATAACGCTTTTCCCAGACTCTGAGGGTGTGAGCTTTAATTCCCGTAAATCTTTCAATATCTTTAATCAAATATTTTGACATGGTTAAACTTTTGAAATAAGAAAGCTGTCGAGCAACAGTCTATCGTTATTTTAACAATTGGAATGATTATATGTTTAATAAGAAATTTCGAAGGGTTGAAAATGTTCGATGAAATAACATATTGGCCTGTTTATTCGATTTTGGCGAGAAAATACAATTTGTTTATCTTTGTCATTCAAATAAATAAATATAATCATGATTATTTCGAGTGAAGGGATTATTTTGAAAACCACCTGTTCCGAGGATGTGGAATTGAAGCGTCTTTTAGAGAATTACCACGATATACGGTACATGTCGGAAAAGCGAATTTATCCATCTTCCATGCCATCGGAATACATCTTCAGAATTGAAGCCGGGGCTAATTTGATTGGCGAAGTTAGCTTGACCAACATCAAATGGTTGAATCGTAAAGGCGAATTAAGTTTGGCTCTTTCACCCGCATATTACAGAAAGGGTTATGGAAGCATAACTTTGAAATTAGTCATTCGTTTTGCTTTCGAAACTTTAAATTTTCACCGTTTGGAAGCGGAAATCATCGAAGGTAATGAGGCTTCACTGGCACTTTTTCTGAAAGCAGGTTTTGTTGAGGAGGGGAGGCTTCGTGAAGCAAAATTTCTGAATGGGAAATATCATGACATTCTTCGTTTCGGGCTATTGCGAAAGGAATATGATCCCGAATGGCAAGCCGGTTCGGATTCTATCCTCTAACATTCTTATTTTTCCATAAACTTCTTGGTCGTTTGAAGAATATGTTTGAATTCATTTACCTTTGCTCTTAAAGATCATACAATCGAGTTCATTATAAAGACTCATCATGAAAAATGTTATAGGATTATTGCTTATTGGTGGAATGTTGCTGGCTATGTCGTGCAACAGTGACAGGAAAGCTGGTCCACGTCGAATTACCCTTCAATCGGATTCGATGATGATGATTGCCGATTCAATGCCTTTTTATATTGGGAAGAATCTTTATCTGGTCATCATGGATTATCCTGCTCCCAAGCCTGCTTTGACACTGGGTCAGGAAATCGGGTTTCTCGAAGAAAGGGCGATTCCGGGTTATCAACATATTGACAGCCTCAGACGTAGAGGAATCCCTGTATTTGGAGGAGTAATGGCTTTAAAACAGGGTTGTGCCTTCATTATTCAAGCCAATGATAATCTGGAACTCCAGAAATTTTTGAAAGACAATCCGCTTACTGAGACTGCCCAGGTAACGGTAATTCCTTTGGTATCGTTTGGCGAAAGCCTGTTCCGGCATCAGGAAAAACTGCAAAAACTAAAGGAAAGCCAAACAAAGCAAAGGGAATAACCGAGGTATTCATTTGTATTCGAATACTCCCTGAGCCGTAGAGATGATGAGGGAATTTTCACTGGATTTTTCTACTCTTCCAACCACCTGAGCCTGAATATCATACTTTTGAGCTAGGCTAATGATTTCGGCGGCAATTTCGAAGGGCACATAAATCTCAAGGCGATGCCCCATATTGAATACCTTGTACATTTCTGACCACATAGTACCCGATTCTTCCTGAATCAAACGAAAAACGAGTGGAATCTCGAAAAGATTGTCTTTTACTATTCGGCAATTCTCGATAAAGTGGAGTATTTTAGCCTGACCTCCGCCTGTGCAGTGTATCATTCCATGAATAGCTGGCTTGCAGTTTGCAATGATTTCTTTTACCACTGGCGCATAAGTACGGGTAGGGGAAAGGAGCAGTTTTCCAATATTGATTCCTTCCACAGGGCTAGCTTCGAGTAGAAACCTTTTTCCGCAATAAGCCAGGCTTTCGGGAAGGTTAGGATCGAAGCTTTCGGGATATTTTCGTCTGTAAATCTTATGCAGAACATCATGCCTGGCCGAGGTCAGTCCATTGCTGCCAATGCCACTGTTGTATGAAGATTCGTAATTAGCCTGTCCAAAGGAAGCCAAACCTACTATGACATCGCCCGGGCGGATATTTGCATTGGTGATGATGTCTGATCGTCTTGCACGGGCGATAATTGTCGAATCAACGATAATTGTGCGTACCAGATCTCCCACATCGGCAGTTTCTCCTCCGGTCGAATAGATCGTAATTCCCATCCTCCTCAGCCATTGCAACACCTCTTCTGTTCCTTGTATGATCGCATGAATTACTTCACCGGGAATAAAATGCGCATTGCGGCCAATCGTGGACGAAATGAGGAGATTATCGAATAATCCTACACACAACAAATCATCCGTATTCATCACAATAGCATCTTGAGCCACACCTTTCCAAACTGTCAGATCGCCAGTTTCTTTCCAGTAAATGTAGGCTAGGCTGCTTTTAGTTCCGGCTCCGTCGGCATGCATGATGTTGCAATATTCGGGGTTGCCTCCCAAAACATCAGGAATTATCTTGCAAAAGGCTTTAGGCTCTATGCCTTTGTCTATGGCAGCTATGGCTGCATGCACATCTTCTTTGTTCGAAGATACGCCTCTTTGTTGATACCGGCCGGGTTCTGTCATAAATTTATTCGAAAATAATTTCTCGGGTATCTTCATTGATGGTGAAAGCTCCAAAACGAGATAATATTTCATTATTCAGAATGAGTTTTTCATCTTGTTTTGGTTCGACAATCACATCAACATCATAAATCATCTTTCTGCCGATTCGCAGGGAGGGTAGGGTCAGCACTGAGCCACGCTTGATCTGTCCTTCCGAAATAATTTCTTCGGGATTGCCCTGAAAATCGTCTTTGGTGATGATGTTTTGTTTCAAAAGATCTAAGGCTGCATCCATCGAAATGCTTACGTATTTTGTATTGGGTTCGTATAGGAATTCGAGCGAATAGGTATCGATTGAAGCGGGAATAAGCATACGGTTTTTCTTGGCCGAGAGGATGTAAGTTACGCTATTTTTTGGTGGGGTGGTTACGATTTCGATTTTAGGTGCAAACTGTTGACCTTGAGGTTTTGGTTTAGATTTAAAATTCGTTCCGGTGATAGAAAATTCGGTTCTTCTGTTGAGCTGGTGGGCAGCTTCCTTCACTTCACGGTTGGGTAAGCTGTCGATAAACGATTCGGTAAGTCTTGTTCCTGCCTTGAAAGTGTATCCTGCTTTTTTAATGTCCCTTGTAAGCACGCGAGGAACACGTTCTCCGTATCCCTTTGCCGTTAGTCTATCGGGATCGATCCCTCGTTGAACCAGATAATCGACTACCGACTGGGCTCGTTTTTGCGACAAGATATCGTTATGTTCTTCGGTGTCTCGGGCATCGGTATGGGCTGCCAGTTCAATTTCGAGATTGGGATTTTTTTCGAGAATAGTGATGAGCCCTTGAAGAGAATCCTGATATTGAGGTTTCAAGTCCCATTTACCCAAATCGTAGAGGATTTCGGGAAGAACGATCGGTTTTCGAGGTATAGGCTGAAGAACGAAGTCGAGTACTAGGTCTTTACTGCTTTCGAGACCTATGGTAGAAATGCTGCCTGTTTTGGTAAAATATCCTTCTTTGCTTACGCTTAGATCGAAATTACGGTTGGGTTTCACCTGGTTCTGATTGAAGAAATAGCGGCCACGTTCGCTGGTATTACTCTTGTGCTGGCTGCCGTCGGATACTTTCATTTCGACCAGTGCTCCGGCTATGGGTTGAAGTGTACTTTCATCTTTTACGAGGCCTTCGAGGGTAAAAACAACAGGCTCGACAACGAAACTGTAGATATCATCACTACCCCTACCACCCTGTCGATTCGATGCAAAGAACCCTTCTTCTTCGGCTTCGGGGTGAAACACGATACCGAAGTCGTCGAAGTTTGAATTCAGAGGAACGCCCATGTGGATAGGCCTGGTGAAATATTTGCGGCCTTCTTTATCGGTGCGGAAGTAAGCCTTGAAAATATCGAGCCCTCCTAAGCCGGGATGGCCAGTAGAGGAGAAGTAAAGTACAGTATCATAACGTAAGAAAGGGAATAATTCGTCACCCAGAGTATTTATGGAATCTCCAAGATTTTTTGGCCGGCCAAAACCATCGGTCTTACGCTGGCGAGTTGCCATCCATAAATCACGGCCGCCTTTGCCATTAGGCATGTCGGAGGAAAATATAATCATTAGCTCATCTGTTGAAAGAGTGGGTTGGCCAATAGAATAAATGCTATCAATGGCAATATCCACTGGTACAGGTTCTGAGAAATTTTTCCCGGTTCGTTTCGATGAATAGATTCGGCAGGTATTCGTCTTTTTAGGCTCGGTAGCACAGCGGGTAAAATACATCACGTTGAACCGGCTGTTGAAAAATGGCGTACCTTCATTGCCAGCAGTGTTGATTATCCCTTCTTCATCGGCTTTAGTAACTTTTGTCCATTTGCCTTTTGCATCCTTTTTTACATAATACAGATCGGAGAAGTATTTTTGAGTCCATTCATCTTTTCCCTTTCCGGTTGATCCATTACGGTTGGAGGTAAAAAGAATCTCATTATATCCCGTATTTGCATAAGTAGCCGAAAATTCATCATAGCGTGAATTGAGTTCCTTTTCGTTTGTTATTCGATGCCGGGTAGGAGTTTTGCTTAGAGTTTCATTAAGCTGACAGGATTGCAAGCCAAGAGGGCCGCGTGGATCGTCGGGTTGCAGTTCAGAAAAACTTTGATAGAACGGGATAGCTTGCTCGTATTTTCTATTGAAACGCAGAATATCGGCTAAATGAAGCAATAGTAATGGTTGTTTTTCTTCGTATTTCTGTGTGAGCAGCCTGCGATAAGTAGGTTCGGCCATACGATAATTGTTCATGATGCGATAACACTCAGCCGTTTGATATAAGATCCGGTTGCGTTCATCCTTGTCTTTTATTTTCGAATAAGCCTTACGGTAATTTTTCAGGGCAGTGGTGTACATCATATTGGCAAAGGCCTGATCGGCAGCCTCCACTTGCTTGTTCTTCTGTGCCCTAACAGGCAGAATCAATCCCAAAACAAATATTGACAACAAAATCAAAAGGGTTATTTTCTTCATAGCTCTGAACAATTCTTTTTTAAATAATCATCCCGCTGGAGGTAATGGATTTTCCGGCGGTTTTATTGATTCTTCTTCGGTTTTGTTTATTAACTCTTTATTTCCGCGATTATTTTCGATAATGACGTCGGAAGTAATTTGCGAATTTATTTTTTCTGATTCCTGCATCACCTCATTTTTTATTTGGTCGGAGGCTTTACGCAACTCGTTGATTCCTTTTCCGATCGAACGGGCAATAGCGGGGATTTGCTTAGGCCCGAACAATATAAGGGCAACCAGTAAAATAAGAATAAGCTCTCCCGAACTAATATCGAAAATCAGAAAAGGGACTTGCATAAGTATTTTCATTAAAGAATCGAAAATAAATTACAAAGCTACAACATACCTCAAATAAATGGAAGATTTATATTTGATTCGTCGAGCATTCTGGTCGATAAAAAGCAAAATACCCGATGACATCAGCCAGCGGGTATTTTCCAAGATATGAATTAATAGTTATTTTTTCTTCCATTTGTTTTTCATGGTATCGTAAGCAATGGCACTGGCATTGAACACTGAAGAATAGGTTCCGAAAACGATTCCAAGAATTAGGGCAAACAGGAAACCTCTCAGTGTTTCACCTCCAAAGATAAACATCATAAGCAGAGTTACCAATGTAGTACACGAAGTATTCATGGTTCGGGCAAGAGTAGAATTGATGGCGGCATTCATGTTTATCTTCAAATCGCGTTTTGGATAGAGCTTGTTATACTCTCGTATTCGATCGAAGATGACCACTGTATCATTAATGGAATATCCGATTATAGTAAGAATGGCCGCTATGAACGATTGGTCTACTTCCAGATTGAAAGGCAAGATACCATGGAAGAGCGAGAATAGTCCGATGATGATGATGGTATCGTGAAAAAGACTGATTACACCTCCCAGACCGAATTGCCATTTATTGAAGCGGGCAGCGATATAGATGAATATGCCCAGTAAGGCAAAAATTACCGCCATGATGGCATTTCGTTTGATATCGTAAGCTATAGTTGGCCCCACTTTTTGTGAAGTAAGTATTCCAATGAGTTTACCGCTCTGATTAAGGTCGGAGGCAAAATGAGAAAAGTTGATCTCATTGGCATACAAACCCCTAAGAGCATTATAAATTTTACGATCGATCAATGAATCCACCTCGCGTCCTTCTTCATCGATTAAATACTTGGTAGTAATCTTCACCTGGTTGCTGGGTCCATAGGTTTTTACTTCAGGTGCCTCGCCAAATTCATTCGCAAGCAGTTCTCTTATTTCGGGCACATTTACATCACGGTCGAAACGGACTACATAAGTACGACCTCCGGTAAAATCTACACCATAGTTCAAACCCTTGAAGATAAACGAGCCAATGGCTAAAAGGAAAAGGGCAATGGAGAAAATATAGGCATATTTTCTTATTCCAATGAAATCGAAATTAGCCTTGGTAAGGAAACCACGAGTAAATTTATTGTCGAATTGAAGCTTGTAGCCCTTATCGGCCCACCATTCCATAATGACTCTCGACACTAAAATGGCCGTAAAGAGAGAGGATATGATACCGATGATGAGGGTGGTAGCGAATCCCTGAATAGGACCTGAGCCAAAGATGAAAAGAATGATACCCGTTAGCAAGGTAGTTACGTTTCCGTCGATGATTGCGGAGTAGGAATTCTTATATCCATCTGCTATGGCCACTCGTAATCCCTTCCCAGCCCTGACTTCTTCGAGTATTCGTTCGTAGATGATAACGTTGGCGTCAACAGCCATACCCATTGTAAGAACGATACCAGCGATGCCAGGCAATGTAAGCACGGCACCAAATGAGGCAAGTACTCCAAAGATGAAGAAAAGGTTGAGACACAGGGCAAGATCGGCAATTAATCCGCCTCGGTTGTAGTAGAGGAACATATAAACCAGAACGATAAAAAATGCTGCAGCGAAGGATTTCATTCCGGCGTTGATAGCTTCTTTCCCCAATGAGGGCCCCACTACTTCTTCCTGTACGATGCGTGCAGGTGCTGGCAAACGTCCCGACTGCAGGATATTGGCCAGGTCTTTGGCTTCTTCTACGGTCATTCCGCCGCCCGAAATGGCTGATCTGCCTCCTGAGATTTCCGTCTGAACAACGGGATAGGAATAAACATATCCATCCAGCACGATAGCCACTTGCCGACCTATATTTTCGGCTGTAATTCTTTTCCATTCAGCGGCTCCCTCGCGATTCATGGTCATGCTTACTTCCACACCTCCGGTGGTAGGATTTACGTCTTGTCGTGCATCTATAACGACTTCGCCTCCCAGAGGAGCCTGACCATCAGGTCTCGTTACCTTTATGGCTACTAAATCGAGTATGCCAGGGCGCTGAGGATCGGGTTTCACCGTCCAGTGAAGTCGCATGTTCGAAGGAAAAACATCCTTAACTCTTTTTAGCATAGCATTTACGCGTGCAGTGTCTTTTATTGCAGCACTTCCCACGCGGGCAGTCTTCGCAGGATGGAACTGATTGTTCTCGTCAGGATAATAAGAAGGGATTAAATAGGCATATAAAGGATGTTCTTTAGCGTATTCTTCAAAAGAAGTCTGTTTTGATTTTTGGAGTCTGGCACTGTCGGCTAGTTTGGCAAGCAAGCCCGTATCGGCTTCCGTGGTTTGCAGGGAATCAGTGATTCCGCCTTCTTTGTTTTTAGCCGAAGCGATTGTATCTTCCGGTGTAATCAGACCTTCTTCCTTATAAATTGCCATCAGTCGTTTATCGGCTTCGTCGAAGAATTGATAGACTTCATCGAAATTGTAGGTTGGCCAGAATTCGAGCCGGGCACTTCCCTGAAGTAATTTTCTCACACGATCGGGGTCTTTGATGCCAGGCAATTCGATAAGGATACGCCCTGTAGTTTGTAATTTTTGGATATTGGGTTGAGCAACCCCAAAGCGGTCGATACGAGTGCGAAGAATATTGAAAGTACGGTCGACGGCAGCTTTCGTTTCCTCGCGCAAAACCTGAAGAACTTCTTCGTTGCTGGAATTGAACTTCACCTTGTCTTTCAACTCAACCGTAGCGAATATGGCTGCAAGGCTTCCATTAGGGTCTAATTCCTTAAATGATTCGTAGAATAAGTCAACAAAATCGGCATTGCTGTTTTTTTGTTTTTCACGAGCTAAGCGCAAGGCTTCGTTAAAAGTCGTATCTGTGCTGTAATTCGACAGGGCTTTCAAGATGTCGGGTACAGAAACTTCCATGGTAACGTTCATGCCGCCTTTGAGGTCGAGGCCAAGGTTGAGTTCGCGTTCCTTTACTTCCTTATAGGTGTATTTTCTAACTCCGATGTTGTAAACTACCTGATCGGCAATAGAATCGAAGAAAAATTTTTCTCTTGCCTTTACAAGCGAGTCATATACAAGAAGTTCACGAAATTTATCGCCTTTAGCTATTTGTTTGGCAAGTGCCTGGGCTTTTGGGCTGGTGGCATAGCTCTTTCCCTTGGATTCTATATGTTTCGAAACAAAAGTAAACGAAAGTTGAAATAAGCAAACCAGCACAAAAAGAATTGCGAAAAACTTAACGATGCCTTTATTCTGCATTCTTTGAGTAGATTTATAGTTAATGTTTTTTTCGAAGGGGCAAAATTAGAAGATTATTTCATTCCTCCCAATTTTAAATTATTCAAAAAGATGATGTATAGAGTTGAATTGTGTTTTATAGTTTCATAGAAATCCATTTGATCAGATCGGCCCAGGTTATTTTCTTTCCATAGAGCAATATTCCGGTATGATAGATTTTCCCGGCAATCCAGGTGGCAATGATAAAAGTAGCCACAAGTAAAAGAATAGACAGAATCAATTGCCAGACTGGAACTCCAAATGGAATTCTCATCATCATACTAACGGGTGAGGTAAAAGGGATAATAGAGAGCCATACTGCCAGCTGGCTTTGAGGATTATTGATGATAAACCCCGATAGAATAATGGTAATTAACAACGGAATGGTTATAGGAAGCACAAACTGCTGAGTATCTGCTTCGTTATCTACAGCTGCTGCAATAGCGGCAAACATGGCCGAATAAAGAAGATAACCTCCCAGAAAGAATAGAATGAAGGCAAATAGTAGCAAGGGAATATTAATTGCTCGAATCCCTTCGAGTGCTTGGGTGATAATATTCGATTCCAGCACCATATCTTCATTCAAATCAACCGATTGACCAGAAGACACTATACTTGTGCTGGAAAAATTTTCTATTTGTGAAACATTTTGTTGGATAGCAGGATGAGTTATCTGAAATCCAAAAATGATAACCCCCGTAAACACTATCCATAGAACGAATTGAGTAATGCCCACCAGCCCTACGCCAATGATCTTACCCATCATCAATTGAAAAGGCTTAACCGAAGTAACGATGACTTCGACAATACGATTGGCTTTTTCTTCGATCACACCACGCATCACTTGCGAACTAAACATAAAAATCAACATATAGATGATGATTCCTGAAAGTAGTCCCAACGCAATGCTGATTTCCTCCGACGATTTGACCTCTGAACCGTCTTTGCCAATCTTTATCGAGTTAATGATGATGCTCGTCTTGATAGAAGTCAATACTTCAGGGTCGATATTTTTGGCCTTCAGTTTTAAAGCTTCGACCTGTTTACGCAGATTTTCCTTTACCACGGTTTTGATGTCTATACCGGTTTGGGAGGTAGAATATAAAATAGCCGTTACGGGTACATTCAGCTCTGTACGAGGGATATAAACCAATGCATCGTCGCCCGAAGCTATCAATCCTTTTTTAGCGGTTTCCAGATCGGTGAAGATAGGAACAAATCGAAAATGCTCGTCGGATTGAAATTGATCGAAAAACAATCCCGTTTCATCAAGAATCTCGACGGTTTTTTTGCCCTGGCTCAAAGTGGTTACATAAATAGGAACTATCCAGAGTGCAGCTATTAAAATAGGTCCCAGAATCGTCATGATGATAAACGTCTTTTTTTTGACTCTGGTAATGTATTCTCGTTCGATGATCAGGGATATTTTACTCATACTCGAAAATTAGGATGGGTTTGCCGGTAAAGAGCCATTTTGAATGGTAGAAACAAAGATATCGTGCATAGAAGGAAGGAGTTCGCGGAATCCGGTAATCTGCATATAAGGCAAAAGAGAAGCCAAAAGATCATTTGGAGCTAAAGAAGCATCCAATTTGAAATAATGCTTGTATAAGCTGGAATTGGGTTCGGTTTTTTGATAATGAATTCCTTGCGGCAAATTCGGTGTTATAGTGCTTAGGTCAGCTTTGTAAGATTCTACTTCGAACAGATTCTGGCTGAAGCGACTTTTAATTTCGTTTACTGCACCGCTAAGCACCACTTTCGACTGATGAATCAATGCAATATTGTCGCATAGTTGTTCGACCGATTCCATACTGTGAGTCGAAAAAATGATACTTGCTCCTTCATCTCTTAATTTCAAAATTTCGTTCTTTATCAAATCCACATTGATAGGATCGAATCCGCTAAAGGGCTCATCGAAGATCAATAATTCAGGTTGATGAAGTATAGTTACGATGAATTGGATTTTTTGCTGCATACCCTTGGAAAGTTCTTCTACTTTTCTATCCCACCAGCTCAGGATTTCGAATTTCCTGAACCAGTATTTTAGACGGGATACGGCTTCATGTTGTGAAACTCCCTTGAGGCGAGCCAGATAAATAGCTTGTTCGCTAGCTTTCATCTTCTTATACAATCCTCTTTCTTCGGGGAGATAACCGATTTTATCGGTATGATTAGGTTGCAGTACCTGGCCATTGAAAAACACTTTCCCCTTATCGGGGGCAATAATCTGATTGATAATCCGGATTAGAGTGGTTTTACCGGCTCCATTGGGCCCCAACAAGCCGAAAATGCTACCTTTGGGGACTGAAATATTGATATTATCGAGTGCCACATAGTTGCCATATCGTTTAGTAACTTCCTCCGTACGTATTAAATCCATTTCGAGGAGATGACTTAAGAGTTGAAAAATTCGCGCATACGAGCAAAGAAGGTTTTTTCCTTTTTATCGGGATGAGGTTTGAAGTTTTCAGAAAGCCGAAGTTTTTCGATCATTTCGCGTTCGGATGAAGTAAGATTCTTTGGTATCCAGATGTTTAGAGTTACCAGCAAATCGCCTTTTTTATAGGAGTTTACTTCAGGCAATCCTTTTCCTTTGAGCCGGAGGATTTTTCCTGCTTGGGTTCCTGGTTCGATCTTTATACGGGCTTTCCCTTCGAGAGTAGGCACTTCGACGGTTGTACCGAGAATTGCATCGGGTATGCTGATATATAATTCGTAAAGCAGGTGATTCCCTTGGCGTTGAAAATCGGGGTGAGGGAGTTCTTCTATCACGATCAGCAGGTCGCCTGACAGGCCTCCTTTAGGACCTGCATTGCCTTTGCCGCTGAGGCTCAAAGTCATTCCATCGGTTACGCCAGCTGGAATATCCACTTCTACAATTTCTTCTCCTTTTACGATGCCATCGCCATAGCATTCGGGGCATTTGTCGGTAATAATTCGGCCTTCTCCGCCACACTGGGGACATGTAGAAGTGGTTTGCATACGGCCAAGAAAAGTATTGGTAGTTTGAATGATTTGCCCTGTACCTCGGCAGGTAGGACAAACATGGGGCGAGCTTCCGGCTCTCGCTCCTGTGCCGTTGCAAGCCTTACATTTAATGTACTTATTGACTTTCAGTTTCTTATGAGCCCCTTTGGCGATTTCTTCCAAAGTAAGAGAAACCTTTACCCGCAAATTGGTTCCATGACTGGCAGTTTTACGGCTACGTGTACGCGAGCTTCCTCCGAATCCCCCAAAACCGCCAAAACCACCGAACGATTCAAAAATATCACCAAAGTTTGAAAAAATATCCTCCATCGTCATACCATGGCCGCTGAAACCTCCGCCAGCAGCTCCGCCAACCCCTTCATGCCCAAACTGATCGTATCTACTTCTTTTTTCGGGATCGCTTAAAACCTCATAAGCTTCTGCTGCTTCCTTGAATTTCTCTTCCGCATCCTTATCACCTGGGTTGCGATCAGGATGAAACTTCATGGCTTTCTGCCTGTAGGCTTTCTTGATTTCCTCCCCCGTAGCATTGCGCGAAACTTCTAAAACTTCATAATAATCTCTTTTGGCCATATATAATCTACCTTCCTTTCCTTCCATTCTTTAACTGCCAACTATCACCTTGGCAAAGCGTATTACTTTGTCATGAAGCATATAGCCTTTTTCGATTACTTCGACCACCTTTCCCTTCATTTCTTCATTGGGCGCAGGTATCATCGTCAGGGCTTCATGATAATCTGTATCGAAGGTTTCACCCACGTTGCCGATAGGTTTCAATCCTTCCTTCTCCAATATTTGATAGAATTTATTATAGATTAATTCTATACCATCGTGATAGGGCTTCAAAACCTCATCATCGTTTTGATTCAAAGAATCGAGAGCACGTTCGAAATCATCCAGCACCGGCAATAATTTGACTATAAGGCTGCTATTAGCGCTTTTAATGAGTTCCAATCGCTCACGTGCATTACGCTTCTTGAAATTATCAAACTCGGAAAATAATCTTAAGAACTTATCTTTCCATTCGGCAATCTCTTCTTCCGATTTTTCATTTGCTTGTTCCAATTCTTTCATTTTAGCCTCCAATTCTATTACTTCGGATTCATTGGTTGAAGTCTTGCCATGTTTATTCCTCCGTTTACCCCGTGTTACTTTATCATTTAATTCCTGCATCGACCGATCCTCATGGAGGTCATTGTTCGTTTGCTCCTCATTTTCGTCGAGATGGTCATTATTCATAGAATTTTTTTCTTCGGGTTTCTTTAGATCTTGTGGTTGCATATTATCTGGATTGATCATACACATTATCTGCTTTTCAACATTAATTTGACTCTTTATTCAAAGTAATTTCACTGGTTTATCTTTGATAACCACAGGTTGTTTGCAAAAATAATGCCTTTGGAGAGTAAAGGTCAAAATGGCAGAACGAAGCGGATCTAAATGCGTTCAATGTCAGCTCCGAGGACTTGCAGGCGGGCATCCAAATTTTCGTAACCTCTGTCAATTTGCTCTATATTTTCGATAATGCTTTCACCTTTGGCAGAAAGGGCAGCTATAAGGAGGGCGACTCCTGCGCGAATGTCGGGTGAGCTCATGCAGATTCCGCGGAGGCGGTATTTCCAGTCGAGTCCTATCACCGTAGCTCGGTGGGGGTCGCAAAGAATAATGCGTGCACCCATTTCGATAAGACTATCCACGAAGAATAAACGACTCTCGAACATTTTCTGATGAATCAACACACTTCCTTTGGCTTGAGTGGAAACGACCAGAGCAATGCTGATCAAATCGGGTGTAAATCCAGGCCAGGGTGCATCCGAAATACTCATGATGGATCCATCACAGAAAGATTCGATTTCGTAATGTTCCTTAGTAGGTACGATGATGTCGTTATTATCGGGGAAGGTTTCGACTCCCAAACGTCGAAAAATCTCGGGAATGATTCCTAATGATCGATAATTGGTATTTTTAATGATCAATTGGGATTGGGTCATGGCAGCAAGGCCAATAAAGCTTCCCACTTCGATCATGTCGGGCATCAGGGTATGGGTGGTACTGCCAAGATGTTCAACTCCCTCGATAGTCAGTAAGTTGGATCCTATGCCACTGATGCGTGCACCCATGCGATTGAGCATTTTGCAAAGCTGAACTACGTAAGGTTCGCAAGCTGCATTGAAAAGTGTGGTAGTACCCTCAGCCAGTGTAGCTGCCATGACGATATTGGCGGTTCCGGTTACCGAGGCCTCGTCGAGCAGAATATAAGTTCCCTTTAGTTTACTGGCTTCGAGGAAAGGGATATGAGTGGCGGCATTTTCTCCAATCTTTGCTCCGAGTTTTTGAAGTCCATTAAAATGTGTATCCACTCTACGACGTCCTATCTTATCGCCACCAGGCCTGGGAGAATAAGCCTTGCCAAATCGTGCGAGTACAGGCCCAACCACCATCATCGAACCTCTCAAGGCCCTGGCTTTTTGATGATACTCTCGGCTTTGCATGTACTCAGGATGTATATCGTCGGCTTGAAAACTCCATGAATGTTCTCCAATTCTTTTCGCTTTCATCCCGAGTCCTTCGAGCAGTTCGATAAGCCTCAGCACATCGAGAATATGCGGGACATTATGGATGATCACTTCTTCGGGAGTAAGCAGGGTAGCACAGATCACCTGAAGAGCCTCATTCTTGGCTCCTTGGGGTGTTATTTCTCCTGAGAGTGTTTTATTGCCTTTTATTCTATAAACTTGTCGGTTTTTATTATTATAGTCCATTGTTCTATTTGTGTTTTCTCTTTTTCTTATTTCCTGGTTTGGCAACAGGTTGTAATTTTTGCTGCTGCCTGATTATTTGTAGTAATTCATTGGTAGGTGCCAATTTAATGCCTTCGGTGTCAATTTTTCCATCCGATAGTTCTTTCATTTGTTCAAGAATCACATCATCGGCCACATTGTCCCTATTCCATGTTAAGTAAGCCATTTTCATACTGTTTCCAATCACACGTATCATCGCTTTACGGTCGGGATGGTCGGTATCAAGGGTGCTCACATAGTCGATCATTTTCTGCACATTACGACCATAATGCCTGTATTTGATCTTGTTATCTGAATAGGGAATAGGTTGTGGTTTTAGCTCAACTTGTTCTTTCGAAGGCAAAGGATAAGGAGCATCCACATCGAGGCGGAAATCGGAAATGATATGCAAATGATCCCAGAGTTTCCGCTTGTAGTCGGTATAATCTTTTTGTTCAGGAGTAATTTGTTCCATGCATTTTACCAGAGCCTGGGCTGCCCGCGTGCGTTCTTCCCTGTCGGGAATCTGTATGATATATTCGACCATCTTCTGGATGTTGCGGCCATATTCGGCCATTTTGAGCGGACCTCGAGTAGTATTGTATTCCATGTTGTTTTATTCAGTGAAACGAAAAAAATTGATTCAAATGAGGCTAATAGATGTAAAAAATTTGAGTTGTTCTTAATAAAGGGAACGAATAATGTCTTTCTTATTGTTCGGAAGATAGTGAGAGAAATATAATATAATCAGATGATTTTCAGTTTTGCAAATTTAAGTAAAAGTTGTTTTTGACCAATTCCGGGGAAGAAGACTGTTGCCTTTTTATTGGCACCTTCTCCTTCGAGGCTAATTACCTTTCCTTGTCCAAAGCGTTCGTGTCGAACCTGCATGCCGGTTTGGAGGCAACGGATCAATTCTTCAGTATCGGGGTTCAAGGGTGAGTTCACATCCTCATGAGAAATTTTTTTAAGCTTCGAAAAATCGGGTTGTTTAGTAGGGATGGTTTTTGGTGATTTTACGGATGCAAAAGGTGGATTCCATGAAACTTTTTTTGCACCCGATTCGATGAATTCTTCCTCGATTTCATCGAGAAAGCGGCTTGGTTCGCAATAATTGAGGCTGCCATGATGATAGCGTGTTTGAGCATGGCTGAGGAAGAGTTTTTTTTGTGCCCGTGTAATGGCTACGTAAAATAAGCGGCGTTCCTCTTCCAGTTCGATGCGAGTACCCAAGGCTTGGATGTTAGGGAAGAGGTTTTCTTCAAGGCCAGCCACAAACACATAAGGAAATTCCAGGCCTTTTGCTGAATGGATAGTCATGAATGAAACCTTGGGAACGCCATCGTCTTTTTCGTCGGCATCCGTCAGAAGGGCAATCTGTTGCAAAAACAGGTCGAGTGAGCGGATACCGGTTTGATCCTCCTGATCGATATTCGGGATAACCTCGTCGTTTTGAGAAAAATCGTTGATTGCGCTGAGCAGTTCTTCGATATTATCGAGCCGGGCAACTCCTTCGGGGGATTTGTCGTCATCGAGTTCCTTTAAAATTCCTGAAGCATGCGCAATTTGACGGGCCAGTTCATAAGCATTGTGGGTTTTTATCTGATAATGAAATTTTTTTATCATAGCCACGAAGTTGCTCATTTTCTCTACTATATTGCTCCTCAATTGCAAGCCATACTCGAGTGGATTGGAAATTACTTCCCAAAGCGGGACATTTCTTTCGATACTGCAAACCATCGCCTTATCCATAGTGCCTTCGCCAATTCCTCGAGCCGGATAATTGATCACTCTGCGAAGGGCATCTTCGTCATTCGGATTGACCACCAAACGGAAATAAGCCAAAAGGTCTTTGATTTCCTTTCTTTTATAAAATGATAGTCCACCATAGATTCTGTATGGGATATTCAAGCGCCGCAAGGCTTCTTCGATGGCGCGCGACTGTGCATTAGTTCGATACAACACGGCAAAGGCATCACTTTCGAGCTGGCGGTTCATTTTCAATTCAAAAATAGTGTCGGCTATAAGCTGGCCTTCTTCATTATCACTACTTGCCCTGATTATCTTTATCTTTTCGCCTGCTTCATTATCTGTCCAAACTTTTTTATATATCTGCTCTCTGTTGTTGGCAATCACTTTATTTGCGGCTTCTACAATAATCTTCGTGGAACGATAATTTTGTTCGAGTTTGAAGACCTTGTAATCAGGATAATCGTTCTTGAAATTGAATATATTCTGGATATTGGCTCCTCTGAATGAATAAATGCTTTGGGCATCATCTCCCACAACACAAATATTCTCGAAGCGAGCTGCCAGTTGTTTGATGATGATATATTGCGAGAAATTGGTATCCTGATATTCATCTACAAGAATATTCCTGAAGCGGTTCTGGTATTTGAATAGAATTTCTGGAAAAGTTTGTAGGATACGGTTCATATTGAACAGCAGGTCATCAAAATCCATGGCTTGAGAACGGAAAAGCCTGTCCTGATATATTTTATAGAGTATTCCGGTTTCAGGGCGATTAGCTTCACGGTCGGCGGTTTGAATCTCGGTAGAATCGAGATATTCCTGCACAGAAATCAATCTGGATTTAGCTGCAGAGATTCGTGTGAGAACCCATGAAGGGGAATAGATCTTGAGGTCGAGGTGCATCTCGTCGATAATGGATTTCATTAGGCGTTTCGAATCTTCGGCATCATAAATAGCAAAAGCCGCCGGATATCCGATGAGATGGCCTTCTACTCGAAGAATACGGGCAAATATGGAATGAAATGTGCCCATCCATACATTCACAGCTTCGCTCTTACCCACCAACTGCAGCATACGTTCCTTCATTTCACGGGCTGCCTTATTGGTGAAAGTAAGTGCCAAGATATGAAAGGGGTCGATGCCCTGTTGAATCATATACGCTATACGATAAGTAAGTACACGGGTTTTGCCTGAACCTGCCCCTGCAATTACCATCACAGGCCCTTCGATGCATCGAACCGCTTCTCGCTGGGCTTCATTGAGATGTGATAAAATATCCTTCTCCACCTAAATATTATTTCGTAAATGCAAAATTAGATGTTTTAAGTCTTTTACAATTAAGAATTCCTTAATAATTTACAAAATTCAATTTTATAAAAAATATTCGTAAAATAGTCTTTCCTGAGAATATTTAAATTTCTCAAATAAAAAATAATGTGGATTGAAATATTTGTGGTCATTTAATATAAAACATTGAAATACAATAAATAATAATTCCTCTAAATATGCCATTTAGATTTTGGAAAGATAAAAAAATTATTTTTTAAATACAATAAAATTAGGATGGATTTCAAGAAAATTTTTCCAAGGCAAATGGAATCATTCTTCAGGGGGCAGGTGGGGATCGGAAGCCGTTTGAAGCCCGGAGGATACTTCCGGAATGATGCCCATATCGACATAAATAGGATGGAGTATTTGGCGAAGTTGAGGCAATTTTTGCCAAAAAAGTGCCGCACCTATCATGCAGCATATTCCGCCCACTGCTATGGTGAAGGTAACTCCAATTAAATCGGCCAGGCCGCCGGCCAGCAAGCTTCCAAATGGGGCGGTTCCCATATAGGCCATAGTATAAAAGCTCATTACCCTCCCTCGTTTGTCATCATCAGATAATGTTTGTAACAATGTATTGCTCGAGGCCATTTGCATCATCATTCCCAGTCCAATAAAGGCCATCAGTAAAAGCGAAAGTTCGAATATACGCGAAAACGAGAATATGAGAAGACTTGTCCCAAATAATGCAGCTGAATAGGCTATCAAACGGCCTAATCCCAACACGTTCTTCTTTGAAGCCAGGTAAAGTGCACCGGCTAATGCCCCCAAACCCGAAGCCCCCATCAAGAATCCAAAGGTATAAGATCCTCCATGAAGAATTTCTTTTGCAAATACTGGCATCAATACTGTGTAAGGCATTCCCATTAGGCTTACCAGAGCTAATAATAAAATAATATGTTTCAATACTTTATGTCCAAAAGTATAGAAGAATCCTTCCTTTAACTCTATTAGAACATGAGATGAATTCTTTTCATGCGTTTTTAGAGGAATTCGCATCATTAGTAAGGAAGTAACTACAGGAATGTAACTTAGTGCATTGATGAGGAAACACATCCCCTCGCCTGTAAACGCAATTAACACGCCAGCAATCGAAGGTCCCAATAATCGAGCCGCATTCACCATAGAAGAATTCAAAGCGATAGCATTGGGCAAGTCGTCTTTATTGTCGATAATCTCGACGAAAAACGATTGACGGACAGGAGTGTCGAATGCGTTGATACATCCCAGCAAGATGTTCAAAACAAGGATGAGCCATATATTGATCACTCCGAATAAAATGAGAAAGGCTAAAATAAAGGCTTGAAGCATTGCGAAGACCTGAGTAGCAACCAATAGATGGTAACGGTTCAAACGATCGGTGATTACGCCAGCAAACGGAGCGATAAAAAACATAGGAATCTGTCCGGCAAAACCAACTAATCCCAATAGGAAAGCCGATTTGGTCAGATCATAAACCAGCCAGGGCAGGGCAATTCGCTGAATCCATGTTCCAATCAAGGAGATGCTCTGTCCTATGAAAAACAAACGAAAATTTCTATAGTGGAGCGATCGGAAAATATTCTTCAAAACTCCCGTGTTAATATTTGACTCCATCGAAAACTTCGAATGCTTCATCGTCATTTTTTTGTTCGATTTTTTCCTCTTACAAAACTTCTGGGAAGTTTGACATCGGAAATAAAGAAAGGATTAAAGGGCGATGCACGGAGGGGATCGCCTTTTGATTTGTTTATCGACTGATTTTTAGCAGGTTGTGAATATCATCATTATGTCCATAAAGAACAAGAATATCGCCTTCCAAAATTACCGAATCGGCTTTAGCAATCCCTTGAATCTGAGGCTTGGTGACACGTCTGAAAATACCCAGAATGTTTTTTTCTTTCACATTTTTCATAATGGTAAGGACAATAACGTTATAATTCTTGCTAAAACCAATTTGTTCTATCGTTTTTCCCCAGAAGCTTTTAGGAGCTTTTACTTCGATGATACTGTACTTATCTGTTAATTCGAATGAGTCGACTATACCGCTGGTGGAAAGTTTTTTAGCCCAGCGTTCGGCAGTTTCTTCTTCTGGTCTGACAATTTCTGATATTTCCATTGCCTCCAGAATAGTTGCATGTATAGGAGATACAGCCCGGCTGATCAAACGTGCAACTCCTGCTTTTTTTAATAGAGCGGTTGTAAGCAAATTGGCCCCTTCATCTTCTCCAATGCCAACAATCGCCACATCTGTATTTTTAAGAGGTAGGCTGGCTATGGCTTCCTGGTATTTACAATCCAAACAAAAAGCCATGGTAATTTTATCCTTGATTTCGTCTACTTTTTCCATTTGCTTATCCACACCAATTACTTCATGACCCATATCAGTAAGTTTTATAGCCAGAGAAGTTCCAAAATTTCCCAATCCAATGATGATAAATTTCATAATTTAAACGCATTTAGTTGATTAAGATACTTTCAGAAGGGTAACGTCCAACCCATGTAGATGATTTTTTGAAGAATGCGATCAAAATAGTAAGCATATTTATTCTACCAACAAACATGGTTAAAATTAATACAATTTTGCTAGCTCCGCACAAATGAAGCGTAATTCCGGTACTGAGGCCAACAGTGCCAAAGGCCGATATGCATTCGACGGCAATATTCAGGATGCCTTTATCGGTCTCGAATATTGATACAAAGAATATGGATAGGAAAATAACAAAAATGGATAAGAAAATGACGGCGAAGGCTCGATGGATCGAAACAGGAGAAATTTCACGTTTAAAAGCCTCCACTCGTTGTTTCCCTCGAATAATACTTAAAATATTCAACCATGCCACGGCAATAGAACTCGTTTTAATTCCACCGCCTGTCGAAGCTGGCGAAGCTCCTATCCACATCAACAAAATGGTAATGAGGAGAGTAGAAATATGTAAAGCTGATACATTCACTACATTGAATCCAGCAGTTCTGGGAGTTACAGCGCTAAAGAATGAGATTGCCAATTTTCCTCCAAAACTGTGTTCATACAAGGTATTGTGATATTCTAAAACAAAAAATAAAATAGTGCCTACTAATAGCAACAACAAGGTAGTATTCAATACAATTCTGGTGTTTAAGTTAATGATCCAGGGAGCGGTTTTGGCTGGCTTTTTGCCGATGATTTTTAGAAACCAAAATTTCAATTTCAATGCAATAAATCTCAATAAATTGAAAAGAATAGGGAACCCAATTCCACCTAAAATAACCAATAAAGCAATGGTCATCTGCATGGAATAATTATATCGCAGCGCCGGATCGTAAAGATTGTTGGTCAATGTAGAAAACCCTGCATTGCAAAACGCAGAAATTGCATGAAATATGGAAAAGAATATACGGTCGGATTGGAACATAATAAGAGATTTACCGACGCACTCATAAATAATTAAAGCCCCTGTGGCTTCAACAATAAACGTAATTAAAATAATTCTTTTTAAAGTGCCGAAAACTTCGGCCATTTTTTCAGTATCGGTCATTTCATGCAGCATGATCTGATTCTCGTATGTGGAAGATCCTCTGAAAAAATAACTAAAATAACTGGCAAATGTCATAATCCCTAATCCACCAATCTGAATCAAGAAAATGATGATGATTTGTCCGAATTCGGTAAAATAAGTAGCCGTATCCTGAACAGTAAGTCCTGTTACACAAACTGCACTGGTTGACGTAAACAGGGCATCTAAGAAACTTATTCGTGAGTAAGTGGCATTGGGCAACATTAATAAAAATGTCCCTATAACGATAATGAAAAGAAAACTAAAAATGAATAATTGTACGGGATTTACGATTGTTCGTTTAAAACTGAGATTCAATGCCGAAAATTCCCTCAGGAATACCGCTGCGGTGGCAAAATATAACCAAAATGAATTTTGTAAAAATATGGGCAACTCTATGGATGTAATTCCACAATACTGTATAATCATGCATAAAAGCAGAACCAGTAAAATTAGGTCGAAAGGCAGGGATTTTAACCTTGGACGAGTTGCCTTTAGAATATATCTTCCAATCAAAGAAAAGCATCCTGCTATGATAGTAACAATATAAACCAGGAATAAATATTCGAGTTCATTGGGTTGTCGCTGAAATCCGAAATCATAAATAAATACAAGAATTGATATCGAACTCAGCCAAAATGGTATGCGCAGGAGTTTCTCGAAACTTGAAAATTTTTTGTTTTTTCGAAAAATGAAAGAATTATTCACTGAAACAAAATCTTTTCATGATCACATCAGTCGTGATAATATTGCATAATATTCTTCTTGCCGAAAAAAGAATGTAAACCATTGCAATATTACGAAATTTATCCTTCGATTTTATGATGGTTCATATTTACTCTCTGTTTTCATCGATATCGGAGTAATTGCCCTTCTGTCCCTTGTTACTCGAGAATATGGCAAATTTGCAGTGTCATGTTATAAGTGTATTCTTAGTCTGCGTAAAAGTGCACATCCATACTTCGGGGAAAAATCAACCTTCTTTTAAACGAGAAACAGCAGTAAAATGGGCGAATAGCGCTCTTTCTTCTTCTTCAATGTTCAGGTGTCGAGAGGCAGAGGTTTATTTTGCAATGAAGCGATCATCGCCCGCTTCTTCGAGTTTATTCTTGAACCTGTTATAATGATAATAAGTGGAAGGCACTGATTTGCTGCTTTTGAAGATATATTCATTCAACAGGTAATCATAGGTATAAGAAGCGTATTTACGACCCAGAGCCTCGGCCATGTTGTAGATCATTTCGAGAGTCAAGGGTTGTACTTTGCGATAATGAACTACTTTATCCTTATCTTTTTCGAACCCAAAGCCACTCTCGGTGATCTCATCGCTTACGTAATTCTCGGCATATAACTGTTGCTCCTTTTTGTCTTCATTCAAACGGTTAATCGAAAACAAGGCATGCAAGGAGACCGCCCCCAGATCGATATCTTTCTGATATAAAGCAGGATAAATGTATTGTTCGTCCGTTATGGGGATATTAAACTCTCGTAACTCGAGATGATCCATAATTACTATCCATGAATCTTCTGCTGGAAGGCAAGTGAGTGAATCGGGACCATCGAGGCAGACTCGTACGCCTAAAGCTCTAAGCTCTTCCATGTAAGAATTTACAAATCGAGTCAGAAAAATCGAATCGGATAAATTCTTCAAGAAAATACTCTTTTCGAATCTAATGCTATCACGCTGGTACTGTGTATATGCCGATAAATCGAGAGTCGGATATCGTTTCAGATTTACTTTATCGACGTATCCTGTAGGGATTAAATAAACAACAGCGCGTTTCGACGATTGATCCACGTATTGTTGAGCCAACTCCCGGTAGGGACTGCACCCTGCAAGTGTCATCCCTCCAAGCAATATCATAACCAATTTCGATAGACTTTTCATAGCACTATCCTTTTGTTTTATGGATTTGAAATAATGCACTTCAAGTAATAAAAAGAACCTTCTAATTTCGTGTCAAATATGCAAAAAATTTGCCAGAGATGTCAGAATGGGGACAGTGGGACTGAAAATAGGGAATGAAGGAATGGAGGGATGGAGACGAGGGGATGAGAGGATGGTGAATGGTGAATGGCGATTAGTGAGTTAAAAGTTGAAAGTTTATAAAGGTAAAAACGAAAGAAGGGAGAAAGGGAGGAAGGGAGGAAGGGAGGAAGGGAGGAAGGGAGGAAGGGAGGAAGGGAGGAAGGGAGACGTGGGGACTAGGAGACTGAGAGACGAGGTGGATTGGTGATGGTGATTGGTAAGTTAAAATTTATAAAGTTAAAAGTGGAGAAAGGGGGACGAGGAGACAGAGAGACTGGAATTTGGGATTTCGAATTTGTAATTTATAGTCGTAAGTTGTATGTTGTTAATTGTAAGTTGTTGGTTGTGGCTTAACCCCCTATTGTTAGAACTAAATTAGTGATGTTTTAACAAATTTATCATCTTTTTTAGTAATTTTGTTATTAAGCTCTTCATAAAATTCTTCAGACAGGGCAGAGAGCCATTTTGGCCTCTGTCCTCTGAAGAAAAATGTTTGTTTTGTTCTGTTCCCTTTCTTTTTGTTTATTACCCCGATATTTCCTTTTCAGCCATTCATTAAAAAACACTGCCGGCGGCAAGTATAATATTGAACTGATAGTCCTGCGAAAATATAGGTGTAAAAGAATCTATTCAGTACCTGCCTTCCTTGTGAGATGTCATCAAATTCATATTTTTTGCATACCAGTTCTTCTACTACATGGTTAAAACTTTCGATATGGGCATTCTGTTGAGGGGTTGCAGGCAAAATGAATTCCTGATCCACGAAGTTACTCTTTAGATAATCTTGAAGATCCTTTGCAACAAATCTTGAATCATTGTCGCTACGCAGGCATACTCTTACCTTTCCATCAATACAAGGTCGATAAGGTTGAAGCCAATCTTCAATTATCCTGTCAAAAAGCATAGCCACATTTTGATGCCGAATGGAATATTGAAAATCCCATGCAAGAGGTAAACGGGTAAAAGTATCCAAGAAGGTAAGTAGAAGAGCATTTTTACGTTGTCCACGTATGTAAATAAATTTGATGTCCATTTTAATTTTTTCAAATGGTTCTGAAGGCAAGGGCTGAGTAAATTGTACATATTGCTGTTTAGCCTTTTGAGGTGAAGGAAGCAATAGATGATTTTCTTTCATCAAACGGTATGTTTTGTTTTTACCAATGGCATAGCCCCTATCTTTAAGTAGGAAACCTTAAAATAGCCATTTTCCATAAATTTTCCACTCAGTGTAGTGCGAATATCTTCTATTACTTCTTCATTTGAAATCAACCACATACCATCTTTTAAACAATGTGTAGAAGCTGTCCTACCCCCCTTTACCCCCACGGGGTCGCTAGTAATAGGTGCTTTTACTCATACCTGCTATTGCTGATGCTTTATCTGCTTTCATACCTCTTGCTATAAATTTCCTGATTATCGCTTCACGTTCTTCCATTGTTCCATCTTTTTTTTAAAATTTCCGTCTACATTTCTAATTCAAGTTCCTTGTCTACAAGTAGCTTTTTTAACCACTCGTTCTCCTTTTCAAGTTTTTTGATGTCTTTTCTTCCCCGCTTAGCGTAACCCAGCAAAAGTGCAGACTCTCCGCCTTCGTTGTATTTCCTTTTCCATTCATAATAGGTTGTGGCATATATGCCGTGCTTTCGAAAAGTTTCCACAACACCATTAGTTTCAGCTTCCTTAAGAATCGAAACTTTTTCTTCTAAATTCCATGTTCTTTTCATATTCTAAAATTAGTGTTTTTAATCACTAATCGAGTCCAAAGATTTAAAGGGCTAAGACAAGACAACATACAAATCAACTAACATTCTTTCAGAGATTCACCAAATAACCATATCACAGTAACTTTGGTCTAACTTTATTCATTCATTAAATTTTTCAAAACATGCAGATTGTTATCACGGGAATAAGCAGGGGATTGGGACTGGCTTTGACTAAATCTTTGCTGCAAAGAGGTCATAGCGTGATTGGAATTTCTAGATCGGGAAAAGTTTTTAATGAACTCGAAAGTCTTTCTCTCCAATTCGGCAATGCCGGTTTTATTGGAATTACGGCCGATATCACTCAGGAAGTTGAATGGCAGCGGATTTATGAAATCATTCAGAATAGCATTGATACTATCCATGCGCTAATCAATAACGCTGGAATATTGATTAATAAACCTTTCACTCAAATGACGGCGGATGATTTTGATCGTATGTTTTCGGTCAATGTAAGGGCTTTTTTCTTTGGCATTCGAACCTTAATACCCCTGATGCGGTCGGGCTCGCACATATTAAACCTAAACCCTCCAAAATTAGGTAATATAATTTCAAAAAAGATAAAATAATCGGGTAAATAGTTTGTTTATTCGATTTTTTTGTTGTTTCTTTGTATTACCTATATAAGTAATATATGGAAGCAAAACAAAAACACCCCGATTGGGCGCTGGCACATAAAAAACCAGGCACGGAACTTAAATGTATCAATGGAAAATATTATCTTTATGGCGTAAAATCGGTTTACGACAAAAAACTTAAGCGGGCGCGAAAGATATCGCTTGGCATTGTGGGAAGCATTACCAAAGAGAAGGGGTTTATACCCTCAGAGAAGCAGCAATTGAAAATTAAAAGCAGTAAATCCTACTACAACAAACAGGTTTATTCCCTTGAATATGGCTTCTCCAAGTGGTTGATAGATACGTTGGAGAAAGAAGGTATTTTAGAGGATTTAAAAAGACTCTTCCCCGATTTATGGCAATTTATTGTCTCGATGATCTATTGCCGGGTTGCCTACCAAAGTCCTTTGAAAAACATTCCCTTTCATCTTCAAGAGTCTGATTTGCTAAATCTACTTGGTTGGAACGAAAAAGTTAATGACCAAAAGATAAGCGATCTTCTCTTTGAGCTGGGTTGTAGAGATCAATCCATTCATAGTTTCATGCAGCCAAAAGACAGGCAAACCAAAACCATATTGATTGACGCTACCGATATTGTGCTTCAATCCAATCATATTTCATTGTCTGAAGAAGGGTATAATTCCAGAATGGATTTTCAGCCCCAGTTTGTTTTACTCTACCTCTATGATGCAGTATCTCTGCGGCCTTTATATTACAGGATGCTTC
>Ga0116158_10000614_pt1 | contig 34138 bp, 30 predicted proteins | sample AD_UKC052_MetaG_FD_89883 | JGI IMG/M metagenome (GOLD analysis project Ga0116158, IMG submission 89883) | Active sludge microbial communities of municipal wastewater-treating anaerobic digesters from USA - AD_UKC052_MetaG | ecosystem: Engineered > Bioreactor > Anaerobic > Digestate | place: USA... | reverse complement strand
GCATTGATGGAGGACTCAATTCCCGAGAACGTGAAAACCGAGCGGAGCGGACGCGTGATTGAGCTGGCGGCACGGCAAAAGCGCGATTATCTCGGGAGGTTTAACGGCCGGGAGTCGCTCTTCCTGAGCGAGCGGACACGCAGCGGCATCACGACCGGCTTCAACGAGTACTACGCGGCCATCGAGGTGGAGGAAAAGCTCCCGCGCGGGGAGTTCTTCACCGTGACAACACGGCTGGATGCGGAGAAGCAGGTGTTAACAGGAAAAATTAACAACAAACAATGAATAATGATGAAAGAAAAACATATCCGCTCTTCAAGAGCGGATATGTATCTTTAATTGTCCACTGTTCATTCATCCCACGATCCTGAACAGCGCTTTGAGCAGCCGGTCCTTTTTCCGGTAGGGCGGATAGCGCAGCATCACGTCGGGCCAGAAACTCCGTGTCAGGATGCCCCGCTGGTGCGAAAAGGTCTCGAACCCTGAACGCCCGTGGTAGCGGCCCATGCCGCTGTCGCCGATGCCGCCGAAAGGAAGCTCCTGGCTCCCCACGTGGGACACGGTGTCGTTAATGCACCCGCCGCCCGATGCCGTCTCCCTGAGGACGCGTTTCTGGTTACGTTTGCTCTTCGAGAAATAATAGAGCGCAAGCGGCCGCGGCCTGCCGTTCACGATATCGATCGCTTCGCCGAGGTCGCGGAACGTCATGACCGGGAGGAGCGGGCCAAAAATCTCCTCCTGCATAATGGGGTCCTTAGGCGCAATATTGCCAACGATCGTCGGCGCGATGTACCGTTTCTTCCTGTTGTTCTCCCCGCCGTAGAGTATCTTCCCCTTTTTCAGGAGGCCCATGATCCGGTCGAAGTGCCGCTCGCTGATGATGCGCGCATAGTCCGGGCTCGCGGCCGGGTCGCCGTCGTAGAATGCGTCTATCGCCAGGACGAGCTCCCCGATAAAGCGGTCTTTTATTTTTTCATGCACCAGGAGGTAGTCGGGGGCCAGGCACGTCTGGCCTGCGTTGAAAAACTTTCCCCAGCTGAGGCGCCGCGCAGCCACAGGCAGGTCGGCGTCCTCGTCCACGATGACCGGGCTCTTGCCGCCCAGCTCCAGCGTCAGGGGGGTAAGATGCTTGGCCGCCGCCCTCATGATGATCCTGCCCACGGCCGTGCCGCCGGTGAAGAATATGTAATCGAACTTCTCCTCGAGCAGCGCCTGTGTCGCGTCGACGCCCCCCTCGATCACGGCGATGTAGTTCTCGGGAAATGTCTCGCGAATGATTTTCGCGATGACCCGGGAGGTCGCCGGGGCCAGCTCGGAGGGTTTCATGACCGCGCAGTTGCCGGCCGCGATGGCCGCGACCAGCGGCGCGATGATGAGCTGAAAGGGATAGTTCCACGGACTGATAATCAGCGCCACGCCATACGGTTCATAGTAGACGCTGCTGCGTGAATAAAAATGGATAAGCGGCGTTGCCACCCGGCGCCTTTTCGACCAGGATCCGACATGCCGGATTGCGTGGGTTATCTCAGGGTAGAGGATACCGATCTCGCTCGCGTAGGACTCGAACGCGGGCTTTTTCAGGTCCTTGTAGAGCGCATCCATGATCAGCTGTTCATTCTTACGGATCGCCGCTTTAAGTTTGCGCAGCTGTCTTTTGCGGAACGGGATTTCTTTCGTGTCGCCTGTTTCATAAAACGCGCGGATTTTCTGAATTTTACCGGCAATAACGCTCTGTTTCATAAGTTACCTCCGTTTGATGCTCGACATGACGCCCCTTATATGATTAGAAAAAACCGGTTCCCACTGTTACGCAAATTCTGGCGATTCATAATCATAACCGTACCGCATGAAGCCCGTCCTCGATCTGTTCAATCCTGCCCGGTAAGAATTAGTTTTATCGCGAGAGATACGTATACGATGCACGCCACGATATTCAGGATCCTCTCTCCCTTCCCGGATGTGGAGAGCCATTTCCCGATCGTTCCCGCAAGCTGGCTGACCAGGCTGAATACTGCTATCGTTACCAGGATGAACATTAATCCGAGAAGAATCAACTGAAAAGTGATGGAGCCTCTCTCCGGATCGGTGAATTGGGGCAAAAATGCCATAAAAAATATGGATACCTTCGGGTTCGTGATGTTCATAATTATTCCTCTCCGGTACAGCTGCCAGGAGGTCAATGTCGCTTTTTCATGAAAGTCCGGTATACTCGACGAGGCCTGGAAAGCCTTCCAGGCCAGATACAACAGGTACGCAACCCCGCAATATTTTAAAACAGTAAATGCCACCACGGACGTCCTGAAGATCACTGAAATGCCCAGGGCCACAATTGTCGTGTGAACAAGGAGGCCCGTACACAACCCCAACGTTGTTTTAATACCTGCCGACCTGCCGTTGGTGATGGATTGCGTAAGAACAAAAATATTGTCCGGCCCCGGCGCAAAAGCCAGGGCAGTCGATGCGGCAATAAAAATTACGAGAGTGTCAAGATCAATCATATCCCGGAACCAGCACCCCTGTGGTCAATAATGTTACCCGGCATGCATAAAGCTCACACCGTGTCAGCCGGTCAGACGCGGATGGGAAGGATGACGATGGGAATCCCCCGGTGGTAGAAGCGGCGCTGTATTGCAAAGGCCGAATAGTTATGGAGCCAGCGCGTGAAAAACGTGTCTTCGGGGAACACCAGCTGTCCGGCGAAAAAGATCGCGTTGGGATAACGCTTCAGGATGTCCGGAGCTATGCGCACGGATTCGTCGATCACATCCACCGCGATTGCCGTAACGCTCTCGGCGTGATACCCGTGTGCGCGCATGTACTCCACGTACCGGTTGCAGTCCTTATCTATGTAGTCGCGGAGTCGTACCAGCTCCTCGGTGCCCTTGAACACGCCTGAATCCACGAGGCCGATCTGGACGAAAACGAAATTCTTATACAGGCCCTTGAAAAGCCTGATGATGGCGAACAGCGTGTGCAGGCCGGTCCCCGTAAAACCGTTCACGAACATAACGGCGGTGCGGTCCTGGGGATCGAAAGCGATCTCCTGCTTTTTTCGCTTTCCGCTCCGGGCCTGATCCTGGATGTTGGCCATTTCCATATCAGCGACTTCTACAAGGCCGTTCAGCCGCCCCAGGAGCTTCCGCGTCCTGCCGTAATGACGACGGATGACGATCGCGATGGATATAAGCGACCCGGTTATGAATATCGTGATCCAGCCGCCCTCGTTGAATTTCAGCACAACCACCGACACGAGGATGAAGATGGTAAGGATGAGACCTATGCCGTTCACCGTGAGCTTCTTGCGCCAGTGCTCTACCTTTTTCCGTGACTGCCACCAGTGACGCACCATGCCGAGCTGGGAAAGGGTGAAGGTAACGAACACGTTGATACTGTAGAGAATCACCAGGAACTTCACCGATCCGCGGGAATAGATCATGAGCACGATGGCGCCGATTCCCATGATGAGGATGCCGTTCTGTGTGACCAGCCGGTCGTTCAGGGACGCGAACCGCCCGGGCGCCCACCGATCCAGTGCCATGCTCGAGAGCACGCCGGGCCCGCCCAGGAAACCGGTCTGCGCCGCCACAAACAGGAGGGTCGCCTCGGAAAAAAGTGTGACGAAGACGAAAATAGTACCGGCCATACCCCAGTCCGAGGTCATCGATTCGAACAGGACCGCATTCAGCGTCTTTCCGGGTACATGCCGGACGCCGAACAGGAGGTAGGCCACCATCAGGCCTGCGACGATAGTCGCCAGCGATACCGCCATGTAATTCATGGTCCGTTTCGCGGTCTGGACCTTGGGATCGCGCAGGATCGACATGCCGTTCGACACGGCCTCGATACCGGTGAAGGTTCCGGCTCCCATACTGTAGGCCCGCAGGATAAGGAATATCATCCCGAGGGTTCCCATTTCCGTGTTGCTGGTGCCGATATCGCTCACGGTGGAGCCGACCAGTCCGGGCAGGTTGGCCGCGTTAGATGATATCGCATAAATGATAGCGGCTGCATGAGTCACGATGAACACGATGAATATCGGCACGAGAGGAACGACCGACTCCTTTACACCCCGCAGGTTGAGTATTATAAGAAGGCCCACGCCGCCAACGGCAACCGCGAGCTTGTATGGGAGCATCCACGCAGGCAGGAAGCTGAAGAGCGCGTCCGCGCCGCTTGCGACCGAAAGCGTGATGGTGAGAAGATAGTCGATCAGGAGCGCGCAGCCTGATACCATGCCGACTGACGGCGCCAGGAGCTTGCTGGCCACCAGGTAACCGCCGCCGCCGGTGGGGAAAAGCTCGATGATCTGGTGATAACTGGCGCTGATGACAAAAATGGTCAGGACCGTTCCGAGGGCCACGAATATGCTCAGGTGAGAGTGCTTTCCCAGCGCAAGGAACGCCTCCTCCGGACCGTAGCAGGATGAGGTGAGCCCGTCGGCACCCAGACCGACCCAGGCGAAAAATGCGATTAATGAAAGCTTGTGAAAAATCCCCGGGTCCGAGATGCTCCTGGCATCACCCACCATAAGGGTTTTCAAACGTCTGATCAATGAAGGCTTTCTATTGTTATCTCCCATGCCTTTCCTCAAAACGAAAAGCAGCTTCCGCCCGGTATGGCTGTCCCCTTTTCCCGGCCGGATCAACAGCACGGTGACTTTAATAAGAGGTCATTTCAAAACCTTAGTACGCTAGCGGCAACGATTATTTTTGTCAATCAATAAGCCATCTCCGATTGGTGTCTCACTGATAATTGTCACCAAAACAGGAGTCATGCGCGGCGTGGATGGAATCCTGCGAATAATTCCGTGTAAGTCAATGAAGTAATCTCCTTTAATATAAGTAATGGGCAAGAAACAGTCATTTTTACTGATTATCACGGACATCCCGGCATGGAAAATTAAAGAACTCGATGAATAATTTTTTTTGAATTTTATTTTTTCTGGGTATATTATTAATGATAGAGTTGTCGAGAGTCGGTTTATGTTATCTCCGCATACACTAAATTTTCGGAGGTCTATATGAATATCGATCTGACAAAAAACGACGTTGATTTCATCAAGCTCCTGCTGGAGCGCGAGTTAAAAAGCACCATGGTCGAGCGGCACCATACCACTATGAACGAATACAAGGAGTTCGTCAAGGCGAAGGAAACCCAGATCGAGCACCTGATTGAACAGTTTAAATCCGTTCATTGATACGCCTGCTCGACGCCGAACTCTGATCACGGCCGTTATCGGGTGTAACATTCCGAGACATCCGCTTACTTACTTCTTGATCCGGGATAAAGCGCCCAGCTCAGGCTCCGGGCCGGGGTAATGCGCGAGGTGAGAAATGATCACATTTCCCGGAAATCCCGGAAGAGGTATAATACATGAAATTACGAATTGCTCTCTTATGCATCGCGGGAGCCGCGATGGCACTCCTCTTCTGCGGCCGCACGGATTACGCCGCTGCCCTGACCGGAACATGGCAATGGACCGGCGATGCCTGCGATGAGGACGGCTCATGTAAAAAAGAGATTATCACCGACGAAGCAAGCGGCGAGACTTTCACGCGGGACGGGCTTCATGTCACGACACGGAGCAGGAACGGTTATTCGCTTGATGGAACGACGATCCGTTTTGCATCAACATCCAACTCCTGCGGAACGGCCGAAGCCAGAATTATTTCGCTGGCCGGCGACATGCTCCTGCTGGAATGCGGGAGCCATATCCGGCGCTACGCGCGGGTCATGCGCCGCTGATCCCCGGCAGCCGCTTTATCAGGGTAACGCAGTTCCCCGGATCGGTATACCTGATCTCATCGAATATTTTTTTTGAAATTATCATGCCGCGCCCATGAAGCTTCATGGGCGTATTGACGTCCGCTATCTCCTTCTTGAAAAAAACGCGGTGATCGAATCCGGCTCCCTCGTCGGAAATAGTATATATTGCCTGGTCCGGGTCCACGGTAAAATCGATACGGACCCTCCTGTTTTCATACGCAGGGTCACTCTGCCGGCGTGCGATAAATTCAGTATAAACGCCTTCGCTCAGCACCCGCGATTTTTCTTCAAACGTCACCTCGAGATTGCCATGCTCGATCGCATTGATAATCATCTCTACCAGCGCAAGGCGGATCAGCTCGGCCGTCTCAGTGTCAGCGTAGCGCCTGAGATTGCGGGTTATGCGATACGCGACATCACCGGCCAGGAAAATCTGGTTTCCCATGACCAGGCTCTGCTTCTCGGAGTGGAAAAATTTGAGGAGCTCGTCCTCAACGACCCTGAATGCCCGCATCATGATCAGGTCGCCGCCGGTAATGGCAATGGACTCGAACCGGACGCTCATTTCAACCGGCTCATTGTTATAATTCGATTTAAACTGGGCCCTGAAGCCTATCGACCGCCTGCTCTTGAGGAACGCATCGAGCTTTTCGCGCACGAACTCCCGTCCCTGTATCTCGGCGTCCGAAGAGGCGCACAGAAGGTCGATAAATTCGACATCCATGAGCTCCTCGGGCCGCATGTTGAGGTGTTTCATGACCGCCCAGTTGGCGGTCGTGATCCTCAGGCCGTCATCGAGGGTGAAAATCACATCGCCGGAGCCGTCGAACAGTCTTTTGTATTTCCGCTCGCTCTCCTCGAGCTTCAACTCATATTCGAACCGTGTAAAGGCCGTTTCGATGGCGACCAGCAGGTCATTCTGGCGGTACGGCTTGATGACAAAACCGAACGGGAAGGAGCGCTGGACTTCATCCACGATGGTTTTGTCAGAATATGCCGTGGTGTATATCACCGGTATGTTAATACGCTTGCGGATCTCCCTCGATGCCTCGATGCCGCTCATCCGGCCGCTGAGCCGGACATCCATCAGGATGAGATCGGGATCGGCTGCCACGACCGCCTCGATGGCTTCCTCGCCGGAGCCGGCAATGCCGGAGACTACGTAACCAAGGTTCTCGAGCACCCGCTGCAGCTCAAGTGCGATAATACGGGCGTCCTCAACGATATATATTTTTTTCTGTTTCATTCAAAAATTCCATATGTACGCCGGCACCGGCCGGGTTAACCCCGCAGAAAACACGCGCCATGTACAGTAATAATCACCCGGGCGTTTACTACGGGTAATAGACGGGAATTTGCTTGATTATACATCGCAATATACAACTGTCAATTGTTTATTATCCATGCTTCACACATTACCTGCGAACAATGAAAAAAAACTTGAGTTTACCGGGACAGGTTGTATACTAAGCCGAACCCTGTTCCATGCTGCACGGTTAGACAATGAAAACAAAAACAATAATTATCACTATCATTCTATCGTTCTTTCTCCATCCGTACGATACAACTGGCGGTACTGCGGCAGACTACGGTGACAAGCGTTTGCTGATCATTAAAACCGCCGAAAAATACCTTGGCGCACGCTACAACTACGGAGGCATGACAACCAATGGATTCGATTGCTCCGGGTTTGTCCAATTCGTTTTCCGGGAGAACGGCATAACACTTCCCCGATCCACCGTTGACCAGTTTGAGCGCGGGAAAAAGATAGAGCTGTCCAATGCAAAACCGGGCGACCTTGTGTTCTTCAACATCTATGGGGCGCGGATATCGCATGTTGGTATTTTTGCGGGAAAGACCGTGTTCATTCACGCACCGACATGGGGCAAGCGCGTATCATACGCGGACATGAATCTTCCTTACTGGAAACGGACCTTTGTCGGAGCGGTGACGTACCTGGATCCCGATTGAACGGTTTACGTCATTCGTAGCGTGTTTGCGACCAATGCAACTCCCTCTTCTGCCAGGGCGGTGATGTTCATCTTTGAAATTGATTTTTTATTTATGACGAAAAGATAATAATTCAGTCTGAAAATTGCTCCCATGACAGCATTGCTCGCGAGCTCCACATTGATGGACCTGGGTATGTGTCCCTGGCGCTGTGCGAGCTCAATATCGTGGACCACTACCTGCAAAATTTTACTTTCGAATTTCCGTATGATGGGCTCAAACTCTTCATTGACCCCGACACCCACTCTCAGGACAATATTTGTCCGATCCTGGTTTTCACTGAAGAACGCAGCGGTTTTGAGGAGGCGGTGGCGCAGGTACTCAAGCGCATAATCAATTGCAGGCTTGTTCCCCACGAAATCTTTCATGTCTATGGCAATATCTTTTTCCCAGGCATGAATGTAGGTCTCGAGCAATGTGGAGAATATCTCCTCTTTGTTCTTGAAATATTGATAAATAGTGCCCTTGGCAACATGCGCAAGCTTGACGATATCTGAAACTTGTGTTTCATAATATCCTTTCTTGGAAAACGCTTTTTCAGCGCATTTCAAAAGACGATCTCTTGTTTTTTCACCTTTTTTCATGGAGCATACTTTTTCTTTTTATATGGAGCGACCCGCACCAAGGCTGAAAAACATTTTGGTCTTCTTATAAAGATAAACTGACACGGTGTGTTATTTTTACAATATTAAAAGCAGAATGTCAATTGTTTTTAGCAGGATGCCTGATAAATAACTCAACTGATATGATGTAAATCCCGGGAAAAGGTGGAAAAAATTGAAACTGAAGTGTCAGTTTTATTATTGACAATTTTAATAAATCATTTAGAATTGTCTTTTGTAAATACTTGAACTTTTTTATATATAGTAGAAGAAACCTTCGATCATTATATAGCAGGGGGGGCACTGACCATACAATAGCTAATTCATCCAGTTGAATAGTTCAATACTCAACATAGATTATTGAATTGACACTGGATTTTATCAGCTTATATTGTAAACACATTACGCTTTCTGATGCCTTTACAGGATTCACGGCTCTGAGAGAACATCATGGCATAAATGCCAGTCTGTACAATGTAATACGGTTTACAGAAACATATAAATATGGCATACATATAAATAGAAGCCGCGAGCCGCATGAATCGTTCATGGCTATCAGAACAGAGAACTCGAAGAGAGCAAAAAGACAGATAAAAAGTTCCGGAATGGTTCTCAAGCGTATGCAGGCCTTGCAATAGGCCACACCCTCAAGCGTTAACATGTGATTAATACTCTGGTGACCAGTTTTCTTATAGGGTGATCCTCTGGGATCAGGCAACCCTGCCGAGAGGCAGTGTACGGTTGGGCAGGATGGATACTAACCATTCGTTATCGTCGTTCAAGAATGCACGATCATGAGGTGTTCTGGCGCATAACGAGGGCAGGTCCCGGTAGAATTAATAAGTCTTGACAAAGGGTTATTATCCTATTAGATAATCACCCAAATTAATTTTAGGAGATAATGGGAGCGGCAATGAAATCAAAACATCTTTTAATTCTCATTACGATTCTATTTTTTGCCGGTTATTCAGCAGATCTGTTCGCTAATTTTGCTGAAACATACGGCTGTTCCGCTGAAGGCATGGCCCGGGGGAATGCCATGACGGCAACCGTTAGTGACTGGTCCTCTGTCTTTTACAATGTAGCCGGTTTAGGCAGGACCCAAGGATTGACCGGCCAGACGGCTGGGACTGGCGGAGAAATGACCCTCAAGCTAAGAAAAACCGAGGGTGAACCAGAGAAGAAAGAAATATACCCCAGTCAGTTCGCCATTAGTGTTCTTTACACATTCCCCAAACTGAACCTGAGTATAAAACGCTTCGGTACTACCGCAGGAGGCGACTTCTATCCGATAAAAACTGAGGCTGCCAAGATGAATCCTTACGGGTTTACCGTTATAGGCGGCGCTCTTGATATCAATACAATAGTGAAAATGCCAAAATTCATATCATCATTCCGCCTGGGCATCGGGATGGGCATGAACGCAGACTTGAGCCTGGTTAAAGTCAATGACCTGGACCCGCGCACACATAATTTCATGCGCTATGGACGTGAAATCCAGAACTCGGCCATTATGATCGGCGGCGGTATGGGCTTCATGAATGATGCATTCGGCGGCGGCATCGGCGTAAACGTTGCATTCGCCGGGAAAGGTAAAATGTATATGGAGGCCCAACTCTCTGCCGATCCGCAGGTGCCCCTTGGACAGTCCACCATGGACCTGACCATAGCTCCCGGCGCGATTGCGGGTATCTACTTCAGCCCGGGCAAGCTTGCGCCGGTGATTGACGGCCTCGATATTGGAGCATCGTACCGCCAGGAAACCCAGATGAAGATCGATCCCTTTAATGCGGCAGCCGGTATACTAGGCGGCGTTATCAACATGAACCTGATGACAGCAATCCAGGATTACTATTCTCCTCACTCCGTTACCGGCGGTATCGCCTACACCAGGTGGGGCCTCACGATATCAGCTGATGTGAACTGGGACATGTGGTCAAAAAGCACGATTGGCAAGGTCATGAAAAACCATTACATCGGGGTCCCCAAGTTTGTTGACACCCTGTCGTACAGAGGCGGGATAAAATATGATATCGCACCGTGGCCGATCCTTTCAATTATGCTCGGTTACTCGTATGTACCCAGCTACATTGACAAAAGCGCTGGGACAAAGTTGGGTATCAGGGTCGGGCCGGTTGACACGAAGATCCAGACCGGGATGTACAACTTCATGGACAACGACAAACATATTGCATCGATCGGGTTTAAGTTCACGGTACCCAAGGCATGGCGGCTTGGCGGCCAGTTCGTGGCGGTCCTCTCTTACCAGTTCCAGTACCTGGCTCCAAGAAGTGTCGCCAAAAACGGTTTAAGCTGGACCGATGGCGTACAGGACGACCTGCTTGAAACATATATGCTCAATCCGAGCTATTCATACGGCGGCATGAACCACTCGATGTTTGTTGAAGTTGGAATGAGATTATAGAGATTGATGCTCCCTAATTTAAACAAAAGCCGGGCCTCCAGCCCGGCTTTTTTATTAAAATAATTTTCTCCGCAAGCACTCCCGTTCGTATTCACTTTATAATAATATGAGAGGGAGATTCGCAATGCAAACAACCATTAATATCAAAGAAACACTATTTATGCATATTTGCAAAGCTGCTGAAAGCCGGTGCATCTCACGTTCGGCACTTATCATGGAAATGTTAAAGACAGCCATGGGCGACCTGTCACACGAAGTGTGTATTGGCAGACTGGTGCAATACCAGACCCGGGAAAACATGGAGAGGATGCATCCTTTTCACATTACGTACAGGGAGGACGAGTATGAATTTTCCCAGGACATGAGGAAGCTGTTTAAAAAGTCTCTATCCCTGATTCTTGCTGAAGCAGTAAAAAAATATCTAATCAAGATACCCCATAAAAAAAGAAATACCGATAACTATCCCCATGCTAATTATGTTATTATTAAAGAAATGATCGATACCATAGTAAGCTGGAGATTAATCTGGGGATTTCCCCCAGCAATTGCACATATACTCGAACAATCCAACACTCTGACCGGGAAAAACAGACGATCTAACACTAATTATAATACCTCATGTTACAGCACCTAAAAAAAATCCGTGCATGTGCTATAATATTTGACACCAGAAGCAGTTCGTTCAGTATATTGAAAACATCGTGCAAAACGAACAGCACGTCGCAGTACAACGACCAGGAGATTCCATGCAGCCGGGCATACAGAATCAAGTGGCAACCAGTTCATTCTTTGATGGAATCGGGCCCATCCGCTCGTTTTTCGCCCCGGGCCGCATCAATATAATAGGAGAACACCTGGATTACAATGGGGGAAGCGTTTTCCCCGGTGCGATCTCGCTCGGCATATCAGGCAGCATTCAGTTCCGCGGAGACAGGCTTGTGCGTTTGATTTCCGAACAGGAGCAGGACGCATGCACCATTAACCTCGACTCCCCTGGCGATCTTTCATTTGATGCGGGCCGCGGTTGGGCGAATTATCCTGTTGGTGCGCTTGTCTATCTTGACAACAACGGCATGGAAGTCACACGGGGCATGAATATACGATTTTCAAGCACCTTGCCCCCGGGGTCGGGGCTGTCATCATCCGCAGCCCTTGAGATACTGACCGCTGTCATGGCATCGGGTATAGAGCGCACAACTGAAGCCGACCTGGTACGGATAGCCGGTCTTATGCAGTCCATGGAAAACGAATATATCGGCGTCCGCTGCGGGATCATGGATCAGTTTACCGTGGCGCTGGCGCGCAAGGACCACGCGATACTCCTGGATTCAGAAACGCTGAATTATTCCTATGTTCCCGTTGATCTGAGGGATTATACATTCGTAATTATGAACAGCAACAGGCCGCGCCGACTGGCGGATTCGCGCTATAATGAGCGGCATGCCGAATGCGGGCGGGCGCTGGGCCAGATCAGGACCGGTAACCGCGCGCTTGAGCGGCTGGCCATGGCGTCCCCGGACGACCTCGCGTTTATTACAGATGAGACCCTGAAGAAAAGGGCGCGTCACGTTGTGAGCGAGCACCGGCGGGTATTCGAATCCGTCGATGCACTCGCTCGGGGCGATCTCATCGTGTTCGGGAAGATCCTTACCGAATCCCATGCTTCACTTCGTGATGATTACGAGGTAACGGGGCCGGAGCTCGACGCGCTTGTCCGGTCGGCGTCCGAGTCGCCCGCATGCATCGGTGCGCGGATGACAGGGGCCGGATTCGGCGGATGCGCCATCGCTCTAGTCAGACGCACCGCAGTGAAGGATTTCTCGCATATAGTCGGGCAACGATACACGGAACTGACAGGAATTACGGCAGATTTTTATGAGAGCGGACTGGAAGACGGGGTACGCGAGATTAATTAACGTCATGATCCGCACTCCGATTCAGATGATACAATATTGATTTCAAAGGACCTCATATGAACATTCAGAAAGGAACCATTCGCTACATCTACGGCAGGCGGGAATATACCCTGAACTTCAGGGTGGGCGCCTCCGCCAGAATGCCCGGCATGGAAATCGAATCAGAGATGATTCATCTCGAGCATGGATGGCGCATACTTGTTACGCTTGTGCCTCAAGATGAAGTAACTATCACGAAGGCTACGCTTGACGCAAATTACCGTTTTACCCGGGACGACATGACATTCTGCAACGGCTTTCAGTCCTGGACCGAGAGCCGCAAGTACGCCCCGGGTGAAAAGATGAAAAAGCTGGCCCGTTCCGCGCGCCGGTTCAAGGTCCATTGTTTCGGCGATTACCATTTCTACCCCTACACCGGGGATAAGGGCAACATCCACAGTCATGTCTACTGTTATATTAAGCAGAAGACCGGTGATTACACGCTCCTGGGGTCGCTCCTGGAAGATACCGGCTATACCATCTATGCATGCGAAACCAGGAAGAACAGGATCACGGTCATCAAGGAAGTGGAAGGACTGGTCATCTCGAACCGGCTCCTCCTCATCGACCTGTTGCAGTTGCAGGGGCCCAAACGGGAGGTCCTCGCCGGTTATTTCGAAACCATCTGCCCGAACCTGCAGACGCGCGAGCCTGCCACCGGATGGACCAGCTGGTACAAGCACTACACCGACATATCCGAAGATATCATTCTCAACAATCTCAACGCGATGTCCCAGAACCGCGTTCCTCTCGACTTTTTCCAGATCGATGACGGGTATCAGGCCATGGTGGGGGACTGGCTCGAGATCAAGCCGTCCTTTCCGAACGGCATGAAACACCTGGCAGACAGCATCAGGGCAAAGCACTACTCCCCGGGCCTCTGGCTGGCTCCTTTTATCTGCGAGGAGCGGTCATCAATCTACCGGAACCATCCCGACTGGCTGCTCAGGGATAAGGGCGAACCTGTGCCGGCCGGCTGGAACCCGCTCTGGAGCGGCACCTTCTACGCGCTGGACGTCTACAATGACGAGTTCCGCTATCACATCAAGGAAGTATTCGATACCGTGTTGAACCAGTGGGGCTACGACATGGTGAAACTCGACTTTCTCTACGCAGCGGCGATGATACCGCGGGCCGGGAAAACACGCGGCACGATCATGATGGAAGCCATGCGCTTTCTCCGGAGATGCGTTGGAGAAAAAATGATACTGGGCTGCGGCGTTCCCCTCGGGACCGCGTTCGGCCAGGTCGATTACTGCCGCATCGGGAGCGATGTCTCTCCGAAATGGGAAGACCGCATCCTTGCCGCGATACACTACCGGGAGCGGGTATCGACCGTCAACTCGCTCAGGAGCACCATAGGGAGGAGCCACCTGAATGGACGGGTCTTCACGAACGATCCCGACGCCGTCATTCTCAGGGAGGAGGATAACGCGCTTACGCCGGCCGAGCGGTACACCCTGTGCATGGTGAATAATATTTTCGGCAGTCTCCTGTTCACATCCGACGATATTAGCACATATTCGGAGAAGACGATGCGCGCATTCCGGTCGATGTTCCCCTTTGCGAAGAAAGAAATCGATCGCGTGGACGAGCTCGGCGCGCTGCAGAAAGTCACGTTCCGGATCGGCGTGCGCGATTACATCGCTTATATAAACCTCTTCTCCCGCAAGTGCAAGACCAGGCTTGAAGACGGTCTCTATTTCTGCAATACTGTCGGAGACGATCACCGCTTTACACCCGGCGGCACCGAGCTGGTGATCGGGCCCCATGAATCGCGCTGCTATCACCTCGTGAGCGATGACTTCTTCACCGTTGCCGGGACGACCGGGCACATCTTTCCAGGCAGCGAGATCGTCTCGTGCATTCAGAAAGGCGACATCATCAATGTCGCACAGTACGGCCAGGCGAGAAACCCAAACACCGTGTACGTACGCACGCCCACGCAGGGCCAGTATCTCGCAAACGGCAAGACCATGCATGCCACAAAGATACGGGAGAAGCTTTTCATGCTCGCAATCGAACTATAGCAGGGAGGCAGCCATGAAACCATTCCGTCTACCCGACGATTTCAAACTGGGGACGGCAACAGCGTCGTTGCAGATCGAAGGCGGCGACCGGGGTAACAGCTGGTTCCGCTGGACCCAGCAGGCAGGACGGATCAAGGACGGGACCGACTGTCTTGTTGCGGCGGACCACTGGAACAGGGTCGCGGAAGATACACGTATCATGAAAGGCCTGGGCGTCAATGCATACCGGTTGAGCCTGGAATGGAGCCGTATCGAGCCGTCTGAAGGGAAATTCGATCCCGCGGCCATCGCGCACTATCGCGACGAGATCAAGCGCCTCAGGAAAGCAGGCATCGAGCCAATGGTTACCCTTCATCACTTCAGCAATCCGCTCTGGTTCGAGGATTCGGGCGGATGGACCGAAGACACCGCCATCACCCGCTTCGAGCGCTACACCGAGCGTGCGGTTCGCGAGCTTGGCGATCTCGTGTCCACCTGGGTCACCATCAACGAGCCCAACGTGTACCTCCTCTTCGGCTATGTTACCGGCACCTGGCCGCCGGGAGAAAAGAATATTTCCCGTTTTATCCGCGGCGCGCGGGTCATGATCCGCGCCCATATCGCATCCTACCGGAAAATCCATGAGATACGGAAGGCGCTTGGTTTTTCCGATACGAAGGTCGGAGTCGCCCACCATCTCCGCATTTTCGACCCGATGCACGGCTCGGCCGGCGAGCGGTTTGCCTGCTTTCTGCAGAACCGTCTCTTCCATGACATATTCGTCACGGGTATGTCCGAGGGCCGCTACCTCCTCCCTCTTGGCACCGGGTATCCCGAGGGCAAGGGTGCATACCAGGATTTTTTCGGCATCAATTACTATTCGCGCGAGATGGTTTCGTTCAACCCGCGACGGCCGGACCAGATGTTCGGCGATATATCGACACGGGAAGGCGCGCCGGTTAACGACCTGGGATGGGAGATCTACCCTGAGGGGCTTTACCGTTTTTGCGAGCAGTATTACCGCCGCTTCAGGATACCCATTTACATAACCGAGAACGGCACGCCCGATGCGAAGGACAGCTTCAGGGCGCAATACATCTACGATCATCTCTACCAGGTAAAGCTCCTCGTCGATGCGGGCATCGACGTACGGGGCTACTACCACTGGAGCTTCATGGACAACTTCGAATGGGCGGAGGGGCTCGAGCCGCGGTTCGGGCTGGTGGCAGTGGACTACCGGAAACAGAAACGCACGGTCAGGCACAGCGGCAAGTTCTATGCGGACATATGCAGGAATAAAGGCGTGACCGAATCGATGATACGAAAGTACCTGCCATAAACGCTCCATGCCGTCAGGACGCGTATGGCACGATCCCATCCTCATCAGTCCACATCCGGAGGTTCATAATGAGGCTCCAATCTGCAGTATGCTCACTGCTCCTGTTTGTATCCGTCGGATTTTCCGGCGCCGGAGAAGAACTGATCACGAAAGACTACCTGCTGTCGGGAGACTGGGGGTCGGAATACCAGGTCGGCACGAAGCTGGTTTTTAAAAAGGATTCCACTTACGACGCGTTTATGGATTACGGGCAGGATTTCGAGAAGAAAAAGGGGACCTACAGCATCAAGGACGGTGCTCTCAACCTCTATCTCGAAGACGGAACGACCGCCTTCCTGACCGGAGGACGCCTGGTCAGGGACGATGCATCGGTCATCTATCGTTTCTGCCTCAAGTTTGACGGCGGCACCGTTGTCTGGAACAAAAAAACGATCGTGTCAGAGGGCACCAGGATCAAGATCGGCTCCACCCCGGCGATCACCACGGGCAGAAAAAGCGGGACAGTGACCGTTAACGCAAAGTTCAGGGAACGGCCTGACACTTCCTCCCGCGCCCTGGCCTGCTGGATATTAAAGGAAACCCCGGACGCTCCGGAAGAAGTCCAGCTCCCGTATGTGCCCGCAGGCACTGTCATCGGCATACTCGCTCGCTCGGAGAATAAGATGAAAGTGGAGAAGTGGAATAATTACTGGTACTACGTCGAGGTGTTCGACGCTTACCGCTTCAATGCGCAGAAAGCCTGGATGTTCGGAGAGTTCATTAAACCCGGCACGAAGCAGTAAACCCGCTCAGAGCCGCTCGAGCGCCTTAAAAACGCAATCGTACTCGCCCCTGGCGTTCCACGCGACCCATCCCCGTGCGCCCGTGGATTCCGCTGCAACGACCTGGAGCTCCACGTATCGGTCAAGGGGGACGTGCGCCCATTGTATGTTGTACGGAAAGGCCTGGATATACGGCTGGATCCCGGCCCTCGTGCCCTGCACCCGGTCGATCCCCCGCTGCGTCCCGTCCCGAACCGTCTCTCCCGGGTTGGCCATGCGACCGCGGTCGTCCGTGAAGTGGCTCGGGTAGAGCATCGGGTAGATGACGTCCGCATGCTTCGCAAAATTCTCGATTTTCTGTCCGATAATATCGTTCCTGTTGAAGACCACGCGGCCAAAGAGATCGGCCGAGAGCCTTACTCCGCGCTCGTCCGCGATGACGCGCGCCCGCTTCAGAAGATCGTCTATAAATCCGTATTTCACCGAGAGGGCGTAATAGGGGGCCCCGTCCGGAAAGCGTATGTAGTCCATCTGGATCTCGTCGAACCCGGCGCCGGCCGCCTCGCCCATGAGGCCGAACAGCCGGTCAAGATGCCCGTCGGGCACGGGAAGGGACTTGAGCCCGTCCTGGAAGCAGACGATACGCGCCGCGATATAGACACCCTGCCGCCTGAGATACCTGATAACATCGGGATTGATCCGGCTTTTAAGCACCGTGATGGGATGCACGTCGAGGACCAGCATGTTTATCCCGAGCGGCCTGCCCCGCTCGATGATCGCCCGGATATAGTCGGGATTGTTTGCCTGGCGGTTCGGGATGTAGAGGCCGCGAAGCGGGCGATGCGCGCCGGCCCGCGGGCCGCCCGCGGTCACGCAGGACATGCCGATGATGAGGAGCGATATGAGAATGAGGACCGGGGTACGGCGTACTATTATTTTCATGGGCTTTTCCTGTGGTGTCATGTACCGGCCCATAATGCCCGCGGTGGATATTCTGTCAAAAATAATTTTTCCTTAACCCCGGTACAGGCCGGCTCTCCGCTCGCACTCATCCCGCACCATCGCCACGAAATCGTCCAGCACCCTGCCCGACAGGAACTCCACGATCGTATCCGGCATCATCATGCCGAAATCGACCTGAAGGCTGAATACGAACAGCGTCCGGTCGCCCGGAAGGGGGCGGAAGTGGTAGTTGCCGCTCGCGCGGGTCACATCACCGCCGCCCGATTGGAAATACAGTATCTTCTCGGCATCGTCATACCGGTAGGACAGGACGATCTTCAACCCCTTCTTTATCAGCAGGTCGAAGGTGAACAATATGCTCTCCGGGCGGCAGTCGTCGCCTACCTTCTTTACGTCCAGGTCCTTCACATGCTTAAACCAGGAGCGGTATCCCTCCATGTCGCAGAGGACCGCATAGCATGCGTCGGGCGTTGCGTTGATTTCGATGGAGCGTGAAACTTCCTGTAGCTTCTTCATCGTATCACCCCGGCAACCTGATCAGGAACGGACCGACGCCGCCATGTCCTTCGCCTTTTCTTTCATGGCCTCGGTAAGAGCAATCTCGTCTTTGGGAAACGTCAGCGCCATAGCCAGCAGGACGAGTCCGCAGATCACCCAGAAGAGGTTCGCGATATTGAACGCATATACTCTCCCGAACTGAACAATGAATATGCTGATAATAACCGGTCCGAATCCCTTGCCAAGGTTATCGGTCAGGTTGAAGAGCGAGAATATCGATCCCCTTGTCTCCGGGGCGTTCACGTTCAGGAGCATTGCCTTCACGTTGGGCCCGGTCAAGGAAATCATGAAACCGGCCATCAGCCCGAGCACGAGCGGCCCCGTAATATCCGGGTTGGCAACGCCGGCCTGCGACGGATAATTCAGCAGTAATGCCACGGGTATAATCCCGAGCAAAGTGCTCGTTCCGCACAATAGCGGCAGAAATTTCGGCTTGATATTGTACAGTTTATTGCCGATCAGGCCGCCGACAAACGAGCCCAGTATCGCCGCGGCGCCAAGCACCATCACGATGAGGGTGGCCACCTCGACCGAATAGCCCTTGTCCTGTGAATAGAAATCGTTCAGGAAAATGAAAAACACGCCCCAGGGCACTGTCCCCGGAATCCCCTGTAAAAATACCATGATATTGGTTTTTATCCTGAAAAGCTCGCGGTACTTTCTCCAGTCGATTCGGCCCGTATACACCGCTCCGCTCTGGATCAGATCCCTCAATGCCTCTTCGGTCCTGCCCCGCCCCGGTTCCCTCACCGAGAGAAGAAACAGCAGGCAGAGCGCGAAGTTCGGGAGGGCCACAATGATGAAGGGGAGACGCCATCCCATGGACGGCCCGATAAAGCCGGCCAGGAGCTGGCCCGCGGCGATTCCCAGGCCTTCCGCCAGGCTGATCCAGGCCGTGGCCATGGCACGGTTCCCATGGCTGAAATAATCGCCGATCATCGAATAGGTAAGCGGAAGGGCGCCGCCGATGCCGATACCGGTGAGGGCGCGCATCCAGAAGAGCTGGTCGTATGTCTTGACGAAACCGGTGAGGAGACATGGTATCTCGCCCAGTATGATGACGGCGATGAAGAGCTTCTTGCGCGACACAAGGTCCGTAAAATAGCCGATTGCCAGGGTGACCAGGCTGCCCAGCACGAAAAAAACCGCCGAGATATCGCCGCCGAGCATAACATCGCGCTGAACGTCATTGAGCCCCAGGTCGCGCGCGATCTGCGTGAGATTGGGAGCCATCAGGTTCTGGTCAGCGAACAGGAACAGGTTCATGACGGCGAGCAGGACAACGGCGTACAACTCTCGTGCAGCAAAGCCGGATCTCTTATCCATGGAACGGCCTCCTGAAATTGTTGCGTGATGTTTTCACAGCCGAAACGTTTTGTCAACGATATATCAGCCGCGTCAGATGCGCCCAAGTACGACAGCCTCGTAGGGAACCAGATCGATGCGTCCGCCGTCGATCGGCCACCCGGCGGCCCGGTGCGTCCCGAGCAGGACCTGCCACCGGGAGGTGCCTTCCGATCCAATGGAGCGCTGTTTACCGGAAAAGTTCAGGACCACGAACACCTTCTCCCCGCCATCCTCGCGGTAAAACGCAAGCACATCGGGCTCGGAGTATGCCGGCCGGTAAGAACCACGCGCGAGAGCGGCCTGCTTCTTCCTGAGCGCGAGAAGATCCCGGTACCAGGCAAGCAGCGAGCCCGGGTCGTCCGTCTGCGCCGCTACATTGACGTCCCGAAAGGTACCGGCAACCGGAAGCCAGGGTTCGGCCGCGGAAAAGCCCGCGTTCGCGCCGGCTGACCACTGCATGGGTGTCCGCTCCGGGTCCCGTCCCTTGTTAAGGGGCCAGTACTTGATCCCGACAGGATCCCGCACCTGCTTTCGGGTTATGGCCCCGTTCTTCATCCCGATCTCCTCGCCGTAATAGAGGAAGGGCGTGCCCCGCGCGGTGAGCAGCATGGCGGCCAGCACCCGTGCCCTTTGACCGCCGTCCTTTCCCATGCACCACCGCGTCATGCTGCGCGGCTGGTCGTGGTTATTGAGCACGAGCGAAGGCCAGCCCGCCGCCGGCATGGCATCGTACCAGCGCGACAGGCACCCGGCGAAATGACGCGCGCCGTATTTCGAAAAAAGGAGCGAGAAGTCGAAGGCCAGGTGGAGCTCGTCCGTGCCGCTTCCGAGATACGATGCCGCCGTCTTTGCCCCGCCCTGGGACACCACGTAAGTCTCGCCCACCATCATCCGGTCCTCGTACCCGTCCAGGACCTTCCTGAGCTCCCGCAGCACATCGTGGGTCTCAGGCCTGTTCTGGTCATAGATATGCTTCTGCAAGTCATAAGGCCGCGGCGCGTTGGGGCCCCAGCCGAACGGGTTGCTCCGGAACAGGTCGTCCTTGACATACCAGGTGACCGCGTCCAGGCGGAAGCCGTCCACGCCCCGGTCCAGCCAGAAACGCAGCTCGTCAAAGACCGCTTCACGGCACGCCCTGTTCCTCAGGTTAAGGTCCGGCTGCTCTTTCAAAAACGAATGAAAATAGAACTGCCCCGTGGCCCCGTCCCACTCCCACGCCCTGCCGCCGAACGCGGCCATCCAGTTGTTTGGCGGATGCCCGTTCTTCCCGTCATGCCAGATATACCAGTCCCGCTTCGGATTGTCGCGCGAGGACCGGGACTCGACGAACCAGGGGTGGAGGTGCGAGGTATGGTTGATCACCATGTCCATCACGATCCGTATGTTCCGGCGGTGCGCTTCCCCGATCAGCCGGTCGCAGTCAGCAAGCGTGCCGAAAACCGGGTCTATGCCCCGGTAGTCGGATATGTCATAGCCAAAATCGTACATCGGGGAGGTATTGATGGGCGAGAGCCATACCGCGTCCACGCCGAGCCAGGCCAGGTAATCGAGCTTTTCGATTATGCCGGGAAGGTCGCCCACACCGTCGCCGTTCGCATCATAGAAGCTGCGCGGGTATATCTGATAGATGACGCCGTGTTTCCACCAGGTGAAACCGTCTTTGTCGTTCATGCCCTGCCCCCGACCGTTTTAACGCATTATAACCGGAACAGCCTGTTATTGCAAAACCTTTTTTTACGTATACCGCTTATCCCGGGCCCGGCGGGAACATTTTTATCCTTGAAATGCATAAACTGTTGTTATAGTATTCATTAACCGGGCAATTCTGTATTCCAATACAGACGCGGCAATCGAGGTGAACAATGAGCGACAAACCGGAAAAACTTTCACGTAAAAACGAAAACTTCTGGGTTAACCTCCGGAAAAATAAAAAAGAGCGCCGGAACATGTGGGAAAAAGCGCGGTTTATCCTTGCCGACGTTCCGCTTGATTACCGCGAGGCAAAGAAAATACTGCCATGGGGCATGCGGCCCTCGGACCCGCCGATGGCCACCATCTTCATATGCAATTATTCCGCCGTGTCGTATCCGCTTTCCCCATACCACGAGTCCGCACTCCTGGTCCACGTGCGGACTCCGCTGGGATCGGGCCGTCACTGTTGCTGGATATCAGTAGATGACGACACGGCCCTGGTACTGGGCAGGGAACTGCTCGGCTATCCAAAAAAGATGGGAGACTTCACCTTCGAGGAGAAAAGGACCGTTATCGACGCTTCGGTACGACGGCGCGGGATTACGGTCATGTCGATGAAGGCAATCCGCGGTGAACGGGAACCCTCGCCGGAGCCCGTATTCAATTACAAAACCTTCCATGTCGGAGGCATGGGCCAGTTCTTCGCAGTTAATCCGATATGGATGTTCCGTCCGCGCGAGGTAATCCACGAATATTACAGGGCGGAAGTAATACTTACCATGCGGGAGTCAGTGTTCGACCCGATAGCCCGCCTTGTGGCGGGGAAGCCTGTGAACGGCCGGATCGTTGCCATGGATATTCCCGGAGATTCGCCATACATGCTGCCGGTCGGCATGGCGGGCCCGGCCTGGTTCGGCAGGTCATTCAATATGCGTTTCAGATAAGCGAGATCTCCTGATAAAGCATGGTCTGACCGGCCATAATCCTGTTATGTCGGTTTGCATGCAACAAATTGGACACCGACCAATCGTACCACCCATGTTAAGTATGTATTTTATTATCCATTGTAATTAATTACTTCCGAGTATCCACTTTATCAATTATACATTTATTAATTGACAAATCATTATCTGCGGTTTATCTTATTAATAACACATTCTATACACTATATAAAAAACAGGGGATTATTCCTGGCGCATCGACCGGAACTATTAATTATGTGCATGTAATTTCACGCCTGTAAAAAACCCGGGCATATCATGCAAGTCACTTAATCGGCAACGTCAAGAATTTAAGCGGGAATTTATGGAAAACAGCGGATCACATCCCGTTGAATACGACCATTTCCAGATTTTCTGCTCGGAAGTGCTCACCAACGATTCGGGCTTCCCGCAGATAAACAGGATCAAACCGATATTCGAGAAAATGACCATTGATGAATACATGTCCCTGGTCGACAAGGTGTTTGAAAATAATAATTACGATCTAACGACCCAGTTTTTCTATTTCCTGCTTCTGTTTCGCGACATGCCGCATTTACAGCAATACATTAATTCGCCCCGGTTCAGCACCGACCATCTTGAGAAGTTCATAATTTTTGTCTATGGCTTCTGCGCGCTGCACGAACAGACGACAGGACATATCCTCGACGAAATACTTTATTTTCTTTCAAGCGAGCGCCTCCTGGAGCTCGCGGTGAATTCGTCGTACGTGGCACGGGACAAGCTCCTGCTCTTTTTCATCCTGACCAAGCTCGACACGAAGGAGCTCAACACGTATTTTGCTTCAATAAAGGATATCTCCAGTTTCAAGATGCATTTCATGCGGCTGCCGGACGAGATACTCAAAACGATGATATCGAGGAACTACCAGCTCTTTCAGTATATCATGATGCTGATGATGGACGGGGACTCAAAAGGAGACATGTACTCGGATTTTTTCAGCAAGTACCGTGGTGAGATCGAGCAGTTCAGCAAGCTTCACGACTTCATCCGTAAATACAGGAGGGAAATGACTTCGGAAATCGACCGGAGTCGCCCGTTCAACAACCGGGACATGAGCCGGATATCATACCTGGTGAACATGATCAAGGACATTCCCAACCCGGACAAGGCGATACAGTATTTCAACAGCGAATCGGTGTTCATCGATGAATTCGAAAAGAACATCATTCACGCGATAGTGACCAACCCCGTGATGAAAAACATCTTCCATGCAGCCGGCGGTGCGACACCAACCGGCAAAGACACGAAAACCCGCCACCGATGAATCCTACAGCGCATGGTTACGCGCGAATGTGATCCTCTTTTTAATCGAGGGATGGCTGTAGAACATGAACTCGGTCACCGGGTTCGGGTCCTTGTCGGCAAGGTTCATGTCGGCAAGCTTCTCCATGGCCGAGATGAACGCCTCGCGGTCGCGCGTGGCGTCCAGCGCGTACCGGTCGGCCTCCCGCTCGTACAGCCGGGACAGGGCGTTCGACAGCGGCATGGTGACCAGGCTGAACAGCGAGAGGTAGAGAAAGAGGATCGGTATCGCGGCAATCTCGTACACGTGGGCATAGCCCATCGCTTCCAGCGTCAGCCGGTACAGCTCCCCGCACAGAAAGAATGAAAGGAATATGCTCGCGCTCCCCAGCACGATCGACTTCACGATATGCCGTTTCCTGTAATGGCCCATCTCGTGCGCGAACACGACTGCGATCTCGTCCGGGGTGAAGTGCTCGATCAGGGTATCGCTCAGTATGATGCGCTTGCTCCGCCCCAGTCCCGTGAACCCGGCATTCGCCTTTTTCGTGTCCTTGCTCAGGTTGAACGAATATATCCCCCTGATTGAAATGCCCTGCCCCTCCAGCAGCCGCGTGATCCGCTCACGTATCTCGTCGGACTCCAGCTCCTTGAATCTGTAGAAGATCGGGAAAATGATCACCGGCGCGATCCGCGCCAGGAACACCGATATGAAAAAGATGAACAGGCTGAACCAGAGCCACCAGAGCCAGCCGGTGAGCTTCAGGAACACGTAAAAGACCAGGGCGACCGGCACACCCACGACGATGCCGATGGCCGCCCCTTTTATCTTTTCGACGAGCCAGGCCGTCACGGTCTGGTTGGACAGATCGAAACGGTGCTCGATGACATACCCGCCGTAAAACTCGAACGGGAAATCCAGCACCGAATAGATGGCGCCCACTGCCGTTACGAAGAAGAAAAAGAGTACGTAGTCATTCGTAATATACCGGGAGAGGAAGTCCACGATCAGGGGCGATATACCGCTGAAGGCCAGGATCGCGATGATGACCAGGTTAAGGACTATGTCCGCGATGGAGAGACGCAGCTTGATCGCGTTATACGCTTTTTCGCGGGACAGTTTCTGTGCGGTTTGCCGGGGTTCGTCCATGGCGCCGTGCTTCTGCGGTCATTCCCTTTCGGAATCGTATCGGGTGGGGCCTGACCGTTGCCTTCTGAAAAAGGAGGCCAGCCGCTCCCCGTAGCGGATAATGACGAATACGAGAATCGCAGCTGAAATGCTTGCGATCGCCAGGCTCGCCTCCATGCGCACGCCGGCGGCCAGGCACATCGGCCCGGTGACGAGCCAATCGACCACTCCTAAGACGAGGCCGGCGGCGACGCGCGCTTTTTTCCGCAACCCGAAATAGCCGGTCAGGGCGACAGCCACCGTAAGGCACACGGCAAGGACGAGCGCAGCCGCGACATATGGATTGTCGGTCTTCATGGCGCCGTTCGGCCCCTGCTCGGCGACTGCCATGAGCGGAAACGACGCCAGCGGTATCAGATAGATAAGCCTGTTCATCGAAGTGCACCCCGTTCGCGCATTGAACCGGCGCCTATGCCGATGCCATGAGCTCCCTTCCCATCTTGAAGGCCTTCAGGTTCATGTCGATGAACTTTTCCTTCACGAGTGACCTGATGGCCTTCTCCCACTGCTCCTCGGTGAACTCGAGGCGGTTGGAGAGAACCCCAAGCATGACTATATTCAGCGCCTTGCGGGTACCAACTTCTTTTAAGACGGGGCTCGTGTCAACAAATAATGCGTTTTTCACGTTTTTGCCTACCCACTCCCTGATGTCGGGAGGGTACTTCATGACGCCCGTCTCCACCGGGGCAGGATTTACCTGCTCCATGTTGACGATCAGGGTCCCGTCCGGCGCCAGGTAATCAAGCTTCCGGACCACTTCAAGCGTCTCAAGGCTCACGATAAAATCCGCCTCTTCGCGGGGGATGAGCGGGGAGTAGACCTTGTCGCCGTACCGCACGTTGCAGTCGACGCTGCCGCCCCGCTGGGCCATGCCGTGCACCTCGGATTCCTTCACGTCGTACCCGGCATTCATCGCCACTTCCATCAGGATCTTGCTTGCCAGGATGACTCCCTGGCCGCCGACTCCGGCGAATATCACGTTCTTCATGCGGGGTACCTCACTTAATCAATATGCATTTTCTGTTGGATATGATCACCGACGGCTCGGGAGCGGCGACCTCCTCGCGCACGACCTTCTCGAACGCGTCCATATCTTTCGGATCGATAACGACGACCCTCTTGACGCCGACCGCCCGTACCAGCTGTTCGAGGTTGAGCGTGTGGGTCTCCTCGCCCATGAGGGTCCTGCCCGTCGCCGGGTGGTCCTGGTGCCCGGTCATGGCCGTGCCCCGGTTGTCCAGTATGATGACCGTGCCGGTCCCCCTGTTGTAGACCAGGTCGATGAGCGGCGTTATGCCCGAGTGCACGAAGGTCGAGTCGCCGATTACGGCCACGCTCTTCCGCGCCATCTCCGGACCGTGCGCCTTCTCCATGCCCAGGTGCATGCCGATGCCGGCGCCCATGCAGCCCTGGGTGTGCATCGCCGAATAGGGCGGGAGCGCGGCCAGGGTATAGCAGCCGATGTCGCCGTTCACGTTGAGGTCCAGCTTCCCGAGCACGGTGAACACGAACCCGTGCGGGCAGCCCTTGCAGAGCGCCGGCGGCCGGGGCGGCACCGGGTTGGTATCGTATTTCGGATACGCGCCGGCGCGCTTCTTCCCGTTCATGGCCGCGTCGACGATGTCCGGGGTCAGCTCGAAGCAGAGCGGGATGATCTCCTTCCCGGTGCAGGGTATGCCGAGCGCCTTGACATAGTCCTCGATGAAGGGGTCCAGCTCCTCGACCACGTAGAGCTTCTCCACGCCCGCCGCGAATTCCCTGATCATGTCGTCCGGCAGGGGCCAGACCATGCCGATCTTCAGCACCGAATCGTCGGGGCAGGTCTCCTTCACGTACTGGTAGGCGACGCTGTCGGTGATGATCCCGCGTTTTTTATTTTTTCCCCACTCAATGCGGTTGAGGCCGCTTGTGTTGGAATATTCCTTCAGCTTGATATGCTGCTCCTCGATGAACACGTGGCGCGGCCGCGCGTGCACCGGCAGCATGACGTATTTCTGGAAGTTGCGCACAAAGGGCTTTACCGGCACGTCCTTCCTGCCACCCAGCTCCACGATGCCCTGCGAGTGGGCTATCCGGGTAGTGATCCGGACGATCACCGGCCGGTCATACTGCTCGGAGATATCGAAGGCGAGCTTCACGAAATCCCTGCACTCGGCCGGGTTCGACGGCTCGATCATCGGCACCTTCGCCGCGCGGGCCAGGTGCCGGTTGTCCTGCTCATTCTGCGAGCTCCACGCGCTCGGGTCGTCCGCGTTGATGATCACGAATCCGCCGTTCACCCCTGTGTAGGAAAAGGTGAAAAGCGGGTCTGCCGCCACGTTCAGGCCGACGTGTTTCATCGCGGCCAGGGCCCGCGCCCCGGCCACGGACGCGCCCGCGGCGACCTCCAGGGCCACCTTCTCGTTCGGCGACCACTGGGCCTTGATGTCGCGGTAATCCCGCGCGATTGTTTCCAGGATCTCGGTGCTCGGCGTCCCGGGATACGCCGTGGCAACATGGCACCCGGCCTCGTACGCTCCGCGCGCGATGGCCTCGTTGCCCAGCAGGACCTTTTTCTCCATTGTATTCTCCGAATTCTTGATTGAACGGGACGGCGGGGCAGCGCCCCGGCCTCCCCTCGGTCGTGTCTGTTACCCGATGATATCGATACTCTTGACGATCTGGTACCCTTCCTGTGCAAGGGCCTTCTTTGCCGCCTCGATGTCGTCAAAGCGGAAGATCATGACCGCCCTGTCGCCCCGCTTTTCCGTGAAGGCGTACATGTACTCGATGTTAAGCTTGTTCTTCGCGAACGCGTCTATCGCCTTGAAAAGGGAGCCCGGCTTGTCGTCAAGCTCGACGGCCAGGACCTCGGTCGAGGAGCAGGTGATGCGGGCGTCGTGAAGGACTTTTTTTGCTTTTTCCGAGTCGTTCACGATCATCCTCAAAATTCCGAAGTCGGACGTCTCGGCGATAGTCAGCGTTACGATATTGATATTCGCGTCGGACAGTATCTTCAGGACGCTCTGAAGATGGCCCGGTTTGTTTTCCATGAATACTGAGAGTTGGGTTACGTTCATTGTTGGCCTCCATGATTATATTATTTTGCCCCGCGTGCCGCTGCGCGGCACGCGGGGCAAATAAAAAATATCTATATCTTTCTCCGGTCCACGACCCGCACGGCCTTGCCCTCGCTCCGGGCTATGGTCATGGGCTCGACGAGCGATATCTTGGCGGAAATGCCGAGAACGCTCCGGAACCGGTCGGAGATACGCTTCTTCAGGTCGTCCAGCACCTTCACCTCGTCGGAGAAGAGCTTCTCGTTCACCTCGACCATGACCTCCACGTCGTCCAGGGCCGCCTTGCGGTCAAGGATGATCTGGTAGTGCGGCTCGGTCCCCTCGACCTCCATGAGCACGTTCTCGATCTGGGACGGGAACACGTTCACGCCGCGGATGATGAGCATGTCGTCAGAGCGGCCGGTTACCTTTTCCATCTTGACCAGGGTGCGGCCGCACTTGCACGACTCGCGGTAGAGGCGGGTGATGTCGCGCGACCGGTACCGGATGCCGGGGAAGGCCTCCTTGGTAAGAGTCGTGTACACGATCTCCCCCTTCTCGCCCTCGGGAAGTATGTCGCCGGTTTCAGGGTCGATGACCTCTACATAGAAGTGGTCCTCGTGCACGTGCAAGCCCGACTTCTCCTGGCACTCACCCGAGACGCCGGGACCCATGACTTCGGAAAGCCCGTAGATGTCGTAGGCCTGGATGCCGAGACGGGATTCGATCTCCTTGCGCATGTTCTCGGACCAGGGCTCGGCGCCCAGGACTCCCGCCCTGAGTTTCGTCTTGCGGATATCGTAATCGGGCCGCTTCTTCTCGATGTAATCGGCTACATTCAAAAGATATGACGGCGTGCACGCCAGTATGGTCGTGCCGAAGTCCTTGATCAGCATGAGCTGGCGCTCGGTGTTACCGCCGGAGATCGGCACGGTCAGCGAGCCGAGCAGCTCCGAGCCGTAGTGAAGCCCCAGGCCGCCGGTAAAAAGGCCGTAGCCGTACGCGACCTGGATGACGTCCTTCTCCGTGGCGCCGTAGGCGACCAGGCAGCGAGCCACGATCTCGGCAAATACCCCCACGTCATTTTTGGTCAGCCCCACGACCGTGGCGTTGCCGGTGGTACCGGACGACGAGTGCACCCGCACGATCTTATCCATCGGCATCGCGAACAGGCCGAAGGGGTAGTTGTTGCGCATGTCCTGCTTGGTAAGGAACGGCACCCTCTTCATGTCGTCCAGCGACTTGAACTGGTCCGGGTGAAACCCGGCATCGTCGAATTTTTTCTTATAGAAGGCGTTGTTCTTGTACGCGTGGCCGATGGACCACTTGAGCCGCTCGAGCTGCAGCTCCCTCATCTTTTTCAAAGGCATTGTTTCTATTTCTTTATTGAAATACATCGCGTCCCCCTGATTGGTATGTATTATGTCACGAATAAATCAGCGGTTTAATTCATGGCGGCGCCCCCGGGCGCCAGAATACACAATAGAGAATGTAGCGATCTTTTTTCAAGGAAAAAATATCGCACGATGCATCAAGTCAGCCGCACCGGGAAGCATGTCATGTTATTAGTATTGACATTGCGGCATTAGCATGATATCCAATCGGCCATGCGTGCAATAGCTCTTTCCCGGAGAGACATTACGATGAAAACGTCCAGAAAAATTGTTATCGCAGCCGTTCTACCGGCGGTCGTGCCGCTGGCGATACTTATCGCCTCGGTCATCATGAGCCCCTGGTGGGCCGGCAGCAGCCTTGCGGCAGCGCGGGGCCTGGAGCGGCCCCTTGCCATCGCCCACCGCGGCGCATCGTTTTACGCGCCGGAGCTGACCCTGCCCTCCTTCGCCCTGGCGCGGGACATCGGCGCGGACTACGTGGAGACCGACGTGCAGCGGACGCGCGACGGCGTGCTTATCAATTTCCACGACGACGACCTCTCCCGCACCACGAACGCGGCGGAGGTATTCCCCGGGCGGGAGAAGGACCCGGTCGGGAGCTTCACCTGGGCGGAGCTGCAGAGGCTGGACGCGGGGTCCTGGTTCAACAGGGAAAACCCGGACCGTGCGGTGAAGGGCTTCGCGGGAACGAAGATACCATCGTTCAAAGAATACGTTGCCCTGCTTTCGTCCGGCCGCAACAGGCCCGGGCTCATGATCGAGCTGAAGCAGCCGGATATGTATCCCGGCATCGAGGAGGAGGTTCTTACGGCCCTGCGCGCCGGGGGCTGGCTTGACAACGCGAACAGGGTCATCGCTGCCGAACCGGTTGCGAACGAGCCGGGCCGCGTCACTGTCGGCCTCGGCCCGCGCCGCGTCATACTGCAAAGCTTCGACGCCGGGTCCCTCGCCCGGCTGAAAAAACTCGCGCCGACCGTCATGCGTAACTACCTGGTCGACGTGGAGGACCGGGACAAGTCGGGGAGCTTCGCCGCCCTGCTTGAAACGGCCCGGTCGCTCGGCGCGGAGATCGGCCCGAGCGGCTACCTTGCCTATCCCTGGTATGTCGGCCCCGCGCACCGCGCAGGGCGGGTCGTGTTCGTGTACACGATCGACAAGACCTGGCACTTCCTGCTCTTCACTTTCTTCGGCATAGACGGCATGATAACCAACCGGTGCGATTCATACATCGAGTTCCTTGGCCGCACCGTGCATGCGCACCCGGCAGAGCTGCTGATGCCTTACCGGTAGACGTGCTGCATGCGGGTTGTTATGCAACACCTCAAATAAATAAGCCGGGACCCCCCGGCTGTAAAAAAAACCGGACGCAGGAAGAAATCCCTTCCCGCGTCCGGTGGAGTATTGGGTGCCTTACAGCGGCAGTGATATGATGTATTTCATCTGCGGTCAGTTTACCGAAAGGATCGTTACTTCCACCCTCCTGTTCTTCTCGGGGGCGCCGGCCAGGGGCTTGGAACACCCGTATCCTTTCGCGACGAGCCGGTCCCTGCTGATGCCCTGGCTGACCAGGTACCCGTACACGGCCTGCGCCCTTTTCTCGGAGAGCGAGGCATTGTACGACTCCTCGCCCGTGGAATCGGTATGGCCGCCGATCTCGATCTTCATCCCGGGATTTACCTGCATGAGCCGCGCCAGGCGCGACAGCTCGGCCCGGGTCTTGTCGTAATCGAATACGCTGTCGCTGTTGAGCCTGAAGTAGAGGTTATTCAGTATCATGGACGCTCCCGCCTCGATGGGGACCAGCTCGATGTCGCGGATTATGGCGTCATACTTCTTTACATCCGCAAGGTCGAGCCGCGCCGAGTACATGAGGTATCCCTTCCTGCTGATCGACAGCTCGTACACCTTCCTTTTGTTCAGGACGATGAAGTACTTGCCGTCTTCGCCGTTGCTCGAGAACACCTGGGTCCCACCGGTCTGCACGTCGGTCACACGGATCTCCGCGCCGATGGCCTTTGACGCGTCGTTCTTGTCCGTCACGGTGCCCGCGATCGTGATGATCGAAGAGCTCTTCATCTCCGCCGGGAGCTTCGCGGTCCTGATGCGGTACACGAGCCGGCCGCTCCGCTCCTCGGGGTGCGAATAATAGATAACGTCGCCGGACGCCGGCACGGAAACGATCCGGTCGTCATACTTCGTGTTGATCTCGTCCCCGAGGTTGACCGGCTCGCTCCATGCGCCTCCGCTCATCATCTCGGTCTTGTACAGGTCGTACCCGCCGCGGCCGCCGGGCCTGTTGGAGGCAAAAATGATCGTCGTGCCGTCCGCCATGATGATCGGGGCGAAATCGGAGTACTCGGAATTGACCGGCGCCGGCATGCGGACCGGCTCGGTCCACTGCCCGTTCACCTTGATTGACCTGAATATACAGAACCTGTCTTTGCCTTTCTTCTCGTCACATTCGCGGGTAAAATAGAGCGTTGTACTGTCCGGTGAAATCGACCCGAACCCTTCATACCCGGCGGTGTTGACCGGCGCACCCATGTTCACCGCGCGCCCCCACAGGGCCTTGCCCCGTTTGGCGATCCAGAGGTCCACGTCGCCCTTCCCCCCCTTCTGGTCGGATGTTAATAGAAGATTGTTCTGGTCATAGGTGATGAAGGGGCCGGCCGTGTTCATTTTGGTATTGGCGAATAGAAGGGGCACCGGCGGCGTCCATCCAAGATTGGTCTTGAACTTGACGACGCAATCGTACTTGCCGGGATTCTCATGATCAGATTGAAATATGAGCATTTTGCCGTCCGGCGAGACGGTGGGGCTGTGCTGGGAACGGTTCGCGTAATTGTATCCGCATGACGTCACTGCAACCGCCAGGAACAGAATAACCCCGAAAAGGAACCCATTGTGAAGCTTATGTGTGTGTTTAAGCATGATAAAACTCCTTCCTTTAAAAATTAGCAACACGATTCCCGTGTTGCATGGTTAAGAACATACACCATCCGGAAGGGGTTTTCTTATCAATTTCACATATCGAACAATTCGGTTATTGCCGATTTTACAGGCTGTGGAAATGGTGAGGCCCCTGCGGGGGCAAAATTAAAAGGAGGGGGTACCACCGCGGGTACCACCCCCCGCGCCGCCCTACCGCCCGGGTATGGACAGGAAGGAAGAAAGGACCATGACAATAATTTTCAGCCATCACCAGGGAATTATTGATAAAATCAATGATACGATACAGATTATTCTTAGTTTTGGTGTTGATGCAGCACTATCAGAACATAAGATTGATTCGGCTAAAATATTACAACAATCACTTGAAGGTAAAATATAATATGTTGCTAATTGCAATAAAAGCGACGCTGGTTTTTAAAATCGGAATATTGATAAATTAAATGGGATTAATTTTACAATCACTGAGGACATGTATATTCACGATCTATTGAAGGTGGAGGATGTATTTTGAATATTATATAATAAATTATAAATATAATAAAATTGTTCCAAATATTATTAAAAGAAAATTAAAAATAAGCAAAACAACTATCACACGTCTTTTCTTAATCGTTAACAAGTATAATGAAATTACAATAGAAATTCCTATGCCTACAATAAATAGAGTTGTTGTTACAATAAATATTTTTCTTAAACTAAATAGTCCTAGAACTACACCTGGCGAACCATTTCTATAACTATTACATATATATATGTATAATATAAATGGAATAATTAAAATGAATATTGACAAGCAGGTAATCAATAATGAAATGTTTAGCATTTCCGTTTGAGGTAGTTTAAATAATTTCATATTATTATTTGTTAAATTTCTTCTGAGCTAATTGGTATCAATATAATGATCGTAAATTTCAAGCCCCCTGTCCATTGTTTTTTATGTTGAAATTTGTTATTCGATCTCCCAGGATAGTTCAGATGCCTCGACAAGCTCGGCACAAGTAAAGCGCTTTGTGTCCCGTTAGCCTTTAGTGAAGAATGAGGAGTTTACCGGATATTTATAGATTAAACAAGCCGGGGTGAAGTATGGAAAATTTTAATTATGATTCGTATTGTGGAATATATTGTGGTTCCTGTGATATTTTAATATCATATAAAACGGGAATTATGCGTAAACTGGCAATTTTTTGGAATGAATCCACTGTGAGGAAATTTCAAAAAATCACCGGAGCCGTTCAAACAAATCAACCTTATGCTGTTCAATGTCATGGTTGCAAATCAGATCAATTGTTTATAAATTGTTCCAGCTGTAAAATCCGGGAATGTGCTATTAATAAAAAGGTTGAACATTGCTTTGAATGTGCAGAGTATCCCTGTAAATATATAAATAATTTTCAAAAAGGAGACGTTGTTTTATCACATTTAAAAAATAACCGTGCGAATCTTGAATTCATTAAAAAAAATGGAGTTCAAGCTTGGCTGGCTGATCAAGAAAAAAAATGGCAGTGTCCGGATTGTAGCACAAGCTTTTCATGGTATACTCCAAAATGCGAGAACTGCGGAAAAGATCTCAAGGGAAAATCCAAATCTTTTTCTTTGTTTAAATCGTCCCTTATGAAATTAAGCATTTATTTAGCACCGAATAAAAAAAAAGGAAAAGTAAATGTCCGCAGTAATGGCAGTGGATGAATGGCACCTCTGATAGGCACGGGTTTAAACCCGTGCCTATCAGAGTATGCTTACTACCGCCTGCGGTTGGCGCAGAAACACGGGCCGGGAAATCTCACGGGAGAGGGTAACCATGAAAAAAGGGAAAGAAGGACATGTATACATGAGGCTGGACAGGATGAAGAAAATATCCGGTGGGGCCGCGAAAAAGGCCAGGAGCCTGGGGG
>Ga0116158_10000599_pt1 | contig 34622 bp, 35 predicted proteins | sample AD_UKC052_MetaG_FD_89883 | JGI IMG/M metagenome (GOLD analysis project Ga0116158, IMG submission 89883) | Active sludge microbial communities of municipal wastewater-treating anaerobic digesters from USA - AD_UKC052_MetaG | ecosystem: Engineered > Bioreactor > Anaerobic > Digestate | place: USA... | reverse complement strand
GCTACACCTACGACCGCATGCAGCTCTATACCGCTTCGGCTGAGGACTATGCCGGGGTCAAGGGTGTGCTCAAGTTTGCCGACTACTACACCATCAGCAATCTCGAGGGAACAACCACGACAGCCGGGACAGAGGGTGCGCTCTCCGACCATTACCCGATCTGGGCCGAGTTCTACACGGGACGTGACACAAACTGAGTCTGAATCCAGACAAGGTACTTCTCCAGCCCCTGCAGGTCGCCTGCAGGGGCTGATTGTTTTGGACCAAGGGCTTGCCAGGAGAACACGCTCTACCGGGCAGGAGATACTTTGTATCGTCACGATTTCCTGTGCGCACCGACATCCGGGTTGCCGGTACCGTGACGGATGATCTCGCCCCGGATGTAGTAGATGGCTTCCTCGCTGATGTTCTTGGCCAGGTCGCCGATGCGCTCGATGGCTGCTGCGGTCCGGTAGAGCGCCAGGGCTGTCCCCGGGTCTGTGGTACTGGAGCGGAGGCACTCCAGAAGCATCCGATAGAAATCATGATTCATCGTGTTGAGGGTCCGGTCCATCCCGATCACCTCCAGGGCATGGTCCGCGTTTTTTCCGAGAAAGCAGTCGAAGGCATCGCGGATCATCATCGAGGAGTGTTCTCCCATGGCAATGATGGTCTCGATCAAGGGCCGGATCCTGTCCCGCGAGGCCATTTCGATGGATGCCTTGGCGATACTGGCTGCCTTGTCGCCCACTCTCTCGAGATCGTTGTTGATCTTCATGGCTGCCATCAAAAATCTCAGGTCGATGGCGACGGGCTGCTTGAGACCGACGATGGCCAGGAGCATGCCGTCGATTTTGTTTTCCTGGAGATCGATTTCGCGGTCGCTCTGGATGACCTGCAGGGCCAGATCGTTCTGCCCGGTTTCGAGAGCCTGGATCGCATGGATAAGGGCTTCCGTGGCGAGGGTGCGCATGATGGAGAGTTCCTTGCGCAGGACCTCCAATTCCTGATCAAGATGGATCTGCATCGTATTTGTCCTTTCTTTCGGCGCGCTTAACCGAAGCGGCCGGTGACATAGTCTTCGGTTCGTGACTGGCGGGGGGTCGTGAAGATGACACGGGTCGTATCGTATTCGACAACCTCACCCATATAGAAAAAGGCGGTCCTGTCGGAGATCCGTGCGGCCTGCTGCATGTTATGGGTCACGATGACGATGGTGTAGCGGTTCTTCAGCTCGAGGATCAGCTCCTCGATGCGGCGTGTGGCGATCGGATCAAGTGCGGAAGCCGGTTCGTCCATCAAGAGAATCTCCGGTTGGACGGCGATCGCCCGGGCGATACAGAGCCGCTGCTGCTGTCCGCCCGAGAGCGCGAGTGCTGAAGACTGGAGCCGGTCGCGGACCTCGCTCCAGAGACCGACCTGGGTCAGGGTCTCCTCGACAATCCGCTCCAGCTCCAGCCGGTCTGTGATTCCCCCGAGCTTTGGCCCGTAGGTGATGTTGTCGGCGATACTCTTGGGGAAGGGGTTGGAGCGCTGGAAGACCATTCCGACGGTGCGACGGAGTGCGACGATATCCGTCCCGGGCTGGTTGACACTGGTTTTTCCGACGAGGATCTCGCCTTCGGCCCGTGCTCCCGGCACCAGATCGTTCATGCGGTTGATCGAGCGGAGGAAGGTCGACTTCCCGCAACCCGACGGGCCGATCAGCGCGGTGACCTGGTGATCAGGGATGGAGAGGCAGATATCATGCAGCACCTTGTTGCTTCCATAATGAAACGAAAAGTTTCGTACTGAGATGGCGGTTTTCTCTGCATGGGTGTCCGATTCTGTGCTGCCTGTTTTGGTTACAACCGTTGTCATCCGGGTACTCCTTTCAAGTTTGACGTGTGGGTGAAATATCCACTAAAGTCACCGTCCATCGTTGGGCGGAAGAGTGTTCACCAAAAAACTGCATGATTCATGCACCCGCTCCGCTGTGTTGTCTGCGCAATCTGGCCCGGATGATGATGGCGATCAGCGAGAGTCCGAGGATCATCCCGATCAGGACCAGTGAGGTCCCGTAGGCGATCGGACGGACTTGCGAGATGCTCTCGTGCTGTGTCGCGAGAGTGTAGATATGGTAGGGGAGCGCCATGAAGGGCTCGAAGACGCTCTCCGGAAGTCCGGGGAGGGAAAACGAAGCCCCGGTGAAGAGGAGTGGGGCGGTCTCGCCGGCGGCCCGGGCAATTCCCAGGATTCCGCCGGTGATGATCCCGGGGACAGCGCGCGGGAGGACGATGCGGCGGATTGTCGTCCAGCGGGTTGCTCCGAGGGCGAGCGAGGCTTCGCGCCAGGCCAGGGGAACGCTGCGCAGGGCTTCCTCGCTCGCGGTGATCGTCCAGGGGATGGTCAGGAGTCCCAGTGTCAGACCGGCGGAGAGGATCGAGGTTCCGAGAGCGAGTCCGTTGACAAAGAGTGCGACACCAAAAATTCCGTACACGATGGACGGGACTCCGGCCAGATTGCGGATCGCCAGGCGGATCAGGCGTGTTGACCGGTTGTCTTTGGCGTATTCGTGGAGGTAGATGGCCGTCGCCAGACCGAAGGGAATGGAAAAGAGTGTTGTCACCAGGGTCACGGCCAGAGTCCCGACGATGCAGGGGAGGATCCCTCCGGCAGTCATCCGGTCGCGGGGCATATCGCTGACAAATTCCCACGAGAGTGATCCGGCGCCACCGATCAGGAGGTCTGTCAGAATCAGGATCATGATGGAGAGGACGAGTCCCGTTGCCAGGGTGACCAGGATCCGGCCTGTCCGGTCCATCCGTTGTTGCTGTTGTCTGCAGCGAGTGGTCATGATTGCTTCTCCTTGCTCGGTGCGAGCATCCGTGTCTGGCGGCGCATCACGAGATCCGCTGCCAGATTGACAAAAAAGGTGATGGCGAAGAGCGCCAGACCGACGGCGAAGAGGGCGTGGAAGTGTTCCGAACCGACGGGGACTTCGCCCAGTTCGATCGCGATTGTGGCCGTCAAGGTGCGGACGGGATCAAAGATGGAGCCGGGAATGACCGGAGTATTGCCGGTGATCATCAGGACGGTCATGGTTTCGCCGATGGCCCGGCCCAGTCCGAGCATGATGGCCGCAAAGACCCCCGAGCGGGCGGCCGGGAGAATGATCCGGGTCATCGTTTCCCAGCGGCTCGCTCCGAGGGCCAGGGATGCCTCGCGCAGGGCGGAGGGGACACTGCGGAGTGCGTCTTCCGTCATGCTGATGATCGTGGGCAGGGCCATGATCGCCAACAGGACCGAGCCGCTGACGGCATTCAGCCCGTTGGGCCGCCCGCTGAGCCCGGCCATGAGCGGGGTGAGGAGGGTGATTCCGAGGAATCCGATGACCACCGAGGGAATCGCCGAGAGGAGTTCGATGGCCGGCTTGATCCACTGGCTGACCCGCGGCGGGGCGATCTCGGTCAGCCAGAGTGCGGTCAGGATCCCCAGGGGGACGGCCAGGACCATCGCCCCGAGGGTGGTCAGGAGAGTCCCCGCGACCAGGGAGAGGATTCCGTATCCCGGCTGCGAGGATGACGGGTTCCAGCGCTCGCTGAAGAAGAAATCGACCGTGTGCTCTCCGGCGAAAAAGGGGATTGCGTTGGTGACCAGGAGGAGCAGAATTCCCAGCAGGATCAGGATGACCGAACCGCCGACAAGACGGAAAAAAACTTCGGCCAGATCCGGGATGCGGTGGTTTCGGGTTTGTGTTGTCGGCATGCGGAACTCCTTCAGGTCCGGGTCAGGCCGGAGGCACGGTTGATCCGGTGGTGCTCGGGTTGCAGCGGGAAAAATCCGTTGGCCCGGACGATTCTCGCGGCCTCGGAAGAAATGCAGAATTCGAGAAAGCGTTTGAGTTCCGGTCCCGGGGCGCCATTGATGTACTGGTAGAGCGGCCGGGTCAGGGGGTAGCGGGCATTGGTGATGTTCTCCTCAACAGGCAGGCAGGCCCGGGACCGGTCATCCCGGGCAACGGGGAGGGTACGCAGGCGTTGCCCGGGTCCCTGGACGTAGCCGACACCGACATACCCGATTCCGCCCGGATCCTGTCCGAGGGAGGCGACGATCTGGGCGTTCCCGTTCATCTGGAGGACGCTCGCATCAAAGTCCCCGCCTCCCAGGACGACGGTTTTGAAAAACTCGAAGGTGCCGGAATTGCTCTGCCTTCCATAGCACGTGATTCGTCTGTCCGGGCCGCCGAGTTCTCCCCAGTTCCGGATTTCGCCGCGGAAGACCGCGGCCAGTTGGGGCAGGGAGATCCACCGGACAGGGTTCTCCGGATGGACGATGATGGCCAGCCCGTCGGTGGCAATCACGATTGTCCGGGGTTCAACGCCGTTTTTTTTGGCCAGGCTGCGCTCGTGGGATTTCATCGGGCGGGAGGCATTGGCGATATCGGCAGTCCTGTTGATCAGGGCGGCGATGCCGGTTCCCGAACCTCCGCCTGTGACCGCGATCCGGCTGGCTGGCCGGATGCGCTTGAAGGATTCAGCAAAGTCCGAGACGAGATTGACCTCGGTGTCGGAACCCTTGATGATGATCATGTTCCTGTTGCGGTGGCAGGAGGTGACAAGGATTGCGAGGACTGTGAGGATCAGGATCCGGGACATGGCATGAACGCTCCCTGGGGCTGGTTCTTTTTGTTGAACACCCACGGATTCGTAATGGGCGGCCTGTCGCGGGATGTTCATGAAGAGAGTTTCCGCAGGAGATGTTACAAACGTGTGACAACTGAAAAAAAACTTCTGGATGACTATCTTCAGTCCATGCAGAAGAACGACCGGCCCGGAAAGATCCTGGTTGTCGATGACGAACCGGATATCATCGAGATTCTCTCGTGGAATCTCGGACAGGAAGGGTATCAGGTGGATTCGGCAGCGAGCGGGCTGATGGCGCTCTCCCGGATCGGGAAAAACAGGCCGGATCTGGTGGTTCTCGACCGGATGCTTCCCGGTCTGGACGGGATCGGGGTCTGCGACGCGCTCCGCAAGGATCCGGCCCTGCGCGGGATTCCTGTCCTGATGCTGACGGCCCTCGGGGGAGAGGACGATCGCGTCAGCGGCCTGGATGCCGGGGCCGATGACTATCTGGCCAAGCCGTTCTCCATGGCGGAACTCAAGGCCCGCGTCCGGGCACTCCTGAGAAGAAGCCAACCGGAGGAGGCCGGGCCCGAGATCCTTGTCTGGAAGGTGATCCGCTATGATCCCGTGGAACGGACGCTCGTTTCCGGCGGTCCGGAGCCGGTCGTGCTGACGCCGAAGGAGGGCCGCCTCCTTGACTTCTTTTTACGGAATTCCGGACGGCATATTCCCAGGGAGCGGATTGTGGACTATGTCTGGGAGGATCCACCAGAGGACCCCCGGGCGCTGGATGTCCTCGTGCGTCGCTTGCGGTCCCGGATGGGGTCCGCTTCGGGACTTCTTTCGACCCTGCCCGGGACCGGGTATGGACTTGTGGATGCGCGTGAAGCGGGAGAGGGGACGACATGAGAACAGCCGTCCGTTTCAGACTGGTGCTTGGTGGAGCGCTCTGTGCCCTCCTGGCTGCCGGGCTTGTCTGGGGCCGGCTTGTGGTCCAGGATCTGCTTCTCGAGCGGCTCTCGGCCGGGATGCGGGACTCCCTGATCATCCTCGGGCGGACGATTTTCGGGGACAAACCCGGTTCAATACAATCTGTCCCGGATCTGGTACGGAGTGTGGCCGGACTCGAAGGTATCCGGGTCAGCCTGATCGGTCCATCCGGATTCGTGGTGGTTGACAGCACGATCGAAAACACCAATGTCATGGAGAACCACGGACTGAGAAGCGAGGTCCGGGCCGCCCGAAGCGGGGGATGGGGAGAGGCGATCCGGCATTCATCGACACTCGGATACAGGATGCTCTATGTCGCGATGGAGAAACACGGGTATGTCCTGCGCATGGCCCGGGATCTGCGTTCTGTGGATGATGTCCTCGAGTCATTGGAGCGTACTGCCCTCGCTGCTGGTGCATTTCTGGTCGTTGTGTTTCTCGGGGTGAGCACGGTCCTGGTGCGGACGGTTGTTCGTCCGCTGGAAGCCCTGGCAGAGCGCTCGGTTCGTTGGGGCGAGGGAGAACAAGGTGTCCGGGCAGCGGTCTCTGGGACGGACGAGATCATGCTTTTGGCATCGGCCTTCAATATGATGGCCGGCCGGGCGGAGGACCTGGTTGGAAGGTTGCGTTCGGAGAAGGTTTTACTGGAACAGATCCTTGCCACCATGACCGACTCGATCGTCGTGCTGGATCCTGCCGGCGGGCTGATTCTCTGGAACGAGGCTTTTTGCCGGATGTTTCCCGGAGGATACATCCGGGCCGGGATGCGATACTATGAAGTGATGGATGCGTCCCGGGTGCTTGCATCCATTGAAGGCGTTCTTGCAACAGGGGAGGCGCTCTCCTTCAGCGCGGAACTCCCCCGCAGGATGGAGACTCGGGTCGAGGTCCAATGTCTGCCCCTCGGCGGGAATGCCGGCCTGTTGGTGCTTCTCCGGGACAGTACGGAACGATATCAATATGAAAAAATGAAAGCCGAATTTGCGGCCAATGCGTCGCACGAACTCAAGACGCCGCTGGCCATCATGGATGGCTATGTCCAGACCCTTCTTGCGAGTCCTCAGCCGGATGAAGTGACCCGGATCCGGTTTACACAACGGATCGCCTCCAGCCTCGACCGTTTGCGGGAGCTTGTGTCCGACATCATCCTGCTGAACAGGCTGGAGGAGGGCGGGCATGAACCAAAGATGGAGCAGGTTGATCTGGTCAAAACTCTGGAGAGGATCCTCTCCTCCCTCCAGCCACGGCTGGAAGCCTCCGGGGTCCGGGTTGTACCGGTGCGCATACCGGTCCGGGCCATTGTCCGGGGCAATCCGGCCCTCCTGGATTCCCTCTTTTTCAACTTGATGGAAAATGCCCTCCGCTACAGCCAGACCGGAGGCCGGGTGGAGATTGTGGTCGAGATCCTGACCGGAAGTGTCGAGACCAGGATCCGTGATGAGGGATGCGGATTCTTTCCCGGTGAGGAAGAAAGGATTTTTGAGCGCTTCTACCGGGGGGAAGGGAGCCGGGCCAGGGAGACAGGGGGGAGCGGACTGGGGCTGGCAATTGCCAAGTACATTGTGCGCTACCATGCCGGGACAATCACCGCCAGCAGTCCCGGACCCGGGCTGGGAGCGGAATTTGTGGTCGTCCTGCCTTTCGGCTGAGTGCTGAGGAAAACGAGCTTTGTATACGATGCATGAGTCTGTGTATACGGTGTGGGTTCGGACTCATGGAGAGTCGTTCATCTGCCGGCAAGACATGTCGAAGCGGTTGCCATCGGGCGAAGAAATATGATAGGATGGGCCAAGTATCGTCTGGAGGGGGGCTGGAAAATGCGTGCATCCATCGGACAACGTCTGCGCTACGCTGTCGAGAATTTCATGTCAAAGGGCGGCAAGGCTGTTTTTCTCAGTCTGACCCTGTTGTTTTTGTTGGCCTTGGTTCTTGTCCTCGTGATCCGGCTCTTTGCCATGCATGGCGGAACCGATGCCGGGGCGGCCTTGGATGATACATGGAAAGTCATGACACAATTGATCGATACCGGGACTGTGACGGCCGAGCAGGAATCGGTCGAAAAGATCATCGGGATGGTGGCGACGATCCTGGGTGTGGTGATTTTTTCCATGCTGATCGCCTTCATCACAACGCGTCTGGATCTGATCCTCTATAATTTGCGGCGAGGAAAGAGCCGGGTCCTTGAAACAAACCATACTCTGATCCTCGGATGGAGTGACCGGGTGATGGATATCCTCAGGGAACTGATCATCGCCAACGAGAGCGAGTCGAGGGCCGTCGTCGTGATTTTGGCCGATGCCGACAAGGAATTGATGGACGAGACCATCCACGCCCAGTTGCCGGACACAAAGACGACCAGGGTGATCACCCGGACCGGCTGTCCTTCTTCCCTGCGGGACCTGGCACGGGTCAATGCTTCCGGTGCCAGATCGGCGATCGTGTTGGCGACTTGTTCGGAGTACGCCAGTGACGGGGACAAGGAGATCTCGGATACCTTGTCCATCAAGATCATCCTCGCCCTGCAGGCGATGTGGCGGGGAGAGGACGGGTTCCCGATCATTGCCGAGATCTATGATGCCGCCAAACGGGATCTGGTCAATGCCGACGAGAGCGGGAAGGTCCTGTCGATCGACAGTTGGGAAATCATGGGACGACTCTTTGCACAGACCTCGCTGACGAGCGGGCTCGAGGTTGTGTACAACGAGATGCTTTCGTTCGACGGATGCGAGGTCTATTTTTACAAGGCCGACTGGAACGGAGTCCGTTTCGGGGATCTGCCGGGTCACTTCAAGGATGGCGTCCCGCTGGCGATTCATGACCCGGCCAGTGGCGCCATCACCACCAAGCCTCCGCGGGACCACGTCATGACGGATGGTGAGGAGATCATCATTCTGGCTCAGGATGATTCGTCGATCAAATTCTCAAAAAAGAAGCTCTATTCCCCCAAGCCCTGTCCCGGACTGGGGAATCACCAGAAACGGAATGCAAAACGTGTCCTGATTCTTGGTTGGCATCCGATCGGGAATGTGGTCGTGCGTGAGTATGCAAATTATCTCGGGGCGGGTTCGACTGTCCACATCGTCCATCGTTCACCGGATCAGGGATTGGAAGATTTTGTCCGTGGAGGCGTCGGCGAAGCACTTGCCCTCTCGCTCCGGACCGGAGATCCCCGGCAACTCGAAGTGCTGCAGGAATTGAAACCCTTTGAATATGACACGATTCTGATTCTTTCACAGGACGCCGGGCAGTTTGATGCCGAAAAAGTCGACGGGGATACCTTGATGATCCTCCTGATTCTGCGGAGGCTGGCAGCGTATTCGGAGGACGGCTTCAAGACGACAACCATTCTCACCCAGGTCTTCAACTCCGAAAACCAGGAACTCTTGGCACGGACGGATGCGGACGATTTCATCATCAGCAACCGTCTGATCACGATGATGCTGGCCCAGTTGAGTGAACAACCCGGGATCAAGCGCTTTTATGATGACCTGTTCAGCGAAGAGGGGAGCGAGATCTATGTCAAACCGGCGACGCTCTATTTCGACAGCTTCCCGGTCACCAGGACATTTATTGATCTGATGGCCTGTGCCGATGCGCGGGACGAGATCTGTCTCGGGTGGCGGATTGGCGCATTGCGACGGGAGAGTACACAGAACTTTGGTGTGACCCTTAACCCGCCAAAAACCGCAAGCGTCACGCTGAATGCCGATGATTTCCTCGTCGTCCTCGCCGACGACGCGGGCTAAAACAGGATGTTTTGTCCTGAGCGGGTCCATGGCGAAGTACCCGGAACGCAGTGTAGGGTAATGGACCCTTATGCGAAGGGCTAGGCCAGGAGGGCCTGTCCAGAGCTGCACCACGGCGAAGTACTTGCAACGAAGTGGAGAGTAAAGGCGCACGTCAGCGAAGGGCTAAAACAGGCGAAGTCCCCGCAGGGGAATGTTATGTCTCACCTGCGGGCGTACTTCCGTGATGCACCAGCCGCCACCCGCCCGCAATCCCATGTCATCCCGGATTACCAAATTGCGTAAAATTGAGGCAAAGTCCCCGGAGGGAGTACCGCCCCGTCCTGCGATACTTCGGACGTGGGTCCGGCAACGCCCCACGCATATATCGTCCGGACAGTGCTTTCCGTCGTGCGCCGTCTTCCCTCTGGTCTTCCGGCGTCTGCCGGTGTTATACTGGCTAACTATGGAACACAAACTCCTTGCGCGGTTCGTTCCGCGATTTGCGGATGCACGGATTCTTGTCATCGGGGATCTGATGCTCGACCATTATCTGGTCGGATCTGTGGACCGGATCTCGCCCGAGGCCCCGGTCCCGGTCGTTCTCGTTCAGGAGGAACGTGACATGCCGGGGGGCGCGGCCAACGTCGCCGGGTTTTTACGGGCTTTTGGCGCGACGGTAATTCCCTGTGGGCTGGTCGGGCAGGATGCCGGAGCGGCCATGCTCCTCCAGCATTTCGGACAGCGCGGGATCGGGTGTGGCGCGATTATCCGCCGGGGAGACCGGACAACCACCATGAAGACGCGCGTTGTCGCCGCCCGTCAGCAGGTTGTCCGGATCGACCGGGAGGATACCCGCCCACTCGATCCGGAGATTCTGGCGGAAATCCGTCGGGCCTTTGATGGCGTGCTTGATTCGGGTGTGGATGGTGTGATCCTCTCGGATTACGGCAAGGGGCTTCTCGTGCCGGAGATTATCGAATATGTCATCACGCGCTGTCGACGCGCGGGGGTCCGGGTTGCGGTTGACCCCAAGGTCGAGCATTTCAGGGCATACCGCGGTGTGACCCTGATTACCCCCAACAACAAGGAAGCATCCGAGGGAATCGGGATTCCGATCCGGGACCGTGCGAGTCTCGAGCGGGCCGGTGCGGCTATCCGCGAGGCCATCGATCCCGAGATTCTGCTTGTCACGCGGAGTGAACACGGGATCGCACTTTTTGAGAGAGGCCAATCCCTGGACGAGATTCCGACCCGGGCCCAGGAGGTCTTCGATGTGACCGGGGCCGGGGACATGGTGATTGCCGTGGCCATGCTGGCCCTTGTAGCCGGGGCCACGCCCCGTGAGGCCGCCTTGTTGGCGAACGCGGCGGCAGGGATCGAAGTGAGCAAATTCGGTTGTCAGGCGGTCAGCCCGGAAGAGCTGCTTGCGGCACTGGCTGTATGATGCATCCACGCATGGAGGAATTATTGGTGAACACTCTCAGGCCAGCGGATTCAAAGATTGTCACGCGTGAGGTCTGCGCAGCCCGGATGGGCGCCACTCCGCCTGATTTCCGCTGGGTCTTTACCAATGGCTGTTTCGACCTGCTGCATGCCGGGCATGTTGCCAGTCTCGAAGCGGCTCGCGCGCTCGGGGACGGCCTTGTGGTCGGACTCAATTCGGACAGTTCTGTGCGCGCGCTCAAGGGCCCGACACGGCCTGTCATTCCCCAGGGTGACCGGGCCATCGTGCTGGCGGCGCTGGAGTGCGTGGATCTTGTTGTCCTCTTTGACGAGTTGACGCCCGAGGCGATTCTCGGGCTCCTTCGCCCGCGGGTCCACGCCAAGGGAGGTGATTATGTCGCCGAAGAACTGCCCGAGTACGGGCTTGTCCGTTCCTGGGGCGGGGAAGTGCGCATTCTGCCGATCCTCGAAGGCCGGTCAACAACATCGATACTCGCGCGGATCTGAGATCCGCGCGGCCAAGGAGAGCCTGTGACAAAAAAAATATTCGGAGTGATTCCGGCGCGCCATGCCTCGGTGCGGTTTCCGGGGAAGCCGCTGGCCATGATTGAAGGCGAGCCGATGGTGGTACGCGTCTACCGGCGGGCGCTTTCATCGGAGATCTTTGCCGGTCTGGTTGTGGCAACGGAGGACGAGCGGATCATTGCTGTCTGCAGGGACTTCGGCGTGCCGGCCGTCATGACACGGGCCGACCATCCCAGCGGGACCGACCGGGTGCATGAGGCGGCCGGTCTGGATCCGGTTGGCCGCGAGGCGGAGATCATCGTCAATGTCCAGGGTGACGAGCCGCTGATCGACCCCGATGCGCTCATCAGGCTCGTCAGACCGTTGGAGAAGGTTCCTCAAAATGCTGTGGCCGCTTCCAGTGTCTGCGCCCGCCTTGTGGATGAGGAGGAGTACCGGAATCCGAATGTCGTCAAGGTCGTTCTCGACTCGGCCGGTCAAGCTCTCTACTTCTCCCGGGCATCGGTTCCTTTTTCCCGTGACGGCGGCCTGCCCGAGCGGGTCTGGCGTCATATCGGACTCTATGCCTATACGAGATTGGCCATCGAACGCTTTGTGCAGCTTCCCGAGAGTTTTCTGGAGCGGACCGAGCGTCTGGAGCAGTTGCGTCTTTTGGAAAACGGAGTACCGTTTTACATGGAGGAGGTGGCTTCGGCGCCTCCGGCCGTGGATACGCCCGAGGATCTGGCCCGGGTCATCGAATTGATCCGCAAGGGAGGTGTCTGATGGTTGTGGTGAAACAGGTTCTGGTTGGTCTTCTTGTTGCGGGCGGTTTCTGGTGGGGTTCGGCGCGGACCTTGTCGGCGCAGGGTGTCTGGAATGGTGACAGGGATCTGGAGACTCTTTTGAAGCAGACAGGTTTGCGTTACGACATGATGGAAAACGGGAGCATGCGCCTGCGGTTTTCCCTTGCTGGTGGCCGGACGCAGATTGTCATCATCAAAAAGGAACGCAATACGATCGGGCGGCTCCAGCTCTGGGAGGCTGTTTCCGTCTCCTGGAAAGGGGATCACCGGCCTTCGGCACAGATAGCCCATCGGGTCCTGGCTGACAATGCTCGCAAGAAAATCGGTGCCTGGGAGATCGGGACCGAGGATGAACGGGAGTACTATCTCATTTTCAATGCAAAGATCCCGGTTAGTTGCGATCCTGCTTCACTCAAGGCCATCATCTCGGCGATAGCACTCGGTGCTGACCAGATGGAGGCTGACATCACGGATGGTGACAGGTTTTAGGATCGGTCGTGGCATGGTTCGGCTTTGTATGGGCCTTGGCCGGGTGTGATATCAATCGCGGCATGAAGGCATAAAGCGAGTATATTTATTCCATGGAAACCATCGAAACCGTCAGCATAGGAAAATTTTCCATCGGTCGGGGGCGTCCCTTGGCGCTGATCGCCGGCCCCTGTGTCCTCGAGAGCGAGGAGACGGCCAGCAGGATCGCCCACACGCTGGTGCGGGTCAGCTCGGCCCTCGGAGTTCCCTTTGTCTTCAAAGCTTCCTGGGACAAGGCCAACCGGACGGCGCTCTCCTCCTGGCGGGGGCCCGGGATGGACGAGGGGCTGGAGATTCTCTCCCGGATCAAGCAGAAATTCGGGGTGCCTGTCATCACGGATGTCCATCAACCCGGGGATTGTGCGCCTGTCGCCGAGGTGGCAGACATTCTCCAGATCCCGGCCTTTCTCTGCCGGCAGACCGATCTTCTGGTGGCCGCAGCGGCGACCGGCCGGGCTGTCAATATCAAGAAAGGCCAGTTCCTTTCTCCCGCTGAAATGGAGAGTGCCGTCGGCAAGGTGATTGCCGGTGGCAATACACGGGTTCTCGCGACCGAACGGGGTACGAGTTTCGGATACAACAATCTTGTCAACGATATGCGTTCATTGCCGGTCATGCAGGGATTCTGTCCCGTCGTGTTCGATGCCACACACTCGGTGCAGCATCCGGGCGGGCTCGGTTCCGCTTCGGGGGGAGACAGGCGTTTCGTGCCCACCCTGGCCCGGGCTGCGGTCGCGGCCGGGGCCGATGCGATTTTTTTGGAGGTGCATCCCGAGCCGGAGAAATCGCCCTCGGACGCGGCTTCGATCTTTCCTCTTGAACGGATGGACGGGTTCCTGCGCGAGATCAAACAACTGGCCGATCTGGTCCGCACCTTTCCCCACGGGGTGCCGGATGTCTGATATCCTCGATTCGCTCCGGCTTGGCCGGGATGTCGTGCGTGCCGAGGGTGAGGCTCTCCTTGCACTCTCGGCCAGACTCGATGGTTCGTTCTCTTCCGCCGTGGAGATCCTCCGGGAGTGCCGCGGGCGGATTGTGACCGCGGGGATGGGAAAGTCCGGACATATCGCTCGCAAGATGGCGGCCACGTTTTCCAGTACGGGAGCCCCCGGCTTTTTTGTCCATCCGGCCGAGTGTTCCCATGGTGATCTCGGCGGGATTACGGGGGATGATGTTGTCCTTCTTCTGTCAAAAAGTGGCGATACCTCCGAGGTGCTTGCCATGCTTCCGTATCTCAAACGGATCGGGGCGCGGATCATCGCCATCACCAATACCGCCGGTTCGGGGATCGCTCGTGCTGCGGATGTCTCCATCCTGCTGGGTGTCGGGTTCGAGGCCTGCCCGATGGATCTTGCTCCGACGACCTCGACAACGGCCATGTTGGCCATCGGGGATGCACTGGCGATCGTGCTGATGCAGGTGCGTTCGTTTACCCGGGAGGACTTTGCCCGGAACCATCCCGGGGGCCGGCTGGGACGACTTTTGCTCCATGTACAGGATCTGATGGAGACCGAGGATCTGCCCTACGTCACGGAGGACGTCACTGTCCGGGAGGCCCTGATGGCAATCCTCAACCATCGCAACCGCGGAATCGTCATGGTGACGGATGAGGCGGGCCTTCTCTCCGGTGTGGTCTGTGACGGAGACCTCAAACGACTGATGCTCAGACATGAACACCTCCTTGAACTCCCTGTGCGCGAGGTGATGACGAAAAATCCGCAGACGATTGCTCCCGGGGCTCTCGCCAGCGAGGCACTCGCCCGGATGGAAGGCCGGTTTACCTCCCTGGTCGTCACCGACAACGGAAATCGTCCACTGGGCCTCCTCCACATCCATGACATTCTGGAAGCGAGGCTGGTGTGAGATGGAGTTCTTGACCAAAAAGAAACTGGCCGGGATCGAGGGCGTCCTCCTGGATGTGGACGGTGTGCTGACCGACGGACGCCTGGTCTACGACGACAGGGGAAACGAGTTGCGGGCCTTTGATGTCAAGGACGGGTACGGAATCGTGCGCGGTCTGCAGGCCGGACTGGTGTTCGGGATCGTGACGGGGAAAGTTTCGCCCATCGTGGAGCGCCGGGCCGCCGAACTGGGGATTCTCCATGTCTGGCAGGGTGTGGGTGACAAGCTCGCCCTCCTGCCCGAGATCGAACGCATCACGGGAATATCGGCCGACCGTCTCCTTTTTATCGGGGATGATGCGCCGGATGTCCGGATCATGCGGGCTGTCGGGTACTCGGCCTGTCCCGCGGATGCCTCTCCCGAAGGACGTCGCGCAGCCCGGTTGGTGGCGAAGCACCGTGGAGGGAGAGGGGCTGTCCGCGAGATCGTGGACAGGGTTCTTGCGGCCCGGGCCTCGCGCGGCTCATTCCCGGGCACGGGAGGCCGTCCATGACGGGCCCGAGGTTGTTCACCATGATACTCTGCATGGCCGGAAGCGTGTTTCTCGCCTCTTGCTCGGTTTTTTTCGGGGACGACGAGAAGGCGGTCGAAGAGAAGGAGGCAGAGGAGGTCCGTGTTCCGGATACTCTGATGAGGAGTTTCGTCCGGACGGCGCATGATCCTCAGGGGCGGATCCTCTGGCAGATCAAGGCCCGTGAAGGTCGGGTTTTCAACGATCTCAACAGAATTTATTTGACCGATTTTATTCTGTACTCCTTTGCGGAAGACGGGAGTCTCCGGTCGACGTTTCGCGCCAGGCGCGGTGTGATGGACAACAATACCGGGATCACTACCGGAAAAATCAAGGTCGTCCTGCGTGCCGAAAACGGTCGTGTCCTCGAAACGACCGAGGTACATGCCAACAACAATGACAAGATCATCTACAACGATGTCCTCAATAAAATCACCCAGGAAGACGGCACCGTGATGATCGGGACCCATCTCTGGGCCCATAGTGACCTCAAGGTTTTCAAACTCCGCGGGACCAAGGGCGAGGCGCCCGAGGGTGCGGAAGGCGGTCTGTTTGGGGAGGAGGGCTCTTCCGCGGCCAGCAGATCGGCAACGCCTTCATCCCAGCCTGCGCGATTCTCCTCCGCGGGGGCGGCCCGTTCCCGGGAGGGGACAGGCGACCGGTCTTCGTCGAGCCGGGCCGCAACGGGACCGGAGGGATCGCACGGATCCTCATCGTCCGTTGATGCGAGGACCATCTTCCCCGATCTCGGCTTTGACGAACTGGAGCGTTTGCGGATGGAGATTGCCTTCCCGGCGAGCCGGGCCGCCGCTTCGTCCGCCTCTTCATCGACCGTGTCGTCAACATCCTCGTCTGGTAGCCGTTCGTCATCGGTCGCTCCGGTGGTGGGGGAGAAACAACCATGAAGCGCTGCATCCTGGTTTTCGTCTCCCTGATCATCCTCGTCCTGCCCCTGACTCTGACGGCCGCCCGGCTGGAGGCGTCCCGGATGCGTATTGGCCGACTCGGGGACCATGAGGTCCGGGAATTCAGCGGGTCCGTTGTCCTGGCCACGCCCGGGTTCCGTCTCTCGGGCGAGAGATTGTTTCTGTTTGACGGAGGGGTCTGGGAAGCACCGGTTCCGACAGCGACGGAAATGGCGGGACTGCGGATTGAAGCAGGCTCAGCCCGGGGGCGTGGCCCGGACGGACTCGAATGGCACAACGGACGGATCGTGTTTCCGGCGAGCGGTGCCTCTGCCAGTTTTTCAACCTGCCGTCTGCTTTCGCCGGGGCGGTTTGTTCTGGATCGAGTCACGCTGTATCCGCCGGGAACCGCTTCCCCGCGGGTCGCTGCGAGCCTGGCCCTCGTCGTCCAGAAGGACGGGGTACGCTGTGAACTTCCGGGCGAGAGTCTCTTCATTCCGGTTCCTGGGCGGGGCTTCATCCGGAATCTGGCAGGGAGGCTTCCCTGATGCGGGGACGGACGGGTCTTGTATGTGTCTCGCTCTTTGCCGCGATGACCGGCTGGGCATTGACAGGGGCCGCCCCGGTCCAGGAGGGGCGCACCATCTGGTGGGCCCCCCAGTTCGAGTATGACCACAAGCAGATGGAAGTCCAGCTCTCGGGCAAGGACGGACGCCAGGCCTGGATCGAGCAGGGCGGGGCCCGGATCCAGGCTGAACGGATATTCTGGAACAGGCGGACCAAGGTCGGACGCTGTTACGAGCAGGTCACGATTCTTGATCTGACCAATGACACGGTGATTACAGGGGGCGAGGCCTGGCATTACTCGGATGAATCGCGTTCCGTTGTCAGGATCAACCCCAAGATGCACATGAAAAAAGACGATATCACGGTTTTTGCCGACGAGATGACCCGGATGGGGAAGGAAGCCCAGGCCGAAGCCCGCGGACATGTCCGGATCGTGACAAAGGACGGGACAGCCTGGGGGGAGAGGGCCGTGTACTACCAGAAGCGAGGGGAGCTGGTCCTCTCGGGCGACCCCTGGCTTGAGCAGAAAACCAATATCCACAGGGCCAATGAGATCGTTTTTTACCGGAATGACGACAAGGTCCTCCTCCGGGGGCAGGCCAAATTGATGCAGGGCCGAGACTGCGTCCGGGCAGGGCATATCGAGATCATTGATCTGGACGGGACGAATTCCAGGGCAACGAATAACCGGGCTCTCCGCATGACCGTATCCGCGGGGCCGGCAACGACGGAAAAAACGACAAACAGGAAAAACCGGTATGCGTTTTTCCGGGATGATGTCAGGATTTACCGGTATACCAAAAAGAACGAGCTCGAGAGCGTGACGGTGGGCGAAGAGGGAGAGTTTTTCGAAAGACGCGGCTATGTCCGCCTGATCGGTGAACCGAAGATGGTGATGGTCAGCGACAACACCGTCACCAGCGGGGCTGTCATGGAACAGTATCGCGACGAGGACCTGGCCCTGATCAAGGGGAATGCCTTCATCCGTCGCGGGTACCGTACGGTGAATGCCCAGCTGATCCGCTATGATACAAAGACCAGGATGGCGGAGCTGGCCGGAAATCCGGTCATCACCGAGTACAGTGACAGTTACCGTGCCGACTTTGTGACCTATGATACCGGGAAGGACATCATCTCCTGGCGTGGTTCCACGATGGCGGTGGTCGGGACGGCGGCCCAGGCCAAGAAGGAAACAGACTGGGCCTCGCAGAACAATGCCTCGGTCTTCACCCTGTCCACCGGGGCCAACGGGGCCAATGTCATCAAGGTCGTGGGCGATGTCTGGCTTTCGACAAGTGGCCGTGCGGTGACCAACAAGGGACAGGTCAGTTGGGGGAAGCGGGCCGACGATGCGGATTCGATCCCCAGCGGGACGCACATCGTTATCAATGACACATGGTCATGGATCGACATGCTCGGCCGGGACGGTTTGATGCTCCGCCTGCGGGGTCCGGCTCACCTCGTCCTCCGTTCGGCGGCCTGGGAGAATCCGCCCCGTCCCACGAACGAACGCCCTGCCATCCGGACCAACACGGATACCCGGGCTTCGTCGGCACCCCGCGGGAAGACGGTGGGGGCGTCATCGTCGCGCGCAGCCTCTCCGGCTCTTCACGGGGAACATTTTCCGGCCAGTCAGTCGGCGAGTTCGGCGCGGAGTGTTTCTTCCACAGCGCTCGTGCTGACCAATATGAAGATTGCCTCCGAGATCACCAATGCCGTTTCACAACGGACGGGGAAGGACTCGGCTCCCTTGATGCATGCCGGGACCAATCAGGACCCGGACGGATCGACCAATCGTCAGGCCCGGACCGATCAGCAGGTGGCGCGGAACCCTCGCAGGACCGGCCGGAGCTTGTGGGATCTGAGACGGGGGATTATTCTCGCCCGGCCGGGTGCGGGCGCCGTGCTGGATCTGGCGGCAGGGGTCTTCTCCTGCAGCAATCTCGCTGTCCCTCTCGTGGCAGAGGCCGGAACCAATGGAGGGCTTCGCATCCTGGCGCTCTCGAACCAGCAGAACGTCCAGGGGCGGATCGGGATTCCTGCGCTGCGTCTCGTGACCTTCCGCAGCAATAGCGAGATTCTTGATTTCCGCAAAAAGAACGATCCGGTCCTCTCCATGACCATCGCTCCCGATCGTCCCTTGGTGGTTCGGACCGGGAATATTCTCGATCTGAGTGCCATTATGGAGACCAGGCTTTCCAATGAACTCTTCGCGAAGAATCTTGTCCTCTCGAACGCCAATTTCACCAACACCAATGCCAGGGCCGGCATGGAGCCGGATGAAAGTATCCTCTCCAACCGTACCCTGATTATGCTTCCCGGTGTCGAGGTCGTCCGGACGTTTTACGAGGGTCTGACCAATGTGGCGGCGACCAATACGCCCGGTCAACCGGTCGTGTTCGCTCCTTTCAGTCGGGTGAATGTGACCGCCCCACTCCAGGCACGGATCCTCTGGGAGGGGGCAACCGCCACTTGGATCAGTGAGACCTTGGCCGGGCAGGAATTCTGGAAGACGGAACAGCTCCCGGGCAAGTACACCGAGTACGGAGAGCTGATCGAAGAGGCCCGGGGGCTTTCGATCAGCTGGGGAAGACGTCCAACGACAGGACCGCAGCCCGACAGGAAGCAAGGGGGAACACGATGAAGCAAGAGGCGGAGAACGGGATGAAGCTCCTGCGGGTGGAGAACTTGGTCAAGATGTACAAAAAGAGGACCGTGGTCAACAAAGCCTCCCTGGAAATCCGTCAGGGGGAGATTGTCGGTCTTCTCGGACCGAACGGAGCCGGCAAGACGACCACTTTTTACATGATCACCGGACTGGTCCGCCCGAATGGTGGAAAGATCTGGTACGAGGACGAGAACTCCTCCGAAAAGGCCCAGGACATCACCCATATGCCGATGTACAAACGGGCCCGGCTGGGGATCGGATATTTGCCCCAGGAGGCATCGGTTTTCAGGACACTGAGTGTCGAGGAAAATCTTCTGGCCATTCTGGAGACCATCAGGCCGAAGCTCTCCCATGCGGAGATCCAGCGCAGGAAGGATGAGTTGCTGGACTATCTCAACATCAGCCATCTGGCAAAGCAGAAGGCCTTTACCCTTTCCGGCGGCGAACGACGCCGGACCGAGATCGCCCGGGCCCTGACGACCGAGCCGCGGTTCCTCCTCCTCGATGAACCCTTTGCCGGGGTTGACCCGATTGCCGTGGCGGATATCCAGAGTATCGTGCGCCGACTCAAGGAGCGGAATCTGGGTGTGATCATCACGGACCATAACGTCCGCGAGACGCTCAAGATCACGGACCATTCCTATATCCTGGCAGAGGGAAGGATCCTTGTCAGCGGAAATCCCGAAAAGCTGGTCAATGACAAACTGGCACGCTCGGTCTACCTGGGACACGACTTCAGGATGTGAACTTCGCCCCGTGGAGTCGGTGGCAGACTCCCCCGGTATGCAAAAAATGGTACCATTCAGGACTCTCCCCGGTATATAATGGGGTGACCGGTCCGGTTCGCGGGCCGGACGTCGGGTGCGTGGTGGAGAACAGGTTCGGGTATGTCGCTTTCGGTCAATATCAATCTGGCGCAAAAGCAGAAGCTGGTGATGACCCAGACGCTGCGGGAGGCGATCGAGCTTCTCCAGGTGACGTCTGTCGAACTGGCTGACCGGATCGAGCAGGAATTGCAGGAAAACCCTGTTCTCGAGATCAAGACGGGTGATGGAAGTGATGGCAGCCCGGAGCAGAGCCCCGGCGACAACGGAGAGACACGGGAGAGTGCAGCCGAGGATGCCGGACCCGATCCTGATTTTGCAGGAAATTTTGAAGATTCCAGCGACGAGGGCTACGAGTACGGAACCGGGGAGAGTCGTGATCCCGATGCCAAGCAGCAGTTCCTTGAAGGGGCCCTCCAGCAGGGGCAGACGCTTTCCGAGCACCTGGTCGGCCAGTTGCGACTGGTCACCTTTACCGAAGAGGATTTCCGGATCGGGGAGATCATCATTTCTTGTCTTGATGAAAACGGCTATTTCCGCAGGGATCTCGATGAAGTGGCACGCGAGGCACCGGTTCCGGGACGGGATGTCCAGGATTATTCCAGGGTCCTCTCCCTGGTCCAGACGCTGGATCCGCCGGGTATTGCCGCCCGCTCCCTGCAGGAGTGTCTCCTTATCCAGCTCCGCGAGCGGGATGTCCGGGACAGTCTGGCTGAGGCCATCGTCGAAGAGCATTTTGATCTGCTTGAAAAACGTTCCTGGCGGCAGATTGCCACCCGACTCGGTGTTTCTCCCGCCAAGGTAGAGGATGCGGCAAAAGTGATCTCCGGTCTTGAACCGCTTCCGGGACGGAGCTTTGCGGCCTCATCGGTCGAGTATGTTGTCCCGGACGTGATCGTGCGGGAAGAGGAAGGCGAGTTCGTGATCGTGGTCAATGATGACTGGCTTCCCAGGCTCTCAATTTCTAAGACCTACCGCAACCTGATGCGCCGCAAGGATACGGGGAGCGAGGTCAAGACCTATATCACCGACAAAATGGCGTCAGCCCAGTGGCTGATCCGCAGCATTGAACAACGCCGGGAGACGCTCTATGCCGTGACTGCGGCCATCCTCGAGGAGCAACGCACGTTCTTTCTCGACGGGCCGGGGCACCTCAGGCCGTTGACCCTGCGCCAGATTGCCGAGCGGATCGGGATGCATGAATCCACGGTCAGTCGGGTCACATCCAACAAGTATGTCCAGACAGGCTGGGGGATCTACCGACTCAAGTATTTTTTCTCGAGTGCTTTAAAAAAGGAAAACGGCCAGGTCGAATCCTCGCGCAGTGTCAAGGAGATGATCCGCAAGATCATCGAGGACGAAGACGGGAGTTTGAGTGACCAGGATATCGTTGGTATCCTGCAGAACAGGGGTATCCAGATCGCGCGCCGGACGGTGGCCAAGTATCGCAAGATGTTGCGGATTCTGCCGTCCAGCAGGCGTCATTCCCAATAATCAGCCCAGTTGCAGAATCGACAGGTAAAGGAGAAAAGAACCATGAATGTGATCATCACCGGGAGACATTTTAACGTTTCAAACAGTTTGAAAAACGCCATTGAGGAAAAGCTCGGGAAAATCCGCTTTTTCTACGACCACGTTCTGCAGTTTCATGTCTTCCTCGAAAAGGAAAAGCTGAATTACAAGGCGGATGTCACCTTCATCGCGGACGGGAAGAAATTTTATCTCCAGATGAAGGCTCCGACCATCAGCGAAGCGATCGACAAACTGGTCGACAAGCTGGAGCGTCAGGTCCGCAAGCACAAGGAACGGCTCCAGTGTCACAGTCGCGAGAAGATCGCCCATGGCGAGCAGGGCGGGGTTCCTTCCCTTCAGTACATCGAAGTCTCGAACAAGCCCAAGGCCGAACTCGAGGTGCTCATCCAGCTCGCCAACTCCGAGGACGAGAGTGTCGCCTTTTATCCGAGCGAGGAGAGTTCGACCGCCGTGGTCGTCTTCAAGGAGAGTGATGAGCTCTTTACGCTCTACGGATGTGACCCCGATGACAAGCGCTGGTATTGCAAGCATGTCTATCTGGTGGATGAGCAGGTTGACCAGACCAGGATCGAGGATTATCAGCCGGATTCCTTGAATGATGTCCAGGCCGTGGGGCGTCTTGATCAGGGCGAGTCGGCGATCCTGGTGTACCAGAATGCGGACGCCAAAAAAGTCCAGGCCGTGCTCCGTGGGAATGGCGGGTACGAAGTCTTTGTTCTGGAGAAATAATCGCTCATGAGGCTTGCAGAACGGATTCATCCTGCAGCGATTGCCTGCGGTTTTCTGGCCGGTGGCAAGCAGGAAGCGATCGCCGGTTTGGTCAATCTGCTTGATCGTGCCTATGGCCCGCTGGATCAGCGGGCCATAGTGCGTGCCGTTCTCAACCGGGAGGAATTGATATCAACGGGTGTTGGCGGCGGCGTTGCCCTGCCGCACGCGAGGGCGGACGGGGTTCGGGACGTCCTTGTGGCTCTCGGGATAGCCGCCTCGGCTGTTGATTTTGATGCGCAGGATGGGCAGGCGGTACGTATATTTTTCATGATTGTAGGTCCCCTGGATCGGGTGTTTCAGCGCAACCAGCTGGAGGTCGAGGCAAAGATCTCGAGGCTTTTGAAGAGCAGCGGGTTCAGCGAGGCACTTCTGGGTTGTGCCGATGCGGAGCAGGTTCTGGCTTGCATCCGCACCTACGAAGCCGGTATCGGGTAGGACGACGATTGGTACTTGCAGCCTGTGCGAATCAAGGGGTTTGAAATGGTCGAGAGGACGGTGGTTGTCCGCAACTATGCGGGAGTGCATGCGCGACCGGCCTCCATGCTGGCCGAGCTCGCATCCAGATTTCAATCCCGGGTATGGCTTGTCAAGGACGAACAGCAGGTCGAATGTGACAGCGTCTTGAGCGTGATGCAACTTGCTGCCGTCTGTGATTCCACACTGATCATTCGTGCCGATGGCGTGGATGAGGAAGAGGCTGCACATGCATTCGAACAGCTTATCAGCGACGGGTTTGGCGAACTCGAGAAGGTATAAACTTCCGCTCCTTGTGTTTGTGATCCTTGCCCTCCGGGTTCTGCCTGTGATGGGCTTTTCGGGCTCGGGTGTCTCCGGTCTCTCCGCCGGGCTGCTCTTCGATTCCCGGGATGGATCCCTTGACAGCCGGTTGGATGCCTGTCTCGCTGTCCAGCCCGGATTGCCTCCTCCCGCCTTTGAGGACGTCTGGCCCGAAAGGAAGGATCCCTTTTTTGCGGCCGCACTTTCCTGGTTCATTCCCGGGTTGGGCCAGCTCTATGTCGGGAAACCGCTCAAGGGCGGACTCTACTGGTTGATTGACAACACCCTCTTCTGGACGGCGATCCTCAACGTCGCACATGTGGATCTCGGATTAGAACGCGACATCGGGTTCCGGTTTGCCATCAGGGCGCGCGAGAACCTCAGCTCGGCCAGGATCTGGACATCGGTCGGGGTCGGGCTCTGCTATCTCGCTTTCCATATCTACAATGTTCTTGATGCGGCCGACGATGCGGAACACCACAACCAGGAAATCCTTCTGCGGGAGATGCGGCGTGACGGCCTCTCCCTGATCGTCACACCGGAAGCGGGCAGTCTCCAATGGTCCGGATCTTTTTGATTCTCTGCTCACTGGAGGGCGTATGAAAACACTGGTTGCACTCCTTGTCAGCATGCTTCTCGTCTGCCAGACCCTGCCGTTGGCTGCCGATGAAGGATTGACCAACGGGATGACGGTCCAGTTGACCCCGGAAACCCTTGCCAGGCTGAGGCAGCAGTACAGGGATCCGTTCCTCGCCGGGCTTCTGTCCGGACTCTATTGGGGGCTCGGCCATTTTTATACCAAGGATTACACAAGCGGTTCACTCTTCATGTTCGGGGATCTGGTTTTCAAGGGGTTGGCCGTCGGACTGGTGCTCAAACTGAAGAACAAGTATACCGGAGACGGGGACGACCAGATCCGTTGGCGGGAGATGAACGGGACGGACAGGTCTCTCGTGATCGGGGCGATCGCCGTCTGGGCGGGTGTGACGATCCTCTCCGTGGCCGATGCCGCGTCAAGCGCCAATGAATACAACATGAAAAATGATCCACTCTCGAGGTTCGATCTTGGCTTTTCGGCCCGAGAGGGTGCGCCGTTTGTCTCACTCGGCCTGAAAATGCCATTCTAGCAGGGAGCGTCGGATGCGGGGGCGGATTGTCGGATATGTCATGGCTGGCATGCTTCTGATGGCCGGGTACCACACGGCCGCCGCCTCGGCGTATCTTCCATCACGGGTCTCGCTGGCGGAGGTTGACGGGAAATACGTCCTCTCGGTCTCCTATCAGGGGGTGTTTCCTCTCAAGGTCCTTTCGGCTATCGAAGACGGGATGCGGGTCCAGGTCGTCTGCGAAGTCGTGATCCGGCGGTAGGCGGATTTTGCGCTCTCGCGGGATGAGGAAGTCTATCTGGCCGAATATGTCCGGAGTATCCAGTACAACCTGATGGATGGCCGCTACCTGGTTGTCAATCTGAATACCGGTGCCAGACAGCGTATCGCAAGAAGGAGCCAACTTTTGACGATGCTTCGCTCACCGGAGGATCTTCCTGTCATCGGGAATGCCGTTTTTTCCCGCCGGGGGCAGTATTATGCCGAAGCCAGGATCGCCATCCGTTTCGGGAAACTCTATCCCCCCTTCAGCTTTCTTTCCATCATGACCTATGAGAGTCCATGGGTGCGCTCCGGGGTGCTGCAGAGATGAAACATTTTTTCCGTCGACTCTTCAGACATCCGGCACCGCCGTTGGTGTATCGTGTGATGCGTTCAGTTCTCCAGCTTGCCGGAATCGGGTGTGCAGGTTTGCTTGTCTCCCGTTTCCTGCTGGAGGGCTCGGGGATCGAGCAGACCCGTGAGGTCAGGCTGGCCGGCTTTCTGGCTTCGACGCTTCTGGTCATCCTGCTGGCGATTGCCGGCCTGAGGATCTTCCGCTTTGTCCGGGAACGGAAGCGGGGCGTCCCGGGTGCCATGATCAGGATCCGTCTGGCTTCTTTTTTCGTTCTGGCCGGTCTTGTGCCCTTGGTCCTTTCAATATTTTTTGTGGCAACGATGTTCAATACGGGTATGGATGTAGTGTACAATCCGGATATAGAAAACAGTCTTGATCTCTCCGCCAGATTCATCCGGGAGTCCCGTGATTCGGTCTACAAGGAGTTCAGTTCCTACGTCAAACGGTATCTTGCGTACCGGCAGGGTGATTTTGATGAACGCTGGAAGCTCGGAGGCATGTTCGAGATCGAGCGGATTGGCCGCTATCGGGTGGACAGCACGGACTTGCCGGATGCTTTGCGGAGGCATATGGTCGGTCCGGCCGACGAGAGCAGCCTCTTTGGCGAGGTGGATGGGGATGTGACCCGCCTGATGTACCTCTCCGTGACCAATGGTCGGGCGGAGTTTGCTTCGATGATCCTGCATCCGGTCTACGGACCTGGTGCGGAGCGGGTGGTCTCGTCCCTGGCAGAGTACCGCCGGCTGCGGCTGGTCCGGAAGCCTCTCGAAACGGCCCTGGTTCTTGTCGCTGCTCTGGTGGTCGGGTTTGTCACGCTGACTTCGCTGCTCCTGGCGATGCGGTTCGCCAGGGTGGTGACGGAGCCGGTCAAGGAACTCGTTGAGGGGACACGCCGGATCGCCCGGGGCGAGCTGGAGTATCGGGTGGCCGATGTGGGTCTCGACGAATTCGCCCAGCTTGTGGACAATTTCAACAACATGAGTGCCGAGCTCAGACAGAGCCGGCAGCGGCTCTTCCACGCCGAACGGATTGCAGCCTGGCAGGAGGTCGCCCGGAGGCTGGCACACGAGATCAAAAATCCGCTCACGCCTATTCAGCTCGGGGCGGAACGGATTCTTCGCCAGAGCCGGAAGGGGAGCGAGAATCTCGGCATGATCATCGAAAAGGTCCTGCCGGCCATGATCAGCGAGGTCCGGGCGATCGAACGGCTTGTGGACGAGTTCTCCTCCTTTGCCCGGCTCCCGGGAAAACGGACCGGGGTGGTGGACCTCGGCTCCTTCATTGAAGAAACGGTGGCGCCCCTCAAGTCGGCACACGAGAAGATCCTGCTTACCTGGTTTTTGGAGCCCGGACTTGTCTCGGCAGTCTTCGACAAGGAGCAGATGCGGCGGGCTCTGGTCAATCTGGTGCAAAACAGCCTGAATGCCGTGGCAAAAACCGGGAGGCAGGGGAGGATCGATCTTACGATCAAGAGTATCGCGGGAAGCATACTCTTCATGGTCAGGGACAACGGGTGCGGGATCTCCGCCGAAGATGGAAACAATGTCTTTGCACCGTATTTTTCAAAGACGGCCGGGGGGACCGGTCTCGGGCTCTCGATAGTCGAAAAGATTGTCGTCGATCATGGCGGAAAGATCTGGTTTGAGAGTTCAGCGCAGGAAACCGTATTTTTCATATGTCTGCCGTTTGAAACCGTCAGCTGACGCCGGACGGCGCGCGAGCGGGACGGGAAAGGCGTGTTGACAGGCGCAGGGCAGGGAGGCAAAAGAGATGGCGGATGTCGTGCAAGTGCTTGTCGTTGACGATGAAGTCCATATCCGGGAAACGCTGACAGGCGTCCTGGAGGATGAGGGGTACGTCGCCGCCGGAGCCGTCGACGGAGAATCGGCACTCCAGTATCTGGCCGCCCATCGGGTGGACGTCATGCTGCTCGATATCTGGCTCCCGGGGATGGGTGGTCTGGATGTACTGTCCCGTGTCAGGGAACAGTTTCCCGGCGTGACGGTGATCATGATCTCCGGCCATGGAACGGTCAATATTGCGGTTGATGCGATCAAGCAGGGGGCTTTCGATTTCATCGAAAAGCCGCTCTCCATCGACAGAATCCTGATGGTGATGGAAAAGGCGCGCAAGATCAGGACACTCGAGGAAGAGAACAGATCGCTCAAGGGGAGCGCGTCCAAGGAGATTTCCCTGATCGGTGCCAGCCAGGGAATGGCGCGGATCAGGGAATTGATTGTGAGTACCGGAGCCAGCAATGGCAGGGTTCTTGTCACGGGAGAGAACGGCACGGGAAAAGAGATCATCGCCCGCTCGATCCATCTGGCCAGCGAGCGGAGGGATCTCCCCTTCATTGAAGTCAATTGCGCTGCGATCCCCGAAAACCTGATTGAGAGCGAACTCTTCGGGCATGAAAAGGGCGCCTTTACCGGGGCCATCGAGATGCGCAAGGGGAAATTCGAACTGGCCGACCGGGGAACGATTTTTCTCGACGAGATTGCGGACATGTCGCTCCAGACCCAGGCCAAGGTCTTGCGGGTCCTGCAGGAGATGGAGTTCGAGCGCGTCGGAGGCACGAAGACGATCCATGTCGATGTCCGCGTGATCGCAGCGACCAACAAGGATCTCCGGGAGGAGATCGCAAAAGGCAATTTTAGAGAGGATCTCTTCTACAGGTTGAACGTGATCCCGATCCATCTTCCCGCCCTGCGGGAACGGTTGGAAGATATGGCTGATCTGGTCCGGTATTTTGCCGAACAGTTCTGCAGGGTGAACGGTCGCGAGGTCTGCGAGTTTTCGCCCCAAGCCATTGCTCTCCTGCAGAAGCATGACTGGCCGGGGAATATCCGGGAGCTGCGGAATGTTGTCGAGCGGGCCATCATCATGTTGCCGGGAAAGACGGTCGAGCGAGAAGGTCTCGAGCGGTTTTTTCTGGAGCGAAGCGCAGGACCGGAAGAGGACGGGCATGCCGTCGAGGCCGGGCTTCTCGATGGGGCGTACGCCAGTCTCAAGGCTGCCCGGGACGCCTTCGAGAAGGAATACATCCTCAAGAAGCTGCGTGAAAACGGGATGAATATCAGCCGAACGGCAAAAATTTTGGGCATCGAGCGGAGCAATCTGCACCGCAAGATCAATGCCCTCGGAATCGAGTGCGACAACGAGGGGTAAAGTAACGCTTGAATGGCATACAGGAGTGTAGTATAATCAGCGGTAGAGGTATTTGTTATGAAGCAAATGACAAAAAAGCAGCAAGAAGTGTATGAGTTCATCGTCGCCCGGATCGAGCGTCAGGGTTTTCCTCCGACGGTCAGGGAGATCGGTGAAAATTTCGAGATCTCGGTCAAGGGTGCCTATGACCATCTCAAGGCGATCGAACGCAAGGGGTTCATCAAGTGTTCGTCCTCCAAGTCCCGGGCCATCGAGATCATGGACCGGATTCCCATGGCCAGCGACAACATGCTCCGGGTTCCGCTGATGGGGACGACCTCGGCGGGCTTGCCGATCCTGGCCGACCAAAATGTGGAAGAGGAGTTTTACCTTCCCAAATCCCTCCTGGGAGAGCAGAGCGAGGTCTTTGCCCTCCGGGTCCGGGGGGACAGCATGGTCGGCGCCGGGATCCATAACGGGGACCTGGCCCTCGTCAAGATGCAGGCTAGTGCGGATGACGGTGATATTGTGGTCGCCCTCATCGAAAACGAAGCAACGATCAAGCGCTTCTTCCGGCAACCCGGTGGCGTTCTTCTCAAGCCCGAAAATTCGGAGTATTCCCCGATGCGCTATCCGGGAATTGACATTGTCGGCAAGGTTGTCTGGGTGTTTCGACGGATTCAATGAGGGTCCGGACGGACGGGAGGCCCATCGTGGCGGGATGCAGGGCGCGTGTTGCGCGTGCGGCAGACAAGATCGCACTGGTTTTGCTCGCCGTTCTCCTGGCCGGATGTGCGGCCGCCCCATCCCGGCATCCGGATTTTGTGCCTGACCGGATCAAGGCCGTCTACGTTTTCTCCGTGATGGCTCCCCGGGATGCGGATCGCGTGGCCAAGCGGATGACCGGCGAGATGGCCCGGCTCCTCCTCGGGCAGCGCAAGGTCTATCCCGTGGATCAGATCTCCCTGGCCGACGGGCTGATCGAGGTCAGGATCGACCGTCTCTTCCTCGAGCCGGTCAGCCGGAATGCTGACGGCAAGACCGACAAGGCAAGACTGATCTGCGATGTCGTGTTCAGTTTCAGGGACCGGTCGAGCCGGGCAGCCCTCCTCGAGGATTGCAGGTTGACGGGCGTGCGCAAGGTCCAGCTGGTCTCCCAACCGGTGACCGATCTTCAGGCGGTGTCCGATCAGTTGGCGGATGAGGTCTCGACCTGGATCATCGATTGGTGCATGTCCGGGAAACCGCCCAGATACAATCCGTTGTTCGGATATGAGGATCTTCCGGATCTGGATAGCGACGGGATCCTGATCGGGAGACCGAGAAACAACCGGGACAGGAACAACGACGGGATTGACGACGCGTTACAGGGGTTGACCAATTCCGCTGCGTCCAGTCTGGGACGGTGGTAGCCCGGCGGGTTCGCGCGCACCTCGCGGATCCGGGTTCGTTCCTCAAAAATCAGACAACAACGGGAGAGCATGATGGCCGAAAAAACTGCCGGAGCGAAGAGCGTGAACAAGGGCCTTGCGGGCTGCATCGTCTGGCTGCTCCTCGGTCCGGAAAAAGTCACCAAGCGCGAGCGGGTCGGGGAGATCCTTGCGGCGCACGGGATCGAGGACAGCCAGGGGAATCCCGCGCGGTGCATGTTCTTTGCCAGCGACTCCAAACCGGACGAGATCTTTGCCGAGATGGAGACCTACCCGTTTTTTGGCGGGAAAAAGGCTGTCATCATCCAGGAGTCCGAAAAATTGCCGCGCCAGGATCTGGAACGCTATCTCGCGGCACCGCTCGAGACAACCCTGCTTGTCCTGATGAGCGAAAAGCCCAAGGGAAAGTTCTCGGCGCCCCTGGAGCGGGCCGTCGACAAGGTCGGCCGGATCGAAGTTTTCTGGGATCTTTTTGAGGACAGGCTCGGGCCCTGGGCCGAAAACAAGGCCACACGTGAATACAATCTGGGGATACCGCCCGGGTTCGGGGAGTTTCTGGTGGATTCCTGCGGGCGGAATATGGCGCTGATCGAGCAGACGATCCAGATTCTGGCCAACAGATTTCCCGGAAAAGGGTTTACGCTCGAGGATGCCATCGCTGTGACCGGAGAACAAAAGGGAGCGGATGTCTTTGACTGTATCGCGGCCTGTTTTACCGGGAACCAGGTTGTCGTTCAAAAGCAGGTCCACGAACTCCTGGCCGAGGGCGAGAGCCCGGTCTTCATCCAGATCATGTTGATGCGTCAGGCGGAATTGTTATGGAACTATGTCTGCGGCGGAAAGCGGACCCAGGCCGAGTTGGGTGTGCAGCCCATGGCCTTCCGCGAGATCCAGCGTCAGGCGCGGGGCTGGACTCCGCGGGCACTGGCCCGGGTGATCCGCCGGCTGGCCTGGCTGGATCAGCGCCTCAAGTCCGAGCCGGCCTCCGTTGCCGGGTTGCGGCTGGAGCTCGTCATGCTGGCGATCGCCCGGCTTCTTGCGCGCAGACCCTGAGCGGGTCCGGCCGGAGCGTCTGCTGCTCCAGCTTCAGGTCAGCAGAAGCTCCGAGAGTGTTGAGCCAGTCAGTCCTTCGGGTCAATCCGTGTTTCAAGATGGTGGCGGATGGCTTCTGCCCGTGCCGTGCTGCCAAGGGTGTCGGCGAGTTCTTCCAGGGAGGCCTGACGGACCCGGTCGATCGAGCCGAAGCGGGTGAGGAGCTTTTTCCTGAGGACCGGGCCGATCCCGGGGATGTCCTCGAGTTGTGATCGGCGCCGCGGGGTTCCGCGCTTTTGTTCATGGAAGGAATTGACGTAGCGGTGGACCTCGTCCCGGGCGCTCTGGAGCAGGCGGAGGGCAAAGTGATGGTGGTCCAGCCGGACGGGTTCGCCCGTTCCCGGGAGGTAAATCAACTCCTCCTTTTTTGCGAGGGCGGCCAGGGGGATCCGCTCGAGTCCCAGTGACTGGAGGGCCTCCATGGCCGCCGAAAGTTGGCCCTTGCCGCCGTCGATCAGGACAAGATCGGGGAGAGTGGCGCCTTCATTGGCGAGACGCTGGTAGCGCCGGCCGACGGCTTCACGCATGGACGAGAAATCATCCTGGCCATCAACCGAGCGGATGATGAATTTCCGGTAGAGCTTCTTGTCCGGGCGACCATCCGTAAAGTGGATGCAGGCGGCGACATTCGCTTCGCCAGCCGTGTTGGCGATGTCAAAGGCCTCGATGTTTCGGGGAAGTCCGGGCAGGGCCAGGATTCTTTGGAGATCAGTCAGGCCGTCCGCGTAGAGCCGCCGCGAGATCTGTTCTTCGAGGGCCAGGGCGGCATTCGATCCGGCCTGGGCCAGGAGCCGGCGCAGGCCGGGGTCCGCCTCCTGTGCGGGGAGGAGCGGGCGCCCCATGAGCGTCCGCTCCTGGATGTGTTCCTCGTCAACGGAACCCTCCTTGAAAAGGAGGAGCGGGTGGCTCTCTGCCTGTCGGGGATTGGCCTGGATCCAGGCACAGAGGAATTGGAAGAAGAGCTCCGGCTTGGAATCCGCCTCATTCTCGAGAAAGAGGTGCTGGGCAAGGAGTTTGCCGCCACGGATCTCCATGACGGCAAAGGCCGCCATCCCGGAGTGTTCGGCCATGGCGGCAATATCGAGATCGGCAAGCGCGCCTTCCTCGAGTACGCGATGGACGGCCTGGACTGTTCCGGCCTCGGCGATGGCTGCCAGTTGGTCGCGGATGGCGGCCGCTTTCTCGAATTCGAGCGCGCGTGCATGGGCCCGCATCTGTTCCTCAAGCATCACCCGCAGATCGTCATGCCGGCCTTCGAGGAAGAGGATCGCCCGCTCGATGCCGGCCCTGTAGTCCGCCCGGCTGATATGTCCATCGCAGGGGCCGGGGCAGCGTTTGATGTGGTAATAGAAACAGACAGGCGGCTCGTGTGTCCCCTCGACCAGGCGCTTGCGGCAATAGCGGAACCCGAAGAGCCTGTGGAGGAGGGTGATCGTATTGCGGATGACGGAGACATTGGGCCAGGGACCGAAGGTGCGAAGACCGGTATCGCCGGGGTTCCGGGTCTTGAAAAAGCGGGGAAAATCCTCCCCGATGCTGACGGCGAGCCAGGGGTAGCGCTTGGAATCCCGGAGCTGGATATTGTAGCGCGGGGTATGCTTCTTGATGAGATTGGCTTCAATCAGGAGCGCCTCGGACTCGCTGCCGGCGACGATGTAGTCGATGCTCGCGATCTGGCGGACCAGGGCCTGCGTCTTGGCCGAGTCATGATTTTTGTTGAAGTAGGAGGCCACCCGCCGTTTGAGGCGCCGGGCCTTGCCGATGTAGATGATCGTCCCGTCGGAGTTTTTCATCAGATAGACACCCGGCAGATCGGGCAGGGTTCTGACGCGTTCATCCAGAGGGAGTGCTTCGTTCATGCCGGAAATATACGGAACTCGGACGCATCGTCCAGCAGGGACGGTTCCAGACCGGGGTTTGGGGCAGAGATTGGGCTGTTTTTTTGGTGAACAACCTCGGCCCAACGGAGGGAAAGCCGGTTCCGGTGACAAAATTTTTGCTTTTTGGGCTGCAGGCGACTATTTTTATGTCTGATAGCAGATATGCGTCAGACGCAGGTCTGTCGTGTCCAGAGGTGATGCGACGGTACCGGCGTGAGTATACAGGAGGAAGTTCCCTTGTCCAAGAGATATCATTCCGGCCTCAAGGCCAACCGTCAGAGCATCACACGCAGGATGCGCAACAAGTCCGAGATGAGCAAGATCCGCACCCAGGTCAAGAAGTCCCGGGTTGCCTTGACCGAGGGCAAAAAGGATGAAGCGGTCGCCCTCATGCCCGAGCTGTTTTCGGTGCTGGATAAGGGAGTCAAGCATGGCCGGCTGCACAAGAATACCGTGGCCCGCAAAAAGGCCCGCATGGCGAAAAAGCTTGCTTCACTTGTCAAGGCCTGATTCGTCCGTGGCTGATACGGGATCTCGTATGCGGGGAGCGGACAGGTGACCAAGGCGGAGATCGTTGAAAGTATCAGCCGTGAGGTTGATGTCCAAAAAAAGGATATTGCCTTTGTGATCGATTCGTTTTTTGAGAAGGTCAAGGGTTCCCTCTCCGAGGGTGATCCGATGGAGCTTCGTGGGTTTGGAACGTTCGGGTACAAGATCCGCAAAGGCCGGAAGGCCAGGAATCCGCGCTCGGGTGAGGCCGTTGTCGTCGATGACCGGGTGGTGATTTTTTTCAAACCCGGAAAGGAATTCAAGCAACTGGCCAAGCTGGTTCCTGTCGAAAAGATCCGTTCCATGGTTGAAAGCCGGAAGCGCGGTCCCCGCGGGAGCAAGGCGCCCGATGACGGGACTTGACGCAAGTCCACAAGAGATGAAACCGTCCGCATGGTGCAGGACGGTTTTTTTATGTCTTTGTCCGGCTTGGTTGCAGGGAGAAGTGAGCAGTATATTCCAAGGCAATATTATGTGCGTGGCAGGCATGCCGCCGCCGTGAGGAGCCCCGCATGGATCATGACAAGGCTGCAACAAGACTGGAAAAGCTGTACCATGCCGATCCGGGATTCTTTTGCATTGCGACCCATGCCTGGATGGAAGCTTGGTGCCAGAAACTGATGCCCTGGCTGCGCGCCAAATTCACCAGGCCGGACGGGATCTGCACGATCACCTTCCAAAACTATTTGGAAGAACTGCGGCGGGTAATCGGGTCCGATTCCGCCATGTCCCGGCGTTGGGCCGGTTCGATGGGTATTCTCAAAACAGTCGAAGGGATGCACAAGGAAACCAACACGGTCCGGCACGCCTTCGCAACCATGCGGAAGGAGAGGGCTGATGATTATCTCAATACCCTCATCACGTTCATGCAGAATGCGGGCGTCGATCCCGCCATCAGGGACCGGCTTGTCGCCTTGCGGCAGACAGGCCCCCTTGACTACCAGAACCTGCTGCGGGATCTGGTAGAGCTCAGGGCCGAGAACAGGGAGATCCGGGAGAGCCTGGCTGTCGCGGAGGAGAAAGGGCTGGCAAGTCTCCAGACCCGACTGGATGAACTCCAGGCAGATGTGCGGGAGAAGGAGCGCGAGATCCAGCGCCTGCACGACGAGGGGGCCCGGCTGGATTCAAAGGCCGGGCGCGTGGATCAGCTCAGGGCCGAGATGACGGACCACAAGAAAAAGATTCTTGAACTGCAAAACCTGATCGATCGTGTGAGCAAGCGGGAGGCGTTCTATCGTTCGATGGCTTGTCACTCCCGGACCAGGGTCCTGCTTGAGCGGAACCTGATGCAACTCGGTTTCGACCAGGAAGAGGCTGTGCGACAGTTCCATGACCAGCCGGTGTTTCTGGTCAAGGGCCCGGCCGGCTCGGGCAAGACCATTGTCCTCCTCAAGTGCGTGGCCCGGGCACTTGAGCTGGCCGGGCAGGGTGAGCTTCTGGAGGGACCGGACTCCCGGCCACTTGTGATGAACTGGGGAAAACGGGTCCAGGCCTACAGCGAGTACCAGATCAAGGTCCACGAGATGTTCGAGGGGGACCAGGTCGAGATGAAAACGGTGGATTCCTGGCTGGCTGGTCTGGTGAAAAAGCACGTGCGGCTTGATGTCGACTGGACGGCCAGGCTGGCTGATCTGGTTGCACGGATGGGCGCGATCGAGGGCTTGGCGGGTGTGGAGGCCGAACTGGAAATGCTCTGGACCCGCGGGGTGATGACACGGGAGTCGTATCTGGAGTACAGCCGGATCGGGATGGGCAGGGC